>Ga0114931_10006243_pt1 | contig 14658 bp, 19 predicted proteins | sample 2SBtaG_FD_89579 | JGI IMG/M metagenome (GOLD analysis project Ga0114931, IMG submission 89579) | Deep subsurface microbial communities from Kolumbo volcano to uncover new lineages of life (NeLLi) - 2SBTROV14_V59a metaG | ecosystem: Environmental > Aquatic > Marine > Volcanic | place: Kolumbo...
CTTGATGCTTATATGGTGATTTTGCCAGGTGAGGGGATTGATAACATTACCGGTAAACCACATGAAGCAATAGTTGACTATTTTCGTGAGCATTTAGTTCACCAAACAAATGAAATATAGCCAATATTAGTTAAAGGCGAGTTTATAATCTATTGAAGCTTGAGTTTGATGCCGTGCCGTTTGCACAGTTAGATAAATATAAACAAGCAGTGCCTGACTCTGAATCTTTGATATTTGAAGATAGGGGGCATTTTAATCTAGAAAAGTTTCCAGAAATTGTTAAACTGATTAAAAATCAATAATTTATACTGATTAATCTAGATGACACAATCAAGAAAGGCTTTGAAGCGGGGACAGGGTTCTTCGCATGTATCATATTGACAAAAATTCAGTATTTGATATAGTAAGAAAGTAATACTTTCTTACATGATTAATACATAAATTATGATTACTATTGTAAAAGCTACTACTAAAGGCCAAATAACCTTGCCAGCCAAATGGCGCCGCAGTTTTGAGACTGACCGTTTTGTGGTAAAGCAAAGCAGCCAAAAGCTTGAAATTGTGCCTTTGGATATAGATAAGCTTGAAGCAGCTAAGGAATATACAGTGTTTGATGCTATTCGAGATAATCAAGGCAAAGGCCTTAAGGCTAAGGATTTGTCTAAAATATTGGCTAAAACTTTGAAATAGTTTTATGGATAAGATTGAAAAACTGTTTCGCAAGATTAGCCGATCTGACAGAGAGAAATTATTAAAAATTATCAAACAGCTGGTTAAAGGGGATTTGCAAAATTTAAATGTAAAAAAAATAAGAAATACAAATTTTTATAGAATTAGATCTGGTAGATACCGGATCATTTTTCATTATGAACCAGGTACCAAAGGGGCGGTGATTGATAGTATTAAATTAAGAGACGAAAAAACTTATAAGAAAATGTAATTTTATGAGTCATACATTATATAAAGATAATATTATAAACAAAAGTTTCGATGCGAAGACAAAGGAAGATTTGGTGGAGTATTTTAGTTTTTCTAAATGATGAAATAGATAAATTAAGTTGAGTTTAATTAACCGATTCGTTGTTCTTCTTTACCTTCAGAGGCGGGTGCGACGCAAGAATTAGAGAACAGATAGTTTCATCTGCTTAGTTTAAATATATAGATTCGGCCATTATCGATAACCTGCCAGTTGGGAAACTCTAGCTTGGCTTGCTCAACAATCTTATCAAAGTCAAGCCAGTAGTCATTGATGACAAAGTAAGCATTATAAGCTCCGGTTAATTCAAGCGCCTGTTGCAGGCGTTTTTTTGTTGGCGCTTGATAGACCATATCTAGGTATATTTGGTAGGTGGGCGAGGTTGTTGGGATTGGGTAGAAAAAAAGTTGATCAGTCAATGGGTTCGTTAGTTGATTGGGATAATATTTTTTAAAGCCCAGTTCTTGCAAAGCAGCGGCAGACACTGCTTGATTTGCTAGCACTACATAGTCTCTGCTGCCACTGTCTTGTTCTATCCACTGCACAGCCGTGATGTCTGATCTGGATGTGGCAAAGCTGCGGCCTTTGGCAAAGGCGTCATTTCTTGGGTAAGTGAGATAGAGGCTGATGATGGAGAATAAGGCGATGAAGAAAATTATGGATATATTATTTATTGTTTTGGGGAGCGCACTAGAGCGGTTGAGCGAGAGTGCGCGGGCACCTTTTTTGTTTTCTTGCATTAAAGTCTTTCCCGTGATGCTTCGCTCAGCAGCTCTCTCGCTATTAGATTGATTAAAATTTTTTTTCATGATGTTCTGTTCGAATACCTTCTCGCTGGTGATTTGAATAATAATTTTTGCTAAAGCATAAAGGATGAGGGGGATGAGGAAAAGGAGGGCTATCTGCCAGAAGCGGTTGGTAAACTCAGCTATTTCATAAGAGATGATAGGCAGTTTGATGAGATTGAGGAGAGAAGTGTTGATGGAAAGTATAAAGAAAGTAATCAGTAACGTGTAACCCGTAACCCGTAATTTGTTATTTTTCAATACCATCCACAGTCCATAAGCAGCTAAGACAGCCAGGATTAAGACATGGTTGAGTTTGAATAGGTAGGCTAGATGAAAGACTGAATAAAAGCGAAGCCAAGAGACAAACTGGTAACTGGCTTGGTCTCTGGCGCCAGAGACCAAGGGTAACCGGTGACTAGTGATTTAGACATCTATGTTGCTGGCAAGATTACTGCCCACGGAAAGAGCCAGAGGCAGGACAGCTAGGCCAAGCAGGATGACAATAATCAGGATTGGTATTATTTTTTTCCTTGATAAATGAAATTTTTGTTGCGTCAGGAGAGTAAAAATTGTCAGATAAATAAGCAGTGGAATGCCGCTGAAAGGATGGATGGTGAAGGTAAAAATTCCTAACAGCCACAAAAATAACCATGATACCTTTCGCGCGAATGGTACTATAATGTTTTTTTGTTTAATTAGAATTATTGAAAGCAATATTGTTATTAATAAAAATAAATTTGCCAAATTTTGCGGGACTGAGAAATAAAATGGCAGTAAAAATATAGGAAAAGTCAAAATGGCCAGCAGGGCAGTTTTAGATTTGATACTAAATCCTTTAGTTAAGGCAAAAAAGATTGTGGCAGGCAACAGAAGGGAAGCCAGCACAGGCACTAGCCATTTATCTACTAGAATTAAGCTAAGGCTAGATATTTTGGCTAGCCATGAAACCAGCGAATACTGACCTATGTAAAGCAGCGGTTTAGGTGAGATAGTGCCAGTGGTGGCTAAAAGTTTTTCTGTAGCTTGGTGGATGAAAGGATCAAAACCGAAATTGATGCCATAGACGATATTGACTATAGAATAAGTGAGCAGGAAATGAATTGAGATTAATACTAGGTTTATAGGTGCTAGGTTATAGGATTTTTTATTATTAAATATAATGAAAGCTAGTAACAGGGTTAGGATGAAGTAGGTGATGAAGAATTTACTAGGGATTACCTCCCAGGGCGTGCGGATGGCAGCAAAAGTCTGATAGGAATACAAGACCAAGAATGTTTTAAGAGTGATTAGCAAATATAGTATTGGCAAAGAGTAGTGAGCAATGATTAAAGGCCAATTTTTATTATTTTCTTTAAAAAATGTTTTTTTATTAGCAATTTGTTTAGGTTTTGTATTAAGAAAAATTGTTAGGACAGGGGCAAGAATTGTTGTCAGTATAATTTGCAAAGTAGCAAGCTCCCACAAGTAGAAAAACACTGTGCCAAGCAGAGAGATGATGGACACTAGGGCAATAAATCCAAGCAGCCACTGAAGGCATCTATTATCGCTTCTAAATAGGGATTGGCCCAGCAAGTAACTGAAAAACCCCAGATAAACAAGACCCAGCAAAATGCCGATTAGGGCGCTTTGCCATATAAGAAAATTTAATATCAGCATTAGCGGCAAAACTATTATTTCAGAGAGTTTGGTTATGATATTCATATTTCTATATTAACATTTAATATCAGCTTGACAAATCAGGCTTAAGCTTTAATATAGCCTTAAAGAAGTATTTTATTATATTTTTTAAGGAGGTTGTCGTGACTATCAAGGATGTTCATAAAAAAGTTCATATTAAGAATGCATTTACAGATTGCAATTGTAAATCTGGTGATGTGGATATTATGATTAACCGCGGGGCCAAGAAGGTAGCGTTATGTATTGGAACTAATCCACCTTTGATATTCAAATTTTCCGAGCTGCCGGATGGAATTATAGAAAATAAAAAAAATTTAAAACTTTTTTTTGCTGAACTGGTAGTTAAAAGAAAATTAATTTGATATTTAAATGAGTATCAAGGGGGGTGTGTTGAAGCCATACCCCTTTTTATTTTATTTAAAATTTGGTAAGTTTATATTAGTGAAAACATTAATTAAAAATCATTGGCAGTTTGTTGTGATAATCCTGGCTGGAGTAGGGATGTTTTTTGTATACTCATGGTTTTCAGTCAGTGCCAGCAGGGATTTATATATATGCGGGGCTTCAAGCACAGAAGCTTTAAAAACCAGCAACCAAATGTTGCAGGGAAATTCGGAGGAGCTTTGCGGGGTTTATGGCTCGGCTGAAAATATTTACAAGTTTAACTCGCCTGATGAAACATTGAATTTTTTCTTCACCAAAAGATTTGCAGAAGGGGAAGAATTATATTATCAGGAGCCGCTGGAGGGGATAGGCAACAACTTAATCCGGCCGAGGAGCGTCAATGTAGTAGGCGATAAAGTGCTGCCCGGCTCATTTATGGGCATGTATTTCATATACGGGAATTTAAGCAGGTTTGCCGGATCAGTGGGGCTAGATGGAGTAAATATTTTGTTTTACTTAAACGCCTTGTTGGCAGTCATTGGCATAGTGTTTTTCTACTTATTAATATCATTGATCTTTGGTAAAAATATAGCTCTTATCTTAGGTTTGTTAGCGTATGCGTTTCCTGGCTGGCTATATTTTGCTAGCCGTAGTTTTTATCACAATATACTATTTGTAAGTCTTTTGATTATTGGTCTTTACTTGCTGATCAGGACTTTAACTCAAGTAAGACAAGAAGGTTTAGGTAAAAGTCCGGCCAAATGGCTTTTAGATTTGGGTTTATATATGCTAGCTGGCGTATTTATAGGCGCCAGTTTGATCACAAGATTATCAGAAATTGGCTGGGTGGCCCTGCTGGTTATATTGATATTCATATTTAACTGGCGGAAATTTTTACCCAACAAAAAGATAAATATTTCAAGGCATATGCGCTGGCACTATTGGCTGGGAGCGGTGTTGTTTGGAGTATTTGTAAGCACGATGTTTGTGCCAGTTTTTGTGACCAACATCAAGCTCTATGGCGCGCCTCTATCTATTGGCTATGACACAGGTTTGGCAGGGGATATAACTGGGCTTTTGAGCCAGCCGAGCTTGTTGTTTAAATTATTAGTTAGCCCGTTTGGCTGGCATCCGCGGCATATTGCTTTAAATGGCTATAACTATTTAGTTAAGTTTTTTTGGCAGTTTACTATTCCAGCAGTTTTTGGCTTTATACTTTGGCTGTTTGCTAAAGAACCACAAAAAAACCTCGTAAAGCTGCCTCGTACCAACGGGGCCAGCGGAGAAAGAAAAAGACAGCAGGCATATTTAGTAGCTTTGCTAATCATTACAATTTATTTATTGATCTTTTATGGCTCTTGGATGATTAGCGACAGGATAGACCAGCAAGCTGTATCAATAGGCACTTCATTTGTTCGCTATTGGTTGCCCATATATCTTGGCCTGCTGCCTTTTGTGGCAGTGGTCATAAATTCAGTCATTAGCTTATTGCGCCATAGAGCGTGGCCCAAGCCAATTTTAGCTGGCCTTATGATAGCCCTTCTAGTTTTACCAGGGATAAGACTAGCTTTTTGGGATACTGATGAGAGCTTGATTATGATCAGGGATAATGTCAGAGAGTCACAAACTAAGCTGCTAAAACTTAAACAAGCAGTGCCAGAGGATGCTATAGTGGTGCTGGGTTTTAAGCAAGCTGATAAAATATTTTTTCCAGAATACAAGCGCATAATCACAGAGCTGGTTGGGTCATATGACTATGAATCAGTAGCACGCTTAATTAAGCAGGCAGATATTTACTACTATCACTTTGCCGGACCAGAAGATGTGGCTGCGATATCCCGCCGCGACTTTGAGCCTTTTGGCATCAAAATCAAAGCTTTAGATGGCCAAAACATTTTTGGCCGTGAATGGCTATATGAAATGGAAATCATTGAAACAATAGAAGAAAATTAGCCAAAGTTTGAAATTAATAATAATAGATAAACATACACTTCAATTACTTCCTTATTCGCACGAATAAGGGAACAATGATATAATATTATTAATCTGTTTTAGAAGCTTCGTTACATTGATTGTATATTTAGGTAAGGTTTATGTCTGTGAATTTAAGACCAAAAATTTCTCAAAAAGCAAGAAACATAAGCAGGATTCATAAAGCTCTGGGCAATGAAAGGCGTGTTTCAATTTTAGAAATTCTTTTTAAATGGAAAGATACAGAGTTATCTGTTGGAAATATTGCCGACAAATTAGGGTTATCGCTTAAGAGCACATCGAAACATCTAATACAACTTGAAGAAGCTGGTATTATTCAACACAGACAAGAGAATACAAGTATTTTGTATTCTATAAATATTAATGATGTTCAGCTTAGGTCATATTTAAAAAATAAATTAGACAAATAGTAACTACTTCCTTATTCGCACGAATAAGGGAACAATGAATTTTTGAAATATTATTATATATTGAGAGTAGGTTTGATTCTTATCCCTGTTATAGCTTTGGGTTTTTTTGGCTTTAGCTATATTAACCCCAGTGGGGAGCTGGTAGTGGATTATGATTTTTGCCAGGCAGTAACTCCATATTTTTCTGGTCTTTCGCCATATGGAAGAGTACTTGATATATCAAACTGTGAACAGAGTATGGTGATTGACCCGGTTTATTTTGATGTGCGTTTACCGCAGTCATACAGGCAAGTTGATATAGGACTAGACTATGACAAGCCAGCCGATCAAGAGCTGAAGCTTGGCGTGGGTGTGGATCCGGATAACTGGCAATGGGAATTTGGGCATGGAATTAAGAATCCCGCCTCCACCGAGGCTTCTGTTGGTAGGCAAGAATTAAGTACTACAAATTATAAATTAGAATTATTTAACACTAAATTTGAGAAAAACCGATATAGATTTATTATTTCTGCCCCAGGGCTTGATAGCTCTGGCGGAGAGATTAAGTTTTATAATATGAAGCTTAAATTCACCAAAGAGCCTTTAACTAAAGATAATTTCTGGCAGAGGTTAAGAAATATTATTTAGTATGATAAAAATATTATCAAAACTTATTAGCGATATATTTATTATAAGTTTTATAACCTTTGTAATTTATCTTGGCCTGGAGCTTTTATTTGAAGGCTTGATTTCGAATTATTTTGATTTGAACATATTGTTGATAGTAGTTTTTATCTCCGGTGGGGTGAGTGTTTATTTGCAAAATAAAAAAACTCCCTGAATAAGATCAGGGAGAAAATTTATCCTCTATGCTTTGAATTTAGTTAGAATTACACTTGAACGTAATCCCAAAAAAGTTCTGGCTTTTAAGAAAAAATTCAAGCGGATTTTTTAGGATTAAGGAGCTGTAATTATATTTTGTGGTTTACGGGGTATATGTTATAATATATTTATCCTTAAATATACATTTTATTAAAATGGACTGTTTATATTGTAAATTAGTTAAAAACGAACTGCCTATATATAAAGTTGGTGAAAATGAAATAGCCCTGGCTTTTTTAGATATTAACCCTTTAGCTAAGGGCCATACTTTAGTAATACCTAAAAGCCATGCTGTCACTTATTTTGACCTTGACGAAGAGGCCACTGGCGAATTGTTTAAATATGTCCGTGAAATTACAGGATTATTGAAAGTTAAATTAAGTCCTGATGGTTTTAATATTGGCATAAATATGCACAAAGCAGCCGGCCAGGCTGTGGAGCATCTGCATATTCATATTATTCCGCGCTGGCTGGGTGATGGTGGGGGATCAATACATTCAATCATCAAAAATCCTCCTCAAGAATCTCTCGAGGAAGTATTGAAAGAAATTAATAATTAACATAGATAGAGCTCGTGTCTATACTCAACTTCAATTTATCTGGCTTTGGTTTGGATATCACTGACAAAAGTATCAAACTAGTCCAAGCTGTGCCGGTTAATAATAAATACCGCCTCCAGGCCTGGGGTCAGGTCAATATAAAGCCTGGCCTGATAGAGCAGGGTGACATAATAAAGCCAGAAGCTATTTTAGTTTTACTAAATAAATTAATAGGCAGTCTAGAAGGCAGGCTGACCTCTGAATTGGCTGTGGTAAGTTTGCCTGAAACAAAATCATTTCTTAAATTATTTAAACTTAAAAAAGTTTCAGGAGAAGAAAAAAAGGATGACAAAGATCTATTGGTTAAAGCCATAGAAACAGAGTTGCCCAAGGAGATCCCTTTGCCGCTTAATAACATGGTATATGACTACCAAGTGGTTAGAGAGTCAAGCAATCATTGGCATGTGCTAGTTGGCGCCGTACCTAGAGATATAGTTTTGGAATATACTGAACTGATAAAAAAAGCAGGCTTTAAGCCTTTAGCCCTAGAAATAGAAGCCCAGTCAATAACCCGAGCTTTAATATACGGTGAAAATGGGCGAAGCAAGAAATCTGTTGAGAATAAGAGCCGAAGCAAGATCAAACTAGATTTTCTGGGAAAAATTTTACCAAAGAAAATAAAGCAATCACAATCACCAAGTAAAAATCTAAACAACACTGTCAAGCAATCCGCCAGCCCACCTAAGTCAACTATCATAACAGATTTAGGCGCTAATAGATCTAGCCTAATAGTTTATCATCATGAGACTATTCAGTTTACCAGGACACTAGAGCTTTCAGGGGCCCAGCTTTCTCAGACAATAGCTAATAAGCTTGGCTTAACATTGCAAAAGGCAGAACAAGCCAAGATAATTTGCGGTTTAGATCCGAAAAAATGCAAAGACAAGGTGAGACCATTGTTCAATGCCTGGGTGCAAGAATTAACTCGAGAGATAAAGGCTACTATTAGCTACTCTAATACACTTAATGGCCTAAATGCTGCGCCTCAGCCAAATATATTGCTTTGTGGCGGTGGAGCTGGGTTGATTGGTTTAGCTGAGCTGTTACAAAAAAGTTTAGATTTAGAAGTTGAGGTAGCAGTTCCATTGCAAAAGTTTATAGAGCCTAAAAAAACAAAACTCATTCCTAGCAAGTCCGTTCTAGGCTACACAACAGCCATAGGCCTAGCTTTGCGTTAGAGGCAAATCGTCTGCTTATTCAAATATGATTGATTTAAATTTTCTACAAACCAAAGAGCAAAAAAATGTCAAAAGAAGCATGCTTTTTTTGTTGGTCAGAAATGTTTTAGTCTGGCTGCTTATCATGAGCTTGGTTTCGGCCATACTTCTAGTAGTTAGTCAAATATTTTTGGCAAATAACCTAGTTGATGTGCAGGAGCAATCTCTACTTGTTTCTGGCGTTAATCTGAGTTTTTCCGATCAAATAGATGCTCTAAACAACACTCTCAAAGAAGTAGAAGATATACAATCTGAACACGTAGACTGGTCTGAGGTGTTAGCTGAAATAGCAACGCTAGTGCCAGCAGGAAATGAAATTGAGCAAATTAACCTATCAAGCCAAAATTCAAGTTTTACTATGAAAGGTTTTAGTAGAACGCGCGAGGATTTATTGGCTCTTGAGACTGCGCTTAAAAACAGCAGTCTAATCGGGAATCTTGAATCGCCTTTATCTAATTTGCTGGAACCTGTTGATATTGATTTTAAATTCAGCGGAAACTTACTACTTAAGAGCAAAGAGTAATATGGATTTTATATCTAACCCTAAAATAAATAAGTTGGCTGTGCCTGTTGTAGTAATATTGATTATTGGCTTAGTGATCTTTGTGCTATGGCCTGCCAAATCAAGTATTTTATCAACCAAGGAAAGCATCACTAAAGAGAGGATTGCTCTAGAGAAACAATATCTCAATGGCCAGCTGCTTAAAAAAACCCAAGAGCAGTTTGAAAGCGTCAAGTCAGATGTACCACGAGTAAAATCTGCTATATTAACTAGTGGCCAAGAGTTGTTTGTCATCACAACATTTGAAGAAATAGCTAAGCGCCACTCTTTAGAACAAAGTATAACCATGGACGACTTAGTAGTAGATCCAGAAGAAGATAATTTAGATAAGGTCATAGCTTTGCCAACCCGCGTAGATTTAAACGGTAATTTTTTGGATGTGTTAAACTATCTGGCTGACATAGAGGCTTTGGGGTTTTATGTGAATTGGCAATCAGTAAGCATTAGGTCCAGTACAGACAGTAAATCATTCTCTCCAGCCCCTAGCCTAGCTCCCCAAGGCACACCAGGCTTAATAGGTAGTCACCAAATACTTAAAGTCGTTCTAGAGGGCGAAACTTACTGGAAATTACAATGAAAAATCACAAAAACATGAAAACACATAAAACACTAATAGGTTCAGGTATTTACATTCTAGATATTGATTTTGTGATTTTTTATTTTTTGTGATTTATTGATGTATGTATAAATTTTTTACAAGATATATGCTCAGTGTGATACTGGTTTTGTTTGGCATTGTTTTGGCAGTGACTTTAGTATTTTTGTATAATAATTTTTATAAGACATATATTCAGGCTGATGAAGTAATTGTTTTAAAAAAACAGATTTCACCAGTAGTGTTTGATAAAAAATTATGGAACCAGATAACAGCTAGTTTAGACAATAAACTAACACCCAATAAGATTCCAGAGAGTATAAAAGATCCGTTTGAACTGAGATAAGCACTTTTTGTTGGTTTTTTCATACATCATATATAGTGGGGTTTTGGCCCTGACGGCTGAAGACTTGACTTATTTTATGCTTAGTTTATAATTGATCTTGTGTAGAATTTATTATTTAATCATCGTATGGCACATAGAAAAGCTGGTGGATCAGCGAAAAACTTAAGAGATTCTCAAGCACAGCGCCTGGGCGTAAAGCTTTTTGGCGGGCAAAAAGCAGAACCTGGCATGATTATACTGCGTCAGAGAGGCACTATGTGGTTTCCAGGCGAGGGTGTGAAGCGGGGCAATGATGATACTTTATATGCCTTAAGATCTGGCTTTGTAAAGTTTTCTCGTCGCAAAAAAATTAAGTTTCACGGTAGTTTGGCTTGGCAAAAACTTGTGAGTGTTGTGGATAAGAATAATTAACTCAATAAGTAAAATTTTCTTTATCAAAAATAAAGTTTATTTATTAATCATCATTCGTAGATTCCTAGGAATGTTAGATAGATAAAATTTTAAATATTTGATATGTAATTTAAAATAAATTATGTCTTACTTATCTAAGTTGAATAATTTAGGCCATTTGAGAGTTAAGATAAAAATACTAAGAGTTATAGGTAATGAGCGTAGATTAGCAATTTTGGTGTTTCTGGCACAAAATGAAAAACTCAAACTTGGCTGGACAGTTTCTGAAATATCCAAAAAACTTAAGATACCTTATAAATTGGCATCACACCATTTACAGTTGTTGGAAAATAAAGAACTAGTTGATCGAGCTAGAGTTGGGAAGGAAGTTGAATATATGACAAGCGATTTGGGTAAATATTTACTAACTTTGATTGATAAATTTTGAATTATAAATGAGTTCATTTCATTCGTAGATTCCTAGGAATGTTGGATAGATAAATAAATATATAATTAATATATTAAAATTTATTTAATGGTAAATTACTAATTTTATTAGTTAGGCCTTTATAATCAATTTAAAAGATCCTTTGAGTTCAGGAGATAGTTCATAGTCTATTTCATAAGCCCCAAGCTCTTTAATTGGCTCTACTAGCTTAATCTGTGCAGGTTTAAGCTTTATATTTTTTTCATTTTTTAGAATTTGGTTTATTTTTTTGCTATCTATGCCAGCAAAGAGCCTGCCCTGGTCGTTGGCTTTTTCTTTGAGCTTTAGGCTTAAAGAACTTAGCTGGTTATTCAGCTTGGCAAGCTCAGCTAAAGCTTGGGTTTGCTCTTTGGCCTTTTTGCCTGCTACAGCTTTGAGTTTGGATAAATTTTCAGCTGTTGCTACTATGGCCTGTTTATTTCTAAGCAAAACATTGCGAGCGAAGCTGGTTGCCACTTCCTTCACATCACCCCGCGAGCCAAGGTTGGGTATGTTTTTGGTTAAGATAATTTTCATGAGGGTTTGAGAGCGTGGATGAATAAATTAAATTAATATTGATTTAAGGTTATAATTTATATGCCCAATTTTAGACCCTTCGACAAGCTCAGGGTGAGACTTGACAACACTAAGGAAAACTTCTGTTTCAAAGTCTCAGTTTAATATTTCCAAAGCTTTTTTAAGCTGTGGATCTTTATCGTTGTTGTAGTCATCTTCTGTGAGTTCTACTTTTACATCAGGGGCAATCCCATCACCATCTATTTGCCGGCCGTCTGGCGTTAGCCAGCGGGCTATAGTTAGTTTTAAGGCCGAACCATTGGAAAATTCCTTGAGATCTTGCACAGAGCCCTTGCCAAAAGTCTGCTCACCGACTAGTGTAGCTAGTCCATGATCTTGCAGAGCACCGGCTAAAATTTCAGAAGCAGAAGCAGATCCGCCATTAACCAAGACTACTGTTTGAAAGTCATTAAGCTGAGCTGAGCCCGTGGCTACATGGGACTGTATGTTGTTTTCTGAAAATTTTTCTTGAACCACTATCTTGCCTGATGGAATCCAGTAACTTGCCAGCTCTATGGCTTTATCTAGAAAGCCTCCTGGATCGTTGCGCACATCAATTATAAATCCTTCAGGTCCTTGGCTTAAGGATTCATTAACTGCTTGCCTAAAGCGATAGCTTGTATCTTCGTTAAAGTTGATGATTTTTATATAGGAGATTTTTTTACCGCTGGTAGTGGTTTTCATTTCTTGCTGGACTGAGACTATTTTTATTGTATCTCTGGTTATAATAATATCTCTAAAGTCGATTTCGTTGTCTCTAAGCACCTTTAGGGTAACTTGAGTGCCTCTTTCGCCACGAATGCGAGAAACAGCATCGCTAAGAGAAATATCAGTAGTGTCAAAGTCATCTATAAAAAATACTTTATCACCGCCCTTTAGCCCTGCTTTTTCTGCTGGTGATTCTGGCAGAGGGGAGATGATGGTTAAGCGGTCATTTTTTATGCCAATTTCTGCACCAATGCCTTCGAAGTGCCCGGCTAGCTCTTCTGTGAAATTCTTAGCTGTTTGTGGTTCTAGGAAATTTGAATATGGATCTCCAAGAGAAGCTACCAAGCCTTGCATAGCTCCATAGAAAAGCTGGGGTTCAGCGACAGGTTTATCTACGTAGTCTGACTGGATAATCTGCCAGACTTGCCAGAAAATATCAAAATCTACATCACGTGACAGCCAAGCCGGGGGAGCGGTATCTTTGCCTATAACCTTACCTGCTTCTGGGTTGTTGTTTTCCAGAACTAAGTTTGGGGTGGGCAAAGATTTGTTGCCAACTGCCCAGCCTAAAACAAACACGATTATCAGGGCAAAAATTGTCCCATAAGTGATAAATATTTTTTTTAAGAAAGTCATAAATAATATGTAATGAGGGATTAAAAAAACTAAGGATTTATTAGAGGTGTCTTTCTTATTTTACAGGAATTGTTATTTAGAGGCAAATCCATTATATTATAGGTATGCCCCGAAGTAGAAATTCGATAGGCTCGCTATGAGAGCCAGGGCATGATTTAACCTAATAATCAAGTTAAAACAAAAAGCATAAGGTCGTTTAATCTAATTCCGATATTTAAACTCTAAACAATCTAATTTTCACTTCGGGGTATGAAGATCGCCATTATTAACAGCCTTTATAAGCCTGATTCAAGGGGCGGTACTGAGACCATAGTAGCACAGCAAGTGCATGATTATCGTGAGCAAGATCACGAAGTGTTTGTGGTGACAACGAAGAAATCAAAAAAACGCAGAAATCAAAAAAACGCAGAAATCAAGCCTGATATTGTAGATGGCGTGAGAGTATATCGCTTGAAACCGAGAAATTTATTTAGCTTTTATAATTATGGCAGTAAGTTTTTGCTCTGGCGTTTGCTTTGGCTAGGCATTGATATGTTTAACCTGCCACAAGCTAGGGTGGTAAAAAATATTTTACTAAAAGAAAATCCAGACAGGGTCCACACACATAACTTGCGTGGGATTTCTTATTTATTGTGCCGTATTATTAAAAGACTAAAAATCCAGCACTATCACACTTTGCATGACATACAGCTAGTTTACCCGTCTGGTTTGTTGGTTAAAAAGTCAAGCAAGTATAGGGAGGATAAGTTTTATAATAATTTTTTCTTACGAACTTGGTATGAGAAGATAAATAAAAAGCTGTTTAATTCACCTGACAAAGTTATCTCACCTTCCAGGTGGCTGATGGATTTCTATGCCAGTCGTGGCTTTTTCAAAAAGTCTAAAAAAATAGTCAGGCCGCCTGTGCTGCCGATTAACTATAAGTATCTAGACCTCAAGCTGAATATCAGCCGCGGAGACACGCTCAAGCTTTTGTATGTTGGGCAGATAGAAGAGCATAAGGGAATAGTGTTTTTGGTGCAGGCGCTAAAAAGATTAAAGATTGAAGATTTAAGATTTAAGATTGAAATTATAGGCACAGGAGTGGCTGAGGATAAAATAATAAAATTAATTGATGGTGATGAGCGTTTTAAAATTTATGGACATGTGCCGCAAACAGAAATAGGCAAGTATTATAAAGATGCAGATATAACTGTAGTGCCATCGCTAACTTACGAAAATGCGCCGACAGTGATATTTGAAAGTTTTGTTTTTGGCACTCCAGTGCTGGCTTCTAACATCGGCGGAATTCCTGAGTTTATAGAGGTAGGCAAGACCGACCCGCCTCGGCTCGCGCCAGGCAAGACGGGCTGGCTGTTTGACGCAGGGGATGAGGGGGATTTTATAGAAAAAATTCTGAATATAGTAAGATAGATATACTTGCATTATACGCGATCGCGTATAATAGAGGTAAATAGTATAATTAAGGACAGTAA
>Ga0114931_10006244_pt1 | contig 14657 bp, 9 predicted proteins | sample 2SBtaG_FD_89579 | JGI IMG/M metagenome (GOLD analysis project Ga0114931, IMG submission 89579) | Deep subsurface microbial communities from Kolumbo volcano to uncover new lineages of life (NeLLi) - 2SBTROV14_V59a metaG | ecosystem: Environmental > Aquatic > Marine > Volcanic | place: Kolumbo...
CAGGTCGATGGGGTTCTCTACTACCCGGCCGAATTGCCAGGCAATCTTATGGAACTCAACCGCAAGGTGGTCGATTTGCTCGTCTCTGCTGGTATTCAAGTCGTATTGATCGACCGTGATATTGTCTCTTACCCCGAACGCAGCGAATTTACCCGAGTTGGTTACGACAATCGTCGTGGTGGAGTGTTACTCACCGACCATCTCATCAACGTCGGCTGCAAACGGATTGCATTTATTGGCATCCCCGAAGTCTCTACTGTGGTAGCCAACCGCTTGTCGGGATACCACGAAGCACATCGGGCCCACAATATGATGGTTGATCCCGAGCTCATCCATGTTGCTGATGAGGTCGACCTGACCGAATCTTTTTGTCGAAACTTGGTCGAAAAGAGCAAACCAGACGCGATTATTGGCAAGATGGACCGTTATGCAGCAATCATTGGTCGTCATCTGATGGCGATGGGAGTTACTATCGGACGCGACATTAAATTGGGGGGCTTCGACGACGAACCAATTGCCGAGTTACTACCGGTCCCTTTGACCACAATTCGATTACCAGTCCAGGCGTTTGCTCAAACGGCTTACGAGGCCTTGCTGCGCCGGATAGCCGACAAAAATTCTGATGTTGGGCAACTCATTGTCGATACCGAGCTCGTAATTCGAGGATCTACCACCGGATCGATCTAAATTGATCGCAACCTGCCATGTGTTTCAGACACGGCTTCGTGTCGTGTCATGATTGTCTTTTCTTGCTTTGAAAGGCCTGCAACTTTGACCAAGCAGATCGTTATCGGAGTGGACGGTGGGGGAACAACCACACGCGTCGCTCTTGCGACTCCTCAGGGAGAAGTGCTTGGCATCGGCACGGCTGGCGCTGGCAATTATCACGATGTTGGCGTAGAAGTGGTTCGCGACAACATTCAGCAAGCCTTGTCGCAGGCATGGGATGTGGCTGGGGAGCCAAGACGTCAAGCCGACGCGGTATTCCTTGGACTCGGGAGCGTTGCATCTGAAGAAGACCGAAATACGATTCGTCAGGTTGCCAAAGACCTTTCGTTAACACGCAGCGGAAAAATCGGCGTGGATCACGATCTACGCGTCGCTCTCGCGGGCGGATTGGTTGGAAAACCGGGAATTATCCTCATCGCCGGCACCGGTGCCTCATGTTTTGGCCAAGTCGAAAATGGTCGTAGCTGGCGGGCAGGAGGCTGGGGCCCGTTGCTCGATGATGTCGGCAGTAGCCGCTGGCTCGGCCTCCAGAGTATGGTTGCCGTGGTGCGAGCTTCCGATGGGCGTGGCAAGTCGACGCTGTTGAGTGCTGAAGTACTCGAAGCGTTGGAAATCAAGGAAGTCGATCAGATATTGCATCGAGTCGACAGCGTCGGGTTATCTCGCCGTGAAATGGGAAAGTTAGCGAAGCTCGTCACGAAAGCTGCCGCCGAAGGCGACGCGATTGCACAGGAGATAATTACCGCAGGAGTTGAAGAGCTCGCACTGCTGATCGCCACCGTTGCCGACAAACTCGACTTACCTGCTTCGTTGGGTAGCGTACCTGTCGCGGTAACTGGAGGACTCACGAAAGCAGGTGGGGTCTTCCTCAACCCATTGCGGACAGCGGTTCAACATCGAGCGCCAGCCTGCGAAGTCATCACGCCCAGACTCCCGCCAATCATGGGGGCGGTGCTGCTCGCGTTGCAGTCAATCGGTGTCGCGCCTTCGCCAGAAGTAGTTTCCAATCTCGTAGGTAGTCAAGCGATTTGCGAACGCTCCATCTTTTGAGGACTCAAGCATTGAATAGCATTGATGCAGCAATCGTTGTTTTGTATTTCGCAATTATGATTGGCTTAGGATTTTGGTATCAGCGGGCGGCTGCCAAAAACTTAGAAAGTTACTTCTTAGGCGGCAAGCGAATTCATTGGTTGGCGCTGGCCATGTCGGGGTCGGTATCAAACTTCGATATTACCGGCACGATGTGGATTGTGGCGCTGCTGACATTATTTGGCATGAAGTCGATGTGGAACCACTGGATGTGGGGATTTCTGATGGGAGCCTTTTTCTTGGCTTTCATGGGCAAGTGGATTCGCCGCTCTGGGGTGATGACGGGGGCCGAGTGGATGGTAACTCGCTTTGGGGACGGCAGAGATGGAAAGGCAGCGCGTGGAGCTTATGCGCTGATGGCTGTCGTAACGATGGTCGGTTTTGTGGGATACGCCTTTCAGGGAATTGGTAAATTCGCGGCAGTCTACGTAGACATGGATCCCACGGTTTGTGCGATCGGAATCTTTGTCGCCACCACTACCTATGTCATGCTAGGCGGTTTGTATAGTGTTGTGATTACGGATGTCATTCAAACGATCATTCTCACGCTGGCAGCGATCGTCATCATGGGTGTGGCTTATGCGCACGTTACTCCCGAGGCGATTGCCAATACCTTGCCAGCCGACTGGTCGTCGCTTGCACCGGTCTGGCAACTTGACAGGGCACAGGCCGAGAAACTAGTGGGTACTGGCTACGAAGTCTATGCAGCGTTTGGTCCGCTGTTGATAGTGTGGGTGATCAAAGGATTTATGCTCAATTTGGGTGGGCCAGCGCAGATGTATGATTTCCAAAGGTTTCTGGCGGCTCGCGATCCTCGCGACGCAGCCAAGGTAGGAGCTTCTTGGAGCGTGTTTTTAGTGGTTCGTTGGGGGATGGCTATGGGAATCGCCTTGTTAGCCATTGTGGGAATTAATGAAGTAAGCGACCCCGAACAAGTCATGCCGACGGTGCTGCAGAACTATTTGCCGGTGGGAATTCGAGGCGTCGTGATCGCCGGTTTGCTCGCCGCGTTTATGTCGACCTTTAGTTCGACGGTCAACAGTGGTGCTTCTTACATCATACGCGACCTCTGGCAACCTTTTGTGCGACCTCATGCAAGCGATCGACATCTCATACAGGCCAGCTATGTTGCCACGATTGGCATCGTGGCGACAGGTACAGTCGTTGGACTCAAGGCGGGGTCGATCCGAGAAGTCTATGACTGGATTATGGGAGCGTTAGGTGCAGCATTTGTTGTTCCTAATGTGTTGCGGTGGTTCTGGTGGCGACTTAACGGAACCGGCTATGCCATTGGAACGGTCGCGGGGTTGATCGCCTCGTTTGTTGTCTGGTGGGTACCCGAGTGGAGCCCTTTGTACATCGCCTTCCCATTGGTATCGGTCGTTTCGCTTGTGGCTACTTTCGCAGGAACCTGGCTAACAAAACCAACGGAAGAGGAAATCTTGCTTGATTTCTATCGCAATATCCGTCCCTTTGGTTTCTGGGGGGCCATTCGCACCAAAGTGGTGCCAACTCTCAGCCCCTCGCAATTACGCGGCGAAGGAGTTGGGATTGCCGTGGTGAATACTCTTCTCGGTTTGATCGCTATTTCGAGTGCTTACCTGGCCCCGATGTACTTGGTCAGCCACAACCACTCAGAAGCGGCAGCGTACTCTGGCTTGGCGGTCGTCGCCATGGTAGTACTTAAATACACTTGGTACGACAACCTTCCTGAAGCTGAACCCGTGAACGAAACCAGCTGACAATCATCAAACTCGGTTTCCGACCTCTATCTTTCAGGCGGTTCAACGAGCAAACGGACGGTGATATATCGATAGGATTGATAAGGGATCTGAGCAGAATCGGCTGTCACATCAAGTGGTTTTTGATTCACCTCGACGCCGTTGCAAAGATACGCCCCTTTGATCCGCAGCCATGGCGAGCGAAGTGTGGCTTCGCCGCTATCGCCAGTAGTTTCTAACAGCCGGAGTAGGTATCCCTTGCCATCTTCTGCTCGCTTAAGTGTGACAATCTGCAGATTAGGAGCCTCTAGTTGTAGAAGCGATGAGGACCTTGCCTGCAGAAGACGGTCCTCATTCTCAACACTTGCAGAAAAGGAGGAGAGATAGGGATACGCGAAAACTGGCGTACGCGTATCGGTGTCGAAATCGGCCAATTGCTCGCGACTGAGATGGTTTCCGCTCGTGATCGAGTAGCGAAACACAAACTCCCCTCCCTGGGCTGCCTTGTAATTGACGTACCAGTAGTTATTCATCACATAAGAAAACAGGTGGCCGTTGGTGACTTCTAAATGAGCGAGCCACCTGCCTCGGTTGATATCGTTGAAATTTACCAACGGAGCATCGCGAGATGACCAGACGACCGAAAAATCGCCATCTTGCAGGTGGACGAGGTTTTGAATAGCAAACCATTCCCGACAGGCACCGGGAAGCTGATCTTTGTTGGGAGATACCCAACCATTTTGGATTTGATATTCCCACTTTGGATTGTCGGCAACCAAGGGGAAGGAAAAATACACCGCTTCTTTCTCTCGTGTAGCTTTTTTCTGGACCGTGTTGACAATATCTACGCGTTTGATGCGATCGTACAACAGATACTCACTGCGAATCGAAGGGGTGTTCTTTGCACTGGTTTCGACGATAATTCGGTGTCCCAAAGGAGTATCAAGGTTTTCTATCAGTCGGGCTTGTCCCGCCCCTTCGACGGTCAAATCTGCGGGCGGAGACCCAAAATGCAGGTCTTTGATCAAGGAATCTTTCCCACCACTGACATAGAGATATTGATTCAAGTGGTGAGGATCAGTCTGGTCCACCAGTTCGCGTTGCTCGTTCTTGTCGACCAAGCTTTTGATTCCGCCGGTCTGCTGGTCGAGTGTAAGTCGGTAATACGAGTTTTCAATTGACCAGCTCGACTCGCGCTGCTGATTCTTCGGCGGGTTCTCAGGTGGGTTGAAATATCGAATCGCATAGCCCCGATAACCCATCGCGGGGATATTCTCGGCTAGAAACCGGACTTTTTTCCAACCCTCCTTCTCGAACAGCACATCGGTATCGACCGGTTTGTCGGTGGAAAGATCGACCAAATAAGATCCTGTGCTAAGTTCCGCAACGAGTGGCTCGGTGCGAACACGATTTTGCCAGTTGAACGCAAAGATCGTGTTGTCATCGACTTCGACTTGTTGGCAAAACCGATTGAGCGATCGGGATAGCAAATTGCGGGCGTCTAGATTTGCCCTATCACTGTAACTTTGTTTTACTTCCCACTGTCGCAAGACGCCCTCACGCTCGGGCTGGCTAATGCTGTTGTAGGCTCCCCACGTATGTTCATCGTAGAAAAGCACGTTTTTCCAAGCGGCATGAAAATCCTCGGCAGGATAACGATAACGTGGTTCGAACATCGTCGCCAAGCTGGAGCTAATTTCTGCTATCGGCAGAACCTGCTGTGTCTGACGGTTTTTTGCCGTCGCTTGGGCGCTGGAAGCCACGCCATCTTCCCAAAAGGCCCCTGCATCGCCCCGATGGACCGGCAACTGATCTGAAAAATTCTTGGTGACGTATTTGAAGTACTCTGAATCCGAGGCGACTATCAGTCGAGGATAAACAAACTCTTGGTTCCATTGCTCGACAAATTCGGCCTCAGCAGTTGGGGGAATCGAAGCGTTATCGATGTAAGCTCCATAGACCATCACTGCGTCGGGTGCGTAGTCTTCACGCCGGAAACGAGTCAAAAATTGTGGCAACGTTCCTTTCAAATAATCGTAGCTTACTTGGCGATGGAGGAATCCTTCGGCAGTTAATAGCTTCCACTGTGCGTAGACGCGTGCGTACCACATCAAGATGCGTTCACCATTGATCCCTTCCCAGTAGAATGGCGAAACCTCGTTCAGGTTGCTTTGCACCAAGATCGGCGCTCGAGCCTGGTTGCTGCCGTTGGAAAATACTTTGATCCCCACATCGGTGAGTAGCGTCGGCAGAAACCAACTATGCGATGGGGCGTCGGTCAGGCAAGCGTAGTCGAAACCCGTACCGTAATCCAAATGCAGCTTATGCGTGTAATACAACGAACGATAAAGTTCCTCGCCAGTACAAACCCCCGTCAATAGATTGAGATAGAACGCATTGATCGGAGTTTTTCCCTCACGGGCACGCTGTAAGAACGCATTGCGGTATTTCTCGGGGCGGCAGTCGAGATAGTTTTCGACGAGCCACGAAGTCTCGAAGTTGAATTTGTAGAACGGATACTGATTGAGTATCGATAGAATCGCGTCGGCATTGCGTGTGTCGAGCTCGTTGACGTGTGGTTGGATGTCGGTAAAGCCAATATCGTTATGGATTTTGGGACACAGAAAAACCTTCCATCGCTTTGCTGGCTTGTAGGAGTGAGTAGTGCTGGTTCTCTTGCCATCGAGAGTCACCTGAATATTGGCCTCGACTGGTCTTTCCAAGGCTGCGACATCTATAGCCGGGGAAAGAACTCCGAAATCGTAGCCTTCGGCATCAATCGGCAAACGATACTTATTGTCGGCCAACTGCACGATTACTGACCCCTGCTTGAAATGCTTTGAAAAAGGGATCTGTATCTGGCTCGTTTCGGTGAGTTTCCCCTGTTGCTGGCGAAAAAAAAGGGTGGGCACAAGACGGGGTAGAATTGCTTGGTGTTCGACAGACGCTTCTCCTCGCTGGAAACTCAGCGAATCGTAGTCGACCGTTCCGAAACCTAGCGGAACGATTGTGATTCGATTGCCCGTGGCCCTGAGCCAAGCAGCCTCGACCGGTACGAACAACTGTTGTTTTGCTAGCAAAATAGCGTTGCCGTCGATCGCATCGACGTCTTGCTTGGGTGAAAGGCTGACTGGATAAACGCATCTCTTGCCATTGATTTCGATTTGGATTCGTTTTGCTGCGCCGGTTTTATAGATCAGATTGAGCTTGAGGTAATACAAGCCTTCGGGCGGATGCGACAGATCGAACTCAATCGAATAGGGACGTTCGGCTGCCGGAGCGTCTGGATCCCAACTAATTGTGCCCTCGTGGTGGCCTGCGAAGTCTCGGCTGAGAATACTTTCCCCGACTTTGAAAACAAGTTTCTCGCGCGAGCCCGGGGCAAATTCAATCGAAGATCCGTCTGCCGTACCTAGCGACCAGACGGTTTCCAATTCTTTTTCGGAAGCGTTGGTAGGCAAGGCTAATGCGAAAAACAAGCAACCGAGGAAGCCGACTCGGTGCTTTCGTAAGAAAAATTGAGACATAGAGAACCTTTCTACCGGCGTTTTCCTCGGAAAAGAAAAAAACTACCCAGCAAGGCAGCTAATCCAAGGAGCAAGTGGAAATTTGTATTTCGATGGCTGCTAGCATCGGTTGTCGCCACTGGCTTTTCGGATGACGGTTTTTCTTTCTCATAATCGAACAAGACGACTTGATCATGGGCATTGAGCCGAGCGGAGTCACGTCCGTCAGGTCGTTGGAAGGTGACTTCTATCACGTGTGATTTACGAGTGACGGCCAACAATCGAGATTTCATAGACACGGGGGCCTTTCGCGCATCGACAGGATAATGAGCACGAACGGTCAAATGGTGCGAGCCGACATGCGGTACGATTCCAACTACGGCAGCAGTTACAGATTGACCCGCGACCTGAAACGAAAAGCAGTCGAAAATCAATTTCGCAATCTGGTCGCCCTGCTCTTCTAGTTCTTCAGAATCGAGAAAGCCATTCTTGTTGAGGTCGATTTCAGAAAAAAAATTGAGCTCTGCCGAATTTAGTACGATCTCCGCATGCATCGCCTTCTTGGCGACGACAATTCTCATGTGGCTAATGGGCAAATCATGGGCTGACGTTAAAGCGGGGGCACAAAAAATCGCCATGGCAATAATTGTAGACGCGAAGAGAAGCAGGTATCGCATAGCGGTGAGACCAATGTTCTACGTTATCAATTCGATTTGAAAGCAAGAGATTCTGCGATCGCTAAGCTTTCCTTCAAAGCCTGCCGATGGGCATAGTCGATTTCCAGCACTTCTCTCCAAGCGGCAAACGAGGCCCAAGCTTCAGCCTTCAACTCCGCCTTAGCAACTGCAGACGCAGTGAGCTTAGCGTAAATCATTGGAGGAATTTCTGGGTGATTGTCGACTTGTCCACCAAGCTCTTGTTCGCGACCGCTATGGCAGTCTGTCCCTGCCATAGGTACGAGGTCGAGCTCTCGGCAAATCTTCTCCCAGTAGTGCGGCACCCGCTGCGACGCGAATGGGGGGCTCCAGACTTACAAGGCATCGATTACCCCACGCTGTGCCCAATCTCGTATCCACTCGGTTTGCAGCTCATGACAAAGTTCACCGACAAAGTCTTCATCCCAATAGTTGGGATGGTTGTGGCTGATAAAGCAACCCACTTCGCGAAACCGTCCGGCTAATGGTTCGTAATCAAACCAATCGCCTAGCTCCTTGCGATAGACGTTCAGTGCATAGCATCGCATCGAAGCGAAGAAACGGTGACTGAGCATCGGCAAGTCGCCGGCGCGGCCCAACTCCCAGGCCTGCCAAAGGTTGCCCATGTCGAAAGTCTGGTTATTTGCCAAGAACGTATCGTAGGCCTGCGTGTCACTTGTGATCTTTTCGCGAACTTGTTGATATCTTTCAAGTATCGGTTCCAGTGCACCTCCCACCGAAAAATCCTTGCCAATCTGCAGCCAAGCTGGATCGCTGAATAGATCATCTCGCTGGACGAGCTCTTCGACAAACAACTCGCAGGCACGATTCCACTTCTTGCGATGTTCGAGGCAGAGCGATCGAAATTCTGGGCTTAAAGTCGGGGCAATCGCGTGGAATTCAAACGCCCGACGCTCGTGGGTGCAGATGACTTCAATTCCCAAAAAAACATCCAACTCCAAGTCTTTCTCTTGAATTAGACGTCGAGCCGGTTCGAGTGAATCGATGATGTTGTGATCGTCGATTAGAATTTGTCCTCGAAAAAAGTGTTCGCAGAGCGATTGCTCAACCGTCATTTCGCCATCGGAGGCCGTGGTATGCGTGTGAAGATCAATCCTGCCGGAAGCGGCGCGAACGCGGCGCTCGGCCCTTGCCTGAGCAAGGACTGGCCAAATCAATTTTAGTGCAGCAACATCTCGCGTTTCAAAGGCGACGACTTCTTGCTGCGAGAGCAGACGATCGGCCTCGGCTGGCTTGCCTTGCGATAACAACTGCTGAGGTTGATCAAGCTTCGCGGTGGTTGCCATTTTTTATGTAGTCATTGTTGTCGAAGAGAACTTCCCGTGCCATCTTTTCCCACATTTCGACTTGGTTGAAACTAGGGCTAAAGAGTTCCTCGGGAAGCTGGGCGTAAATCTGTGCTGCCGAGTCGTAGAGCGATAGATCGGTGAGGCCATCGTCAAAGGCTCGGCGTTTGAGTTTCGTGCAAAGGCCAAGATCTGCGAGTGCATCTGCGATCACATAATTGGCCTCAACTAGAATGTGCACTTTTTTGTCCCAAGCCGGTTCGGCAACTGCACGGTCGATCAGTGGGGCAAGCTTGTCCGAATATTTGGGCAGTTCCCGAAACATTCGATTCAGCCATTTAGTATAGGGAGCGTACTCCCGATTGAGCGTGAAGCACAGTTCCATGAGCCTTTTTATGCAGAGACCAAAGTAAATGCTGCATGTAAGATCATCTTGACGCTTGGAAACCCGGTGCAGATTATAGGGTGCTTCCCTGCCCGTGACGTACATGCACCAATCGGCAAGACGCTTTTTCCACACATTTTCAGGATACTGGGAAAATGCTTGACAGCGTTTGGTGAGTTCGCCCAGGCCATCATAGACGATTGTCCCGGCTGTCACATGAAACAGATCGACTTCGCACAATTCGAGCCATTCAAGCTCTTGCGAGGGCAATTGGTCGGTTCCCAAGAAACGATTAAAAAACGATTCGATCTCGCAACAGCAGACACCGGTCATGTTACCAATATTCACATGCACGTCGAAACGATCAAACTTCGCGGGCACCTTGCCCAAGGCGTTTTTTACCTGTGGCTCAATCTGCGAAGCATCTTCGCGAAGATACATCACGTTTGCGCGAGGGCCCCAGTGGTGATCCCGACTGATTTCGTCGTCAAGGCCAAGAACGTCCGACCCGGTGCCCACCACTGCTACAGCTATCTGATTGTAGTTTTCCTGAAGTTCCTCTCGGAGCAAAGGGAGTAATACACTTTTGATAAACTCCTGGCTGATGGCTAAGCCAGTCGACAAATTCGATTGCTTTTCCAGCGGAAGTAGCGAGGTAATTGAGGAGATAGACATAGACGTTTCTGAAAATATGAATATCGCATGAAGATGCGACTTCCGGAACTAGCTATCGAACACCTTCAGCTTCTAGTGCTCGCCACGATTCTTTCCAATAGTCAGCGTATTTAGTTTCTAATTCTTCTAACGGGGCTTCTCTTTCGATCGGATACTGACCAAACTCATGTGCCGCGTCGATCATCGCCAGGACGTTTTGGGGTGGGATCTCTCCCAGCACATTATGGATTTGATTGAATACAAACCCTCCGCCTGGTGCCAATATCTGAATGCGTCGACGAATGTCTTCCCTGATCTGTGTTAGCGAGCCTCGAACCAATGTGCCGTGCGTATCGCAGCCTGCCCCCCAAAAGGTAATTTTGTCGCCATAGATCCTCTTGATTCTGGCTGGATCCATGCCTTCGCAATCTGACTGCAGTGGATTGAAAATTTGCATTCCTGCTTCGATCATATCGGGGATTAAGTCGAACACCGCCCCATCACAGTGCAACATCACATGGACATTGGGATAGTTTTCCCGTACGAAAGTAAACATCTTTTTGTGGTAGGGCAAAAAGATTTCCCGGTACATGTCGGTATCCATCAGCGGAGCCCCTTGCATGCCAAGGTCGTCGCCGAATTGGATGATATCGATAACTTCACCGGCCGCATCAAGTGTTCTTTTAAGTGTTTCGATGTGCAACTCGGTCAAAGCAGACAAGAAGTAGTGCACAAGATCGGGATCGGTAATGCAGCGGACAAATATCTCGTCCCAGCCGAAAATGCCTTGGGCATTTTCTAGAATTGTGCCTCCATGTTGAAACAACACAGCACGCGTATTGCCAGTGTCTCGCAAACGAACTGATTCGGACTCCAAGTATTTTACTTCTCGGTCAGATGTCTTAATGCGACTAATAAAATTATTGTTTTCACTTGCCAGGAGTTTATCGATTTTTTCCCGAGTCGGCTCCCCTTCCATGGGAGACCAGAAGAGCGTAAATCCGTGGAGACCTGCTCCTGGCATCTTGGCAATCATCTGGCCGTTCTCAAACCACTGCCAATCGCCATCGCTATCTTTCTCAGGTGTGAATTCGACAGGGACCAAACACTTGCTCCCGTCGATAAGCGTCCACTCTTTCCAGTCGCCGTCGTTGTAAATCGAAAAAGAAGAAATCGCCCGATGGAGTGGAACCACGTCGCAACCCAGGCGCTCAAGCACTTCCTCTTGGACGTCGCAATACTGCCCCCAAGTGTTGTACATCTTGGGTAATTCATCCTGATCAAGATTTAGATACTCACGTAGTTTCATATACGCCAATACGGCAATCGTACTCGACGCATGAGAGCCCAAGTCGATGGGGACTCGATCAGTCTCCTCGTGCCTTAAAGCTGCGAGGACTCGTTCACGTGAGGTGGGCATCAAATAGTCTCCCTGGAAACACGTCAGTATAATCTTGTTTTCTTGACACGCTTTTTTGTGTGGTGGGCAGTGCCTATCCTACGTTGCTATCCGAGTTTTGTCCGCTCGACTCCGAAGAGAGGATCCATGCGAAAAGAACTAGTTTGCATCTCGCCACTATGATACTCTTAATCCTAATGCGTTGCACCTACCAATAGCGACTCGCGTGAACATATATTCTTGAATTTCTTGTTTGTGATTAGTGGCTTCCTTGTCGACAGCACTAAAATTCCGCAATCTTTTTTATACGAATCCTAAGTTCAAATGCCATGTCATTTCTTTTCCTGAAGCTCCTTATGAATAGAAGCATTGATCGATTGGCACCAATACACGGATTTATTTCTCGCCAACGGTGTGCGGCTGTTGTCTTGCTATGATTGACATCTACGATCGTGGCGATGGCGTTCGAGCCAGATGCAAGCGAGTCCACTGCAAACAACGCAATCGAGACGCTTCACTATCCCGGCAAGAAAATGCGTGATTCGTTGGGCCGCTCGGCAGAGCAACTTGAAGCCTGGATCCGGGGCGATTCCGAGGAGCCTGCCTTTTACGTCGACTTGGCGAATACGCAAACGTTTCTTTGGTGTTACGGTTTCTCACCGCACGCTGAAGTGATGCCCCGTTGCGAGACAGCAGTGCGACGGGCCTTGGAACTAGATCCCGACCTAGCGGCCGCTCACACGGCGTTGGGAGTCGTATTGCTTGGTCAACGAGACTGGGAAGCCGCCGAGCAGCATCTGCGATTGGCGACTGAATTGGACCCTGGCCGAGCTCAGTCGTACCATTGGTACGCCCTTTATCTGGCCGCAATGAATCGGCACGACGAAGCAAGAAAGTACTCGAAGAAAAGCGTTGAACTCGACCCCTCGCCCGGCACAAAGATTGCGCGTAGCTCGATTCTTTATTTCAAACGCGACTGGCAGGGCATGATCGACGTGCTGAAGCCGACCATCGAGCAAGATGCCGATTATGGACCTGCTTACGACTGGCTCGGCATGGCCTATATCCAAGAAAAACATTACGAAGAATCGATCGCGACCTATCAACGTGCAGTTGAGCTAGCCGACGGCCTTGCCGAAGTGCTGGCCGGATTGGGCCACGCCTACGCCGTCGCCGGCCGTGAAAAAGAGGCTCGACAAGTACTCAACAAACTCTACCGGCTGGCCGAGCGCTGGTATGTCCCGCCGGTGCAAGTTGCCTTCGTGCATATCGGCCTCGGTGAAAAACAGCAAGCTCTCGATCTGCTCCAGCAGGCTTATGAACAACGATCGTGGGAACTGGTCTTCTTGCAAGCCGAACCATGGCTTGACGATCTTCGCGAGGAACCAAGGTTTGTCGAGCTGATCGAAAAGATGACGTTTCCCAAGTAAACTAGATGTCAACCTCAGGTCGCTTCATGACAGGCTATCTGCAAAGTCATAAAAATCGCGAAGAGCGCCAAGGAATGAAAAGTAAAAAAATTCGAGAATAAGGGGTTTCGGTACCTATCTCTTTTGCTCCTTGGCGAACTTGGCGGTTCAAAAAAATTGACTTTGCAATTCTCTTGCGCGTCATGACTCATAACATTTACTTTTGAAAAGGGCACGGCCATGAACCTCATTGCTCCGAAGCTATTGCTACAAATGCTGCTTCTTCTGGGTTCGTTTTGTACAACAACCGCTGTTCGTGCTCAAAGCTACTACACCATCGAAGTGTTGGATTCTGTCACAGGCCGTGGCGTACCGATGGTGCAAGTAAGTACTGGCGGCGTGGACCTTTGGACCGACAGCAACGGAATCGTCGCCTTCAACGAACCAAGTTTGATGAATCAAAGCAGGCAATTTGATTTTAAGAGTTACGGCTACGCCAACACGTCCCAAACACTGACGACGTTGCCTGGAAATCTCAGCCAAATTCAATCGACGCGAATCAATCGAGCCGAGCGACTGTATCGCGCGACAGGAGCCGACATTTATCGGGACAGCGTATTAGTTGGCCAAAACTCGCCGATCAACCATCCGCTTTCCAACGCGAACATTATGGGGCAAGATTCCGTACAAGCGGTCGTGTACAACAATAAGATCCACTGGTTCTGGGGAGATTCACTGTACCAGGATGGCGGCGGGATCGGTGGGAATTACTATACTTCTGGTGCCTCTTCGCAGCTCCCTAGCCAAGGTGGCCTCAACCCGTCGGTAGGTATCGACTACACCTACTACGAAGACGCATTAGGCCAAACACGGCCTATGTTTCCTCAGTACCAATCTACGGGCAAGCCGGTTTGGGTAGATGGACTGTTTACGGTCCAGGACAACACGGGGCAGGAGCGATTGCTCACGCATTTTGTAAACGTCCAGTCGCTTTTTCCCTTTGTATTGCTCGAACAAGGCCTTGCGCAATTTGACGATGCTGCTGGCACTTTTAGCAAAATACAAGACTATGGCGTAGCTCCGCAGCAGGTGTGGGGGACCGGTCCGCCGATCGTTCCCGCGGGCCATTCTTTTCGGCATTCCACTGGCGGAGAAAACTACATCTATTTTGGCGAGAACTATCCCAATATCCGAGTACGCGACAATTGGAACGACGTCAACGATATCACACAATGGGAAGCCTTTACGCCTCTACAGGAAAACACGCGGTACAACGCGGCCAACCCGCCTCTCGACTTGGACGGAAACGGAAAACCAATTTATGGCTGGAAGAAAAACACCGACCCCTTGGGAACCGAGATCTTTGAAGAGATGGTCGCAGCCGGGCACATCTCTCGTTCCGAGGCACCCGTGGGCCTAGTCGACATCGAAACCGGTGCCAACGTGAAACTGCATCGTTCTTCGGTCAACTGGAACGAATATCGTGGCAAGTGGGTGATGATAGGCAACGAGTCAGCTGGAAATGGCAGCTTCTTGGGCGAGGTTTGGTATTCCGAAGCACCCACTCCCGAAGGTCCTTGGAAGAACGCAATCAAGATCGCAACCCACAGCGATCCCAACGGCGATCTTGGCGGATCCTATTCTTTTTATGGTTCTTCAGTGATTTTAGTGGGTAGGGAGGTGTTCAGGGAGGGTTCGATTTTCGAGAATGCCCCTCATGAGCAAACTCACAGAGCATTACCGTCAGTTGTTAGGTTTGGACG
>Ga0114931_10006245_pt1 | contig 14656 bp, 9 predicted proteins | sample 2SBtaG_FD_89579 | JGI IMG/M metagenome (GOLD analysis project Ga0114931, IMG submission 89579) | Deep subsurface microbial communities from Kolumbo volcano to uncover new lineages of life (NeLLi) - 2SBTROV14_V59a metaG | ecosystem: Environmental > Aquatic > Marine > Volcanic | place: Kolumbo...
AGCCCATACGACTTTTGCCGTGTCGTCCCAAATGACAAAGCCCGCGCCACTGCCAACCGTTTGATTGTTGATGCCAGCGGGAAAATCTATAAAAGCGCCCTTATCTTCATAGTGCCCGCCGGTCGTTTGTTGGCCGGTAAATGCGAACGACGCCGCTTCACGGAAACTGCCTGCGGTGGGATCGGCATAGGTATGGGTGGCCCAAGGCGCAAACCAACGGTTGCCGTAGTCAATCCCGTCGACAATCAGTTCCTTGATAAACGTTTGATGTTCGTATCCTCGCCTGGATGCCGGCAAGCCGTCAGGGTAGTAGGAGGTACTTTGGCTGTTGTAGAGGGCCCAATCGGCGGCATTTAACTGCGACGGGTCATAGCTGCGCACCCAATGGGGGTCTTCATCGGTAAACGGACCGAATTCATACACGCCGTTATCGGAAGAGCCTTTATCGCCGCCGCCCTGCGCTATGATGTCAAGATAATCTTCCCTGGCAATGGCGCCGCTCCATGAAATTATGCCTTGATTGTGCGATCCCTGTACACAGGTGGTGGTCGGATCCAAATCGGAACATTGGGTGCTGACGCCGACATCGTTAAATGTGTTGGAGCCGATGGCCTTCCAGGTGGAAACCGGCATGTTTGCGTACCAGCTTGGACAGTCGTTGTTGTCGGCCGTCTTGCAGGCGGTGCTGCCTGGTACGGGTTTAATGTGGTCTGGTCCTTCGACGAGAGGCGGGTTTGTAGCATCGGTTTCGGATGCGGCATTGTTGCAAGCGTTGATAAAAACAAGCGATAACAGTAGCGTGGTGAATAACGTCACTGCGCGGAAATAACCTAACATAATAACTCCTTTGACCGTGCTGTATTTTTATGGTTTTGAACATTATGTCGTGCTTTATTTGACGACGTTAATGGTGATGGTTTCAAACACCAAGTCACTGTCGTTGACGGCGAGCGCATCGCGCAAGCGCGCGGTATTGCCCGCGCGCTTGGCTGTCTTGACGATGTCGCCCGCCGATAATTTATGATTGGACAAAATAAGTACAAAATCCTCGTAGCTGGATTTGGCCGCAATTTCGTAGGAATGCCCGATATTGATGGTTTGTTCTTTTTTGATTTGCGTGGATTGGTCGATGCGCTCCGGATAATGTATAAAAGACTGCCCGGTGCTGTCGATGGACAGAACCACCCCGTAATGATAGGCGCTGCTTAAAAAACGAAGCTGTAACAGGTCGCCGGCCTGGATGCTGCTGTTATTAAACAATTTGGCTTGGCGTTGATTTTTAACCAGGTAGACTTCCAGTTCCGGTGTCGATCCTTTGGTTCGGGTGCCACCGTCGCCGGCGTCGAAGGGCAGCAGTAAAATCACCAGTGCAACCGATAACACCAAAACCGCCGCCAGTTGATACGTCCAGGCATGGGTTTGCAGCTTGGGAAGATGGACCAGGGATCGTAACATGGCGCCGGGTTGGCGCGAACGGGCGGTCTTGATCGTTTGAAGCATGTCGGCATAAGCCGGATTTGCGCGGAACGACGCATTGTGTTTTTCAAGGTTCGCCAGTCGTTGCTGAAGTGCTTGATCGGTTTTCAGGCTGGTTTCCAGGTCGGTTCTTTTTTGGCCGTGTAAATCGCCGGTTACATATTTCTCCAAAATCAAGTTGGTGAATTCTGGATGTTCGCTCATTCGATGGTACCTTCCATTTCATGGAGTTTGGCTTTAAGAAAATTCAGCCTTTTTCGTACGCCTGAAACCGACATATTCACTTCTTGTGCAACTTCCTCAAGTGTCAGGCCATCGTAGTAGTATAGTACGGCTATGGTTTTGGATGAGGGCGGACATCGTTTAAACAAGCGAAACAAGACACTTTCAGCGGCCGAACCCGCTTCAATCTGGTCCACGTGAGCGATTTTGTTGAGAATAAAATCGTCATGGTATTCGTCCACTTTGCTATCATACTTTTTGTTATCCCGGATCATGTTTAGCGATACATTGGTTGCTATTCGATAGAGCAACGAAAAAGTTGCTCGATCATCCAGCCTGTTTTGATACGTAATAAGTTTCATGAACACGTCTTGTGTTGCATCCATCGCCATCGCCTCGGCTCGCAGCAGTTGTAAACACCGTCTATACACCATGGGGCTGTATTTGTGAAAGCATTCCTCGACATCTATGGGCATGCTCTTCTCCTTAAACACTTCAAGCGATAGTTTTTGTTCTTTTAGTTTGTGATGTGATTACGCCGATTTAACCGTCGGATAACACCGTCGATCAATCCACTGCATGGCCAAAATTGTGTGGTCATTTTCCGCATCCGTGTTGTCCTCAATCGTTTTAGGATTACCTGCTGTCGGCGGCAATCCAGTGCATGGAATCGTTAGAATTTCACCCCGGTATTTAGTTGAAAAACGGGGTTTTTCATTTGAATATTGTTTTTTTCCCCTTCCATCAGGCTATCCCTGAGTAACACGCCCAGCCCGGCATAGAACCGGCGGCCTGACATGTTTAGCATTAGCGGTATATGTGTTCCCTGTAACGTGGATAGTTTAATCAGGTCATTGTTTCGGGTATATACGGTGTGGTCATCATAGAATTTGCTTATAGTATCCTGGTAGTAGCCTACGCCAAGCAAAAGACTGATATTGCTTCGTTTGCTGGTATCCCAGGAAAAAACGGTGAACAGTGCGTTGCTGGAAAAACCTTGCACACCCGAATCGCCGCCGGATGTATGATATTCACCGCCCAGCTTTAAACGGCGCAGCACATTGGCATAGAACGCCAGGTAAAGGCCCTGGCTGTTTACCGTATAGGTTTTCGCCGCTGTTTCCCCCGGGCTATACGAGTGAATAATAAAACTTTCATTGTGTGTGCCAAGCGACAGCATATAGCTTTTGATGGGCGAGGATTGATGCATGATGTCTTTAATACGGCTCAGGTGAGTCACGCCTTTTTGGGTGGCGAGTTTTGGGGTGAACGCGGAAAAATCGCTTTTTCGTAAGGTAACCTCCACGGTGGAATTGATAACGACGTTGCTACGGTAGTATTTGCCGTTATCGATAACAATTAAATGGTATTTGCCCTTCGGTAATACAATACTGGCGCTTTCATTGTATTTTTTGTCCAATTCAGCGATCGGGGTATTGACCGTGTTGCTGATAAATATGTTGCCGCGAATGCTTTTATCCAAATTCAGTTTTTTTCCGCTGGAGCGTAAATCAGTCAGAATATAATCGCCTTGACCGGAAAGTTCAATGGCGTATTCCGCATGCTGCGGACCGTGTTCCGAGGAGGCGGTATTGGCATAGGTTTTATCGTAGGCAAACCGGTAAGCTTCGTTTAAACTGACTTTCTGGTCGCCGCTGACATCACCCGCGCCGCGTAACGCCGAGATAAGAAAATGGGTAAAATACGATCCGTGAATTATATCCGATTCCTGGGATGCTTCATTGGATGAACTGGATGCCAGCGACACATGGCCTTTGATATTTTCATTGGAATTGATAACGTTGACAAAAGGGTGTTTTTTACCCTTCGTTCGTAGAAAGGATCCGGATTCACAGGAGTCAAGAATTTCCAAACGCAGGTCAACCCGGATCGTTTTTAGGTAACTGCGCAATAGATTAAACGTTAAGGTACCGTCTTTGAGCATCAAGCCTTTGGTGTTGGAATGGCCGGAATAATAAAACACAAATTCCTTGCGATTGCCGGAACGGCTGGCAAGGATTTTACGGTTGATTTGTTGGATGCTTGACAGTAAGCCGTACCGGTCGGGTCCTCGCAATATGATGGTGTTTCCATTGCTAAGATTGCCCAGTTCCGACAATACCGATGCCAGTGCGCTGGCATCGCGTTCGGCATATTTCAGCGACTTGACATGTTGATCGTTTGAGACATTGGCGCCGACGAATAGCGCGAATCGTTCAGTGGGCGCATGGGGATTGGCATATCCTGGGCCTAAGCCAAGCAAAAAGATGGTAGCCAACAAAATCATAGACTTATGGTGGGCGTCTCTATATATTGGTTTCATTTTGTACCAGTATTTCTATTTCACAAACGTGCGTTTTTCATGAACACACGCCGAGCACGAGTTTGTTACTTAATTTTTTATGTCAGGTGCTGAATGCTTGAGCGAACAATAGGGCTATTATCCCATACTCAGCGGGCAAGTGTGGACAGAGGGCGACAAGAATTTACTTAAATTTATCAGCTCCTTGTTTTGTCGCAAGTAATATCAGAATTAGTGATTAGCAGCTTGGTGACAGGTTTTTCGAGCCTGACGGCGGCCGGCGCGCAGGCAGGCGTACAGGCCGCCGTACAGGGGTGTCTGCACGGCGCGTCTTGAAATACCTCTGTTACCGCTTCGATTTCGGGTAGTCATGTGTTTACCGTTTCTCGTTACGGTGTTTTGCGGATCGTAGAGCCGTGAATCAATGACCAATGCTTTTCCGCAATGCCGGATAGTACAACGATAGTGCTATGGCTCGGGCTAGCAGGAAGATAATAAAGGCCAGCCACAGCCCTGAATTTTGCCAGGTCGGTGTCAACACACCGCAGGCAAGCAGGAAGGCGCCGGCCGACATCAGGGAGGCGTTACGCATGTCACGGGTCCGGGAAGTACCGATAAAAATACCGTCAAACTGGAATGCGGCAAAGGATGTCAGCACATAAATACAGGCAAACAGCAAATAGGTTTGCGCCGTAGTGCGCACCATCGCAATATCGGTAAGCACCGTAATAAACCATGGGCCCATGATATACAGTAGCAGGCTTATGATGATTGCGGTGATTGCGGCCAACACAGAGGCATGGTAAACGACGTGGGTAAACCGTGTCCTGTCTCCGGCGCCGGCCGCTCGACCCACCATGGATTCCGTGGCGAAGGCGAATCCATCCAGGATAAAGGCGCTCAGGCTGATAAACTGCAGTAAAATATGGTTGGCCGCCAAGATGCTGTCACCAAACCGGGCCGCCTGATTGATAAACCAACCAAAGCCAAACAACAGTGCCAGAGTGCGTATGAGAATATCGGTATTGGCCTGCAGGGTTTGTTTTAATTTTCCCATGTCGGCAATATGGGCCCAGTTCCAAAATCCCTGGTCCGCTTGCCTTCGCTGTTGCAGTAATGCGTAGACCATGCGCCAGGCATACACCAGTGCTATCCACTCGGCCAATACAGTGCCGAATGCTATGCCGCGAACACCCCAACCCAGATAGCCGGCAAACAGCGCATCGAACAAAATGTTCAAGGTGTTTAAAAACAGTTGTACCCGCAGCAGTTTGCCGCTTTGCCCCAAACCCACCAGCATGCCCAGCAGCGCAAACATGGATAAACTGGCCGGGGCTCCCCACAAACGCGCCAGTATATAGCCGCGGGTGATTTCTTCCACGCTGTCGCTGGCACTGATCAGTTTCAGCGTGATGACGCATATCGGCCACTGCAGCAAAACCAGCACGATACCGATGCCGTTTGCAATGAACAGCGCGCGACCCAGGGTGGCCCGTATCTCCGTCTGTTCGCCGGCACCGTCGGCGCGGGCCACAAATCCGGTTGTGCCCATCCGCAGGAAACCAAAGCTCCAGTACAGAAAACTAAACACCAGGCTACCCAGGGCGATGGCGCCCAAGTCCATGGTATCGCCGGTATGGCCGATGACCGCCGTATCCACCAGGCCCAATAGCGGGACGGTGCAGTTTGCCAGTATGATTGGCCAGGCTTGCTGCCAGATACAGCGGTAGGGATGATGGGTTATGGTCAAACGCCTGCTCCAATGACCGTCAGGAAAAGATCCGCGCTCAGTACCATTATGTTGTTGGCGTCGTTAATGTTTTAGTTGGGCAATTCGGAGTAGTTTCAACAATAATACGACAAGCGGCGTACCGTGCAGGAACAAGTCAAAAATGTCAATTGGTTTTACCAAGTTGCCGGCAAACAGCATTTTTAATTTTTGCCACAAGTGCGGTTCAGGGGTCATCGGTGCGATGGCAAGGGCGATCGCCATGACGAGGAGTAAAGCCAGGGGAACACTATCCAACCATTTTAACATGGGATGCGGTTGCTGTTATTGTTCGGCGACTTGTTTGCGGACTTCATCCATATCCAAGGCGGCGATTTTACCGATTACCTCGTCCAAGGCGGATTCGGGTAAAGCGCCGGCTTGCTCGAATACGATAATTTGGTCACGCATGGCCATTAAGGTTGGTATGGAGCGAATATTAAAATAAGCGGCCAGTTCCTGCTCTTGTTCCGTGTTGACCTTGGCAAAAGCAATATCCGGGTATTTTTCAGCGGCTGCTTCAAAAATGGGTGCAAATGACTTGCAGGGCCCGCACCAAGGTGCCCAAAAATCAATAAAAATGGTGCCGTTATTTTCGACAGCATCGTTGAACGAGTCTTTATTCAGTTCCATGACCATGGAGATACCTTGTTATGATGTAATATAAGAATATACTAATATAACGAGATTGTCCAGGGTTGGACTTATTCTTCCGGATCGGTTTCGTTGGCCGTATCAGGTGTTGGCGACGTTGCGTCAGCCGGCGGCGTTAGTTCCTCCGGTAAGGGCGGGTTGTCTTCGGCCTTACCCATCTGCGTACTGATATAGGGGCTGCGGCTGCCTGCGGTAATGTCGATAACGGTACCGTTGTACTGGACTTCCACCATGGGAGCGTTGCCAATGATCACTTTAAATGGCGCTAATCCTTTGACTTTTGTGACTTGGTCCTGTTTACCCAGCTTGTAGATCAGTTTGGCGCCGCGGGCGTCTTCCACATCCACCCAGCAGTCGCCACGGAAGGTAAATGTGATTTCAGGTAAGCCTTCAATATCCGGCAAGGGTGTAACCGCCGGGGTGGCAGGGGCAGGGGACGGCGCCGGGGCTGCGGGTTGTTGCGTTACAGGGGTTTCGGTTTGCGCGGCCGGGGGCATTGGGTGTTCGATTTTCGGTGCGGCGCTAACCGGTGTCTTGGGTTTCCCTGGTGCCGGTGTCGTTGTTTGTGTATCGGGTTTGACCACGGTGCCAGGTGCAACCGCTGACGGTTGCGGTACGGCTTGAGCAGGCTCGGATGGTTGGCCGCCACGAAACAGCCACGATAACAGCAAGCCGACAGCGATTGCGCCCACAGCCAGCGCGATGGTTTTTTTCAAGCGCAACGTGGCTTCCGCGTCGCGATGGGATTCGTAGAGACTTTTTTGGGTGCGCCCACTGGTTTGGGTGCGCCCACTGGTTTGGGTGCGCCCACTGGTTTGGGTGCGCCCACTGGTTTGGGTGCGCCCACTGGTTTGGGTGCGCCCACTGGCGGCGTGTTCGGGCAGGGGGGCATAGCCCTCCACGATCTCATCGGCAGGCAAACCCAGCAGTTTCGAATAGGCCCGCAAATAACCATGCGTAAACGTGTGGCCCGGTAGGTGATCCACATCCTCCGCTTCGAGAGCGGTGACCACGGATTTGCTGATCTTCAGCGATTCACTGATGTCATCAATGGTCAGATTGGCGTCTTCCCTGGCTGACTTCAGCCTTTGGCCAACACTTTGTTCATTAGGCAGGGGTAAGGCATCTGCCATGGAATTACTCCGTATTTAGGCTTGTATGAGAAGGAGCGTAACCGGTCTCCGAGCGAAGCCTTAGTATAATACGGAAAGGGTCATGGCTGCACATTTTCGAAGCGAAAATAGGTCGCCGAACCGTCGGTTTGATCGGTGCTTCGCTTTAAGCTGTTGTAAATACTGTCAATGCTTTTCACCGTGATGGGTTGACATGGGTTAGCCGTAAAACGTCAGCCGTTTGGAAGCAAATTGCGTGCGGCGGCAGCATGATCTATGTGCCGCTACGCACACTATGGCCAGCAGTGGTCAGGGCTGATCCCACCCCCATATGTCGTCCAGTTGAGGATAGCCGCAGATTCCGTAACTGGCCAGCATACCCGACATGACCGTGGCTTCGATGCAACCCGCGTTAAAACCGTTTAATGTCCAATCACCCGCGAGGTAAAGGTTTTGAAAGCCGCTGGCTTGAGGTTCAATTCGGTATTGGGTTGAGGCGGCGACCGACAGCACATAACGTTCGGATGGATCAATATTGGCCCGAATATACTGGGAAACAAGACGTTGCGGGCCCTGTTGTTGTTGTAAATCCACCAACAAGTTCCAGTTAAGTTCGGTTGTGCCGGATTGCGTGGCCAAGGGCATCAGATGATCGATAGCCTGATGACAAAATTCCGATGCGTGCCGTTTGCTTTGTTGCCAGGCTTGTTGCGGTGCCTCACGGTCGCTTTGCGGCGGAATATCCCCGACCATAGGGCCGCAGTAGTAGGCAATGTTGTTAACCGAATGATCGTGAGGCCAGTTTTCCTTGTCAATCAGCTGGCTCATATCCGCCCATGTATTCAGGGGATCCACATAACCACACAATACCGGACTGCCGTCTTGCCAACCGAGGTCTTTTAAGTTGGTATCAAACCACAGCTGCAGGGCCTGGGTACGTACAGTCTGCACATTATCCGCCATCTTTTTCCACTTTTTATTGGCGAGGACCAATTGGGGGCATACATAGGGTACGCTGCCCAGGGAAATGCCGAAAACGACTTCATCAAAGTCCTCGCCGGCTTTAAGCACGATGTCTTGCCGGTCCTTCCAAGGGGTAAAAAACGATTCCAAGTTAATTTTCTCGGCCTTTAATTCGGCCGCTTCACTATCCACGATTTGCTCGTAAACGGGTTCGCTCGGCCAGCATGGTAGTCCTTTAATATCCACCAGAGGGTTATATTCGCTGCCTTTGAGAGTAACCTGGCGACCAAGGGTAACGGTATGGACGGCCTTTTTATTGGCGGACAACCCAAGGTCTTTGACACGGTGAAAAAATTCAAACCTCACGCCGCGTGCTTTTAATACCTGGTAAATCGGCGTGAACACGACATCGCCCATACCGGCCTGCATTTTCCAGAAAATCGCGCCCTTATAGGAAAAGGCTATGCGCAGCATGCTGCGCAGTGCAACCCCGGCGGCAAACGAAGGCTTATCCGGTTCACCGTTTTCAAATGCGAACACCAAATCGTAAAAACTGCGAATGATGGCTGAATCCAGCGTCATATCCGCCGCCCCGTACTTTTTCATCCATGTGCGCAAGTCGTCGTGATCCAGGCTGTCGAAGTCCAGTTCCGCAAGCATCGCCGAGGTCAATTGGTACCAGTGGTCAATGCCGTTTTTTTTCATATAGTCTTGGATCAGACCTTTTAATCCGTCGAGGAACGTGACGCCCATGTCGAACAGGATAAATCGGCGGCGTTTAGCAGTATCGTGGTAAAAGGCATCGGCATTGTGTTTCCAGTGATCACGAAATAAGATCGCCAATTCCAGAAAAGCCCAGATATATTGCCAATGGGCATCACGTTCCGATTTGGTCTTGCCAAGTGGATGGTCGATACGCTTGTTCTTTCTGATTTCCTTCAGCAGCCAGTGGCCGAGCATGCCCTCGGTGTCTTCGCCGGGCATGCTGGAAATGGAACCCTGCCCATTGCCTTGGTAAAAGTAATGTTTAAATATCCACTCCACCATCATATACAGATAATCGAGAAATCCCAGCGGGGTATCGCTGCCGGGTACCAGGGGGTTTTCCGGACAGTCGAACTGCCAGTTTTCCCAGGCCTGGTCGATATGTTCCTCCAGCACAATCAGGCTGTGTTTTTTAAACGCCTCCTGCCAGGTGGCCAGCGGCGCGTCCGGTTTGCGCAGGCCTTTTTCGACCAATTCCTTATAGGCCTGCTGGATCAGGCGAAATGCATTGTCGTAAAATCCCATCCATATATGCAGTCCATGTTCCTCAATACGCCCGCACTCACCGCGGCCGCTGGCACCCTTGCCGCCCAACCGCCAACCCAACTGATAGACCGTGACCGACTCGATGGATTGCCGCCATTGCTTTTGTTCGGTGATCTGCAACGCCGCAGTCATGGCCCCCATGCCGCCACCGAGTATGACGATTTTTTTCTTTTTCCCTTTTGTCATGCTTGTCCCCTTTGGTTGTAGCGGCTCACGAGGCGCGCCAGATTTCCTTGCCGTTGCCCATATGAAAATTAAACAGGCACCAGAAGCAGGTCAGCGGATCCAGCTTTGATGCGGTAAAGCCGAAATCGCTTTGGAACGGATGGCTGGCGAAGCTGTTGATGGTGACCGTATAGTCGCCATACAGCAATCCGCCGCGCGGCAAGGGATTAAACTTCAATTGCGCATCGACTTCCACCAGTGATTGGTAGCACGCTTTGCTTGCGTCTTCCACGTCGCGAAATTGCTTAAGGAAAATCATGGGAATGGATACCAGCGAATGCATAATTTCCTTCACGCCGACCTTATGCAGCAAGGTGTCGCTATGCAACCGGTCTTTCAGGTACTCCCATGCAAACTGACGTACGGTGTGAAAAAAGCTGTGGTGCATGGCGGATTTTCTCAGCGGGGTGTTTTTCTTTAGCCGTTTGACCGCGATGACTTCCTCCTCGGACTCCGCTGTGTTGGGGGTGAATTTTTTAAATACATGGGTGCGAGCGCTGAATTTGGTGGCCGATTGCGGATCGTCCGGGATAATGCATTGTCCCATGCTTTTAGGAAAACCGTACAATTCCCGGCCCATGGCAAATGCGTGGGCGTTGTCCACCATCATATACGGATGGAACCACCGCAAGTCGCCGTTTTTTGTATTGATGGTCAGCAGCCAGAAGGCGGCTTCATTTTCCGAAAACCAGCCCTTGTCGTGGTCGGGGGGATTGCTGCTTTGCAGTTTACCCAAGCTGCAAAACACCAGCATGACCATGGGTGCCAGCGGACGAAAATCCACCTGCCCCCCGCTTGGATGATTCAAATATTTATCGCAGATATTTTGCAGCGCCTGGCCATCGGCCGCAAGCATAAAACCGTAAAATTTAACCTTGTCAGCGTCGAATGGTTGTTGGTAGACCATCTCGGGGTGACGGGGCACATACATTCCATTTGCCATGCAGCGTTCTCCTGTGTTGTTTTTCCCATAAGTCCGTCATGCGCCACACGCTGGGCGTATGAAATTTCGCGTTTTTCAGCAGCCCGTTACACGGGACAGTGGCGTGCAAGATTGGTCATCAACGAATCGGCTTCATCCATGCGGCCTTGCTGACGCCATAACCCGCACAGGGCTTGGGCCGCTTGCTGTTCCCTTGCCCGGGCATGTAGACGGCGTGCCATTGCCATGCCGGTTTTAAATGCTGCTTCCGCCGCCGACACATCGTCGTTATGCAGATACCAGCTCCCGCGTATCCGGTATAAGTCAATCTCAGAGATTTGCTCACCATGGTCTTGGGCTTTTGCAAAGGCTTGCTTGATGGTTTGGTCGGCATCATCAAAGCGTTTTACGCTGATATAGGCTTGGGCCAACAAGCCGAGAAAATACGTCTGAACCACTTCCGAGCCGGTTTGGCGGTACATACCCAAGCCTTCCAGCATGGTATCAATGCCGGCCCGGTGGCGGCCTTTTTCCACCATGGCCCAGCCGAGTACCTGCAAGCCGGCGCTTAACCAAAAGGGATGGCCTTGTTCGCGGCAGTATGCCACCGTGTCGCCGGCGGTCTTCATGGCGCCATCCACGTCGTGTTGCCACTGTTTGATGACCGCGGTAAAACCCAGTGACCAGCTGATGCTGAACGGGTGTTTGAGTTGCGCGGCCCGCTGCCTGGCATGATGGGCATGTAACACGGCACCCTCGTTTGAACCCAGAAACCATTCGGTATAAGCCAAATAACAATGTGAAACCACGTACGGATCCTGACCGTATAGAAAGGCGTGTTGATGGTGCTTTTGAGGTTGATACAGGGCAATGGCTTGTTCAAGATGGTCACGGGCTTCGGTTAATTTTCCTCGCCAGAATAAGGTATCACCCAGGGTCCAATGGCCTTCCAGTGTCATGGCATCGTCATGCAGTGCCTGGCCGGTGGCAAGCATTTCGCTGGCGAGCTCATGAGCGGTCTGTAATTCACCGCGCACCAGATAAAACACCCATAAACCCCAAACGGCCGGGAAATGGGAGGCTTTATCCGGTGTGTGTCTGCTGATTTGGAAAACACGCTGGTATTGCTCACCGACTTGCGGTGCCGCAAAACCTTTGACGGCAATGGTGGCGGTACCCAACCCTGACCGCAGCAACAGCTCCTTATGGTCGGCATCGGCTATGTTCGTATGTTCCGACAAGCATTGCAGGGCAGAACCGAAGTGCGCCATCGCATCTTGATAAGATGAGCGGTGCAGCGCCTGTTGGCCGGCGATTTGCCAGTATGCCACGGCCTGCTGGCCGTTACCGGCCTGATAAAATTGGTGCGCCACAAAGGCGGGATCGGTCGCGGTAAGTTCGGGAAATTGTTGTTCAATGACCTCGGCGATGCGGTTGTGTAGATTGCGGCGCGCGGATTTCAGCAAGGACTCGTAGGCTGCGTCCTGGATAAGAGCGTGTTTAAAAACAAACTTGGTATCGGGAAATAATCCGTTTTGTAACAGCAATTCCGCATTCACCAAATGGGCCAAGCTGTTTTTAAGCTGTTCTTCATCGTCCTGATAGACCGCCCGCAATAGGGCAAAGGAAAAATCACGACCCAGCATGGCGCCCAGTTGGGCAACGGCCTTGTGTCTGCCCAAATGGTCTAGCCGGGCGTTAAGGGATTGGATCAGGGTGTTGGGCAGGTGGGTGGTGATGCCCGATCCGGTGGTATAACAACTGCTGACACCGGCTTCCAGTACGGTTTTGGTCAACTCTTCCACAAACAACGGTACACCGTCCGTTTTGTCGGTGATGTGCTTGAGCAATGGTTCGGGAATCGCATTGTCCTGCAGCAGTTGTTCGATCAGTTCCCGAGATTGCCGCCGGGTCAAGGGCATTAAATTCATCAGATGCATCATGGAGCGCATCGGCCAAGGCAAGGTGAAATCCAGGCGGTGGCTGAATACCGCCAGAATCGGGTGGGTGGATAACTGTTCCATCAACAATGCGAACAGCTCCAGGCTGGTGGCGTCCGCCCAGTGAAGATCTTCAACGATCAACAGCAATGCATCGCGTTCAGTGCGCTTCATGATCAATGCCAGCAAGGTTTGCATGGTCTGTTGTTTTTGCTGTTGCGGGGCAAAGGCGGCCGTGGCCCGGCGGGCATCGTCGAATCCAAGCAAAGCACCCAACCAGGGATAGGCGTCGTCGACGGGCAGGCCGCAGGCGGTCACAAACCGTCGCAGCTTTTGTTCACGGTCAAGGTTTTGGGTGGCGGCGAGCTTGTCCAACTGTCGGTTTAGAAAATGCACGCAGGGATATAATACGCTGTTGCGGTGGTAGGGTGAGCAGAAAAACTCAATCACATGTTCGGAGGCCAAATCCAGGTTGTCTTGGAATGCCTGGATTAAGCGGGATTTTCCAATCCCCGCTTCACCACTGACGAACAAGCATTGACCGGTTCCCCGCCGAGAACGGATATTTGTCCAAAATTCGGAAAAGCGCTGCATTTCCTGCTGCCGTCCGAGCATGGCTTGATTGCTGTGGTAGTAGTGCTCTTGGGGTTGTGCGGTAACTTTATAAACGGGTGTGTGGTCGTCGTTGTCGATGCGCCGGCAAGTGTAGCGGCTGCGTATCAGCCGGTAGCAGGCCTGGTTGACTACGATTTGCCCGGCTGCCGCGGCGGCCAGTAACTCATCCATGCGGGATTGGCCTAAAATGGCTTCCGCCGAGGTGTCGCCGGTGGTGACCACCATGGTGCCGGTATGCACTGCGATTCGCGTGGTGATTGCGGTATGACCGGTTTGGGCTTGTTTGTTAATAAGGTTTTGGATGGCGGTACGCCATGCCACGGCCACGTGCATGGCGCGGTTGGTATCATCTTCATGGGCTGTGGGAAAGCCAAAGCATGCCAGTAAACTGTCAGCCGAAGCCGTTAGCAGCTGACCGTCAAACGCAGTCAGGGAATCCTGGCAAGTCGCGCGTAAATCGTGGTACCAGCTCAGCATAAGCTCCGGGTCCCAATCGCCATCGGGCGGTGCATAAAAGTCACAACGGCAATGCAGCAGGGTCAATTGACGTCGTTCCGCGGTCGGGTGGCTGGCTTGGGCGGCATGGGTTTGCAGGTATCCGGTGAATGGCCTGATGCCGCCATGGGGCAGGGCGTCCAAATCGTTGAGCAGAACTGACATTTCACCGTAACGCTGGCTGGGATTGGCGCATAAACTCCGTTTGACCATGGTGGTCAAACCATCCTTAAGCGCTTCGGCGCACTGCATGGTGGCCAGCAGCGGATAGTCGTTTTGGCCCACCATCGGGCGTTTACCGGTCAGCATTTCGTGCAGGACCACGCCCAGGGACCAAATATCCGTGCGCCTGTCAACGGCTTCCCCGGCGAGCATCTCCGGCGACATATAGGCCAAGGTTCCGATCTGTTTGCCGCTACGGGTCAGGTCAACGCCGATAATCTTTGCGATACCGAAATCAACAATCTTCACCTCGCCATCGGTTGTCAGCATGATGTTTGACGGTTTGATATCGCGATGAATGATGTTGTTGTGGTGAGCCTTGCGCAAGCCCAGGGCTGTTTGTCGTAAGATTGCCAGAGCGTCGTTTACGGCTAAAGATCCATGTGACAAGCGAACATCCAGGCCTTGACCATCATAGTAGGCCATGGC
>Ga0114931_10006246_pt1 | contig 14654 bp, 12 predicted proteins | sample 2SBtaG_FD_89579 | JGI IMG/M metagenome (GOLD analysis project Ga0114931, IMG submission 89579) | Deep subsurface microbial communities from Kolumbo volcano to uncover new lineages of life (NeLLi) - 2SBTROV14_V59a metaG | ecosystem: Environmental > Aquatic > Marine > Volcanic | place: Kolumbo...
CAAGCTGAGAAAGCGGGTGATCTCCGACCTGCTGGTCAACCTGGTGGTGGACAAGCCCACGGTAGAGCGGGAGTTCAACATCGAGTTCGACACCTACTTCGCCGACGCCCTGGAGCAGCTCAAGGAGCCGGCCGACGACGCCCTCATCGAGATCGACGCGACCCAGCTTCGGGTCACCGAGCTCGGCCGCGTCTTCATCCGCAATCTCGCCATGCCGTTCGACGCCTACCTCGGCCAGCAGGCGGACGGGGCGAAGCCGATGTACTCGCGCACCGTGTAGGGCGGAGCCTCGCGGTGCGAACCGGAGGTGATCGCGGGGGGTGGGTAAGTAGATGGCGAACGCCGGTTCCACCCTCCGCAGCGCCCTCAAAGTGGGCCTCCACCGCTCGGGCGCCCTCGCGGCGGTGCGACGGTGGCGTGACAACCCACACCAGATGGTGGTCCTCCAGTACCACTCGGTGAGCCCCGACCTCGGGGCGGCCAGCTACCGCTCTCCGTACATCTCCGTCACCCCGGAGCTCTTCGATCGGCAGGTGGCCCACCTCGCCCGCCATTACCGGGTGATCTCCCTCGACGAGGCGGTGGATCGGCTCTGTGCAGGGACCCCCTTCCCGCCGCGGGCGGTGGCGATCACCTTTGATGACGGCTACCGCGACAACTACACCCCCGCCCTCCCCATCCTCACCCGCCACGGGGTGACCGCTACCTTCTTCGTCACCGCCGGACCGGTGGTGCACGGGGAGCGGTTCTGGGTGGCTTGGTTGCGGGAGGCGGTGCATCGTGCCCCCGATGCCGTGGGCGTGGCGCGGGCCCTGGGGATTCCGTGTGAGGGGTGGGAGGAAAGTGAGCAGCAACGTGAGTGGTTAGTGGATCTGATTACCAGGCGGGTGTGCCAATCCGATCTGCGAGAGCGAGAGGCGATCATGGCGGTGGTAGAGGAGCATACCGGTGACACCGATTGCTGGACGGCTGACTACATGCTGACCCCGGAGGAGGTCGAGGAGATGCACGCGGCGGGAATGACCATCGGCTCCCACACCTGCTCTCATCCCATCCTCGCAAGGTTGGAGCCGGAGACGGCTGCCCGGGAGCTCGCCGAGTCGCGCCAGCTGTTGGAGTCGGTCATCGGTGCGCCGGTGCGACACCTTGCCTACCCCAACGGCCCCGGCGGCGAGAACTTCGACGCTACCACCATGCGTCTGGCGGAGGCGGCCGGCTACCGCTCCGCCTGCACCTCCGAGCGGGGTCCCCTCTCCCTCTCCACCCCGCAATTCGCCCTCACCCGGCGAGGCATCGACGATCCTCAGGGGTTCAGCGGCTTCGTCTTCCGCCTGGAGCAGCACCACCTGGAGCGCTGGAAGGGAGAGCGAGGGTGAGCTCACGGCCCGTCCCGTCGATGCAGACCCTCTCCCCGACCGCCTTCCTGAAAACGGCAGGCAGGCCGCTCCCGCCGCCCCTTGATGGGGACCGGGTCACCTTCTGGTTCTCTGCCCGCACCGCCCTGTGGCAGGCGATCGCGGCCCTCGATCTCCCCGAGGGAGGCGGTGTCGCGGTCCCCGCCTTCTGCTGTGGCTCGGAGCTCGAGCCCTTTGTCCACGCCGGTCTGCAACTGCGTCCGTATACCCTGGGCTCCGACCTCGCCCCCGATTCCACCTCGTTCGAGGCGGCGCTCGACGGGGCGTGCGCGGCCCTGGTTACCCACTACTTCGGCTTCCCGTCGCCGCTGGAGGGCGCCCTTGCGGCGTGTGACGCACGCTCCATCCCCCTGATCGAAGATTGCGCCCACGCCCTCTACGCCGAGGGGCCGGTGGGTCCGGTGGGAAGCCGTGGTGCCGCCGCCTGCTTCAGCATGTGGAAGAGCCTGCCGCTGCCAGACGGTGGTGCCCTGCGGCTGGCGAAGGAGGACCATCCCCTGCCGCCGCCGGAGCGGCGGTCCACGCGCGATGAGGTGCGGCGACGCACCCGCCATCTCCTCTCCCTCGGCCTTCAGGCTCGCGGTGGGGTGTTGGGGATGGCGGCCGCGGCCTGGGGGCGACGGCGGACACGCCATGGGGCGACGGCGCCCCCCGGTGCGGTGAAGGGGGGTGATGGTGATCCCTACGAGGTAATCCGCTTTCGCCCCGAGTACGGGCGAGCCGGGATGTCACGCCTCTCGTGGCGCCTCTTCCGGACCACGGACCATGCTGCGGTCCGCCGGCGGCGGCGCGACAACTTTGCCCTCCTCGCCGGCGAACTCGCCGGGGTCGCGGGGCTCCGGCCGCTCTTTCCAGTGCTCAGCCCCGGGGCGTCACCGCTCTTCTTCCCCGTGGTGGTGGACGATCCCCCCTCCTTTCGCCATGCACTGGCGGCGAAAAACGTCGGGGCCAAGCACGTGTGGCCGTGGTTTCACCCCCAGGTGGCGTGGGAGCAGTTTCCCCGTGAGGCGGAGCTCAAGCGCACCACCCTGGGCCTGCCCGTCCACCAGGAACTCACCCCGGCGGGCCTCGATCGCCTGATCGACACGGTACGTCACTGGGGGCGATCACGGTGACAGCCGGTCTGGCGGTTCAGAGGCTCACCTCGCTGGCGGAGCTGGAGGCGGCTGCGGCCCCCTGGGAGGCGGTGCATGCGGCGTGTCCCGCACGCCACGTGCTCCTCGATCATCGCTGGGTTTGCGCCTGGTGGCGTGCCTTTGGTGGCGGCAGGGGGCTCAACTGCCTCCTCCTTCGGCGTGACAAGGAGGTGGTGGGGGTTGTCCCCCTGATCCTCTCTCGTGGCTGGGAGGTCTTCCCCTTCCGTGACCCCTATGTGCAGATCGCCGAGGATTACCGCCACCTTCCGGCATCACGATGGCGGCGGTGGGTCTGGGTACGCCGCCTCTCCTTTCCCCTCAACATCCCGAGCGGCAACATCCGCGGCCACCTCCTCCTCGCCGCGGGCGAAGACGAGAGCGAGGCCGCCGAGGCGCTCCTCCGCGATTGCGCTCTGATCCGACGGCGGTGGGACCTCCTCGCCCTCGACGGCCTGCCGGCGGCGGGGGGGCAGGAGGAGGCGGCACGACAGGCAGCGCCCGGTGTCGGTCTCCACATGGCCCGCGAGGCGATGGAGCGCACGATGATGCGATCCCCCTTGCCACCCACCCTGGACGCCTTTTTGCAGCGTCGCTCGGGCCACTTCCGCAAGCGGCTGAAGCAGGAGTGCAACCGCCTGGCACGCGACGCGGAGCCCTTCGGCGGCCTCCACCTGCGCGCCTACCGGGGTACCGAGATCGGTGCCGGCATGGACGCCCTCTTCGCCCTGGAGGCGGGAAGCTGGAAGGTGGCAAACACCAAGCGGAGGCGCCTCCACCTGCGGCTCGACGAGCGGACGCGCCGATTCCACCGTGAGGTCGCCCACGCCTTCGCCGCAACCGACCAGGCGCAGGTCCTGACCCTTCGCATTGGGGAGCGGCCGGTCGCCGCCCTCTACTCTCTGGAGCGAGACGGCACCACGGCGTGTGTCCTCACCTACATGGCGGCGGACAGCCCCATCAAATTCAGCGTCGCCCCCCTGTGGCGTGGCTTCGTGGAGGGGGCGATCGGGCGCGGATTGCGGGAGATCGACTTCAATGGTCGAACCCGGAACGTGATCAAGTGGGCGGAGGAGGCAGTGGTCTACCGTCGCTGCCTCCTCTTCCACGGGGGGCCCTACTCGCGCTTTCTCCGCCTTCTGCGTCAGGGGGCCTACACCGCGCACAGGTTCACGACGCAACGGTCGGCGGAGACGGCCTCCGGGGAGATCGGCAGGTGAGCGTGGTCGTGGAGTCCCCCCGAGCAACGCCGCCGCCGCTGAGCCTTGAGGTGGTCACCAGCGAGGCGGGGCTGGCCGCCCTCGCCCCTGACTGGCAGCGGGTGCAGGACGCCTGCCCCTGGAAGCACGTGCTTCTCGACCACCGCTGGGTCTCTGCCTGGTGGCGCTGCTTCGGGGACGGCAAAGAGCTCCACTGCCTCCTCCTCCGGCGAGGGGCCTCCGTCGTCGGGATCGCGCCCTTCATCTTGTCACGCGGCCTCGAGCTCTTCCCGGCGCGCGACTCGATGTTTCAGCTCGCCGACGACTACGCCCACCTCACGGTACCGCGTTCCCTCCGCATTCTACCGATCCGTCGGGTTACCTTTCCCCTCAACATCTCCTCCCACAACGCGCGTGCCCATCTACTGCTCCAAGAGGAGCCGCAGGAGTGCTTCGAGTTGGTGGCCAAGTACTGGTTCGAGCGTTCCGGACAATGGGATCTCATCGCCCTCGACGGGCTGCCGGACGTCTCCTCGCAGCGACACCAGCTCATCGAGGCGGGCCGCCACCAGGGTGGCCATGTCCCCCGCGCGGGGATGACGCGCACGATCTTTCACGCGCCCCTCCCCGCCACCTTCGACGACTACCTGGCGGCGCGAACCGGCCACTTCCGCAAGCGGCTCAAGGCGGAGCTCCGCGGCTGCCGGCGGGCGGGAGAGATCACCATCGAGCGGTACGGTGGGGAGTCCATCGATCGGGGGTTGGAGATCCTGTTCGCCATCGAGCAGCGGACTTGGAAGGTCCGCCGCCAGAGGCGGCGAAAGGTCTACCTCGCCCTCGACGAGATCACCCGCCGCTTCTTCACCGAAGTCGCACACGCCTTTGCCGCTACCGGTGGGGCAGAGATCCTGGTGATGAGCGTCGATGGTCGGCCCGCGGGGGCGTTGTTCACCCTGGCGCGACAGGAGACGATCCTCTCCCTGGTGATCTATCTCGACGATGCCTACCGCGGTCGTGTGACCACCGCCCCCCTGTGGCGCGCCTTCCTGGAGGGGGCGGTGGCCCACGGCTATCGCGGAATCGACTTCCACGGCAACACCGTCAGTGTCCAGAAGTGGGCGCTCGACTCCGCCACCTACCGGCGCCTCTACCTGTTCAATCGTTGGCCCTACTCGCGCCTCCTCGGTTCCGCAAAGGGCACCGCCGCACACCTTTCCAGAGCCCTCCGTCGCATGCGTGGCGAGGGATGAGGAGTAATCCATGGGCAGGATGAGCGCCATCTTTGAGGTAGACGGCAAGCCGGCCGAGGCGGAGCTGCTGGCGCGCATGCAGTCGGCCGCTCCTCACCACGGCGAAGGCGCCACCCTCCGGAGGGAGCGGCTGGCCCTCGCCCACGCGCCGTCGCCCGCCTCTCCATCGGATGGCCGGGTGGCGGAGAGCGGTCCGTTGGCGGTGGTGGTCACCGGCCGCCTCTATAACGGCGGCGAGATCGCCCGCAGCCTCGGCCTCTCCCACCCCGGCGGAGACGCCGCCCTCCTCCTCGCCGCCTACAGCGCCTGGGGTGAGGGGTGCGTGGAGCGCCTCGACGGTGACTTCGCCTTCGTCCTCTTCGATGGTGCGCGCCGCCGCCTCCTCTGCGCCCGCGACGCCCTCGGGGTGAAGCCTCTCTACTACGCCTACGACGGCCACCGCTTCCTCGCCGCCTCGGAGCCGCGCCAGCTCCTCGCCGCAGGGGTGTCGGCGGAGCCGTGCGAGGAGACCATCGCCTTCTATCTCTCCCTCACCGTGCATCTGTGTGGAGGGCCACGGAGCTACTACCGGGAGATCCTCAGGCTGGAGCCGGGCCACCTCCTGGTGGTCGACGAGGGCGGCCCGCGTATGCGCCGCTACTGGCACCTCGACCCGGAGCACGAGATCGAGGAGCGCGACGAGGAGGCGATCGTCGAGCGGGTCCGCTGGCTCATGGCCGACGCGGTCGCGCGCCGTACGCCGCCGGCGCCGCCCTACGGCTGTGCCCTGAGCGGCGGCTTCGACTCCTCGTCGGTGGCGGGTCTCCTACGCCGTCACCTCGACGGCCAGGGGGTCGATACACCGCTAGAGACCTTCTCCTTCGAGCTGCGCGATCTGGCGGCGGACGAGCCGGAGATCATCGACATTGTGGCGGCGCAGGTGGGGGCCAACCACCACCACCTCTACCTCGACCAGGACAACGTCTTCGAGGCGCTGCCCGCCATCCTCCATGCCACCGACGAGCCGACGCGCGACATGGGGCTCCTCTACCTGTGGCGCAAGAAACAGGAGGCGCAACGCCTCGGGATTCCGGTCGTCCTCAGCGGCCTCGGTGGCGACGAGCTCTTCTTTGGCCGCTATCACTACTTCGCCGACCTCGCCCGCCACGGCCGCCTCCTCACCCTCGCCCAGGAGGTACGCAGCCTCTACCCGGTGGACCGCAGCACCGGCAAGCGGATCTCGCTGTCGGGGTTGCTCCTCAACTATGTCCTCGCGCCGATCCTGCCGCGGCGGCCGAAGAAGCTGGCGCGTCGACTCCTGAAGGGGGAATCCCTCGTGGGGCCCTGGGTCCACCCTGAGCTCGCACGCCGCACACAACTCGCTGCCCGGATCCTGGAGGGGCCCCCGTGCGTCTTCCCCGACGCCTACCGCCAGGAGTGCTATGAGTCGTTTTACTACGTACTGGTGAACGTCACCCTGCCGATCCACGAGGCCCTGGGTGCCGCCTGTGGCGTGGAGACGCGCTTCCCGCTCCTCGACCGCCGCCTCGTGGAGTACATGTTCGCCGTGCCACGGGAGCTCAAGATCCGGCGAGGGGCCTCCCGCATCGTGCAACGCCGCGCCATGGAGGGGATTCTGCCGGAGGTCGTCTTGAAGGAGCACCTGAAGAAGAACCTCAACCCGGTGCTGTGGCGCCAGCAACGCCACAACCTGCGTGCCGCTCTGGAATCCCTCTTCGAGCAGCGAACCCCCCGGAGTGACGGCTATCTGAACTGGCCCTATCTGCGGCGTCTCCACGACGGTTTTCGCGGCGGCTCGGACGTCGGCATGTACTGGCTCTGGTACGCCCTCAATCTCGAACGGTGGCTGGAGCAGTGTGAGAGAGGGGAGGCGTGATCATGTTCGAGGTGCGACTCGGCCGCGGCCGGCTAACGCCGAGCCTCGGTGCCCATTTCGACCGCTGGGGCCACCCCTATGCCTGCGAGAAGTGATCCGCTGCACGTCACCGTGATCATGCCGGTGCGCAATGAGGCGGCGGCGGTGGCGGCGACTCTCGACTCGGTCTTTGATCAGAGCCGGCCGCCGGACGAGGTGATCGTTGCGGATGGCTGCTCCACCGACGGCACGGTGCAACAGGTCGAGCACTACGCCGCCCGGGGCCGGCCCGTGCGTATCGTCCGCAACGAGAGCCGTTTCTGTGGCGGCGGGCGCAACGCCGCCACCGAGGTGGCCGGGGATGGCGTCATCGTCACCATGGACTTCGGCAATCGGGCGCCGCGTAACTGGCTGGAGGAGATGGTCCGGCCCTTTGTGGAGGATCCCGACCTCGACCTCCTTGGCGGCCTCCACTTCCCCATCACCGAGACCCCCTTCGCACGGGTGAGCAGCACGGTGGTGAGCTTCGAGGCCTCCCTCCTCCCCCACCTGAGCGGTGAGGAGATCGCCGGGCTGGTGCCCGAGGGGTTCGTCCCCGGGGGGATGTGCATGGCGTATCGCAAGCGGGTGTGGGAGCAGGTGGGCGGCTTCTGCGAGTGGGCGCGCAAGGGGCAAGACGGCCTCTTCGGCCACCGCGTCCGGCGCCTCGGGGGCAAGGTCGCCTACACCGCCGAGGCCACCGTCTACCACCACATGCCGGACAACTTCCGGCAGCTCTTCGGCCGCCACTTCCACTACGCCCTTTGGAACGGCCGCACGGGGATGGAGCGTGGCAGCGGCCGGCTCGTCGCCCGCTGGGCCGGCGGACTGATCCTCACGGCTGCCGCCGTTGCCCAGCCATGGCTCTGGGGGGTGTGGCTCCCCCTCATCCTCGCCTACATCTACCGCGGGGCATGGTGGAAGCTACGTCGCATCGGTGCGATCAGCGGTGCGAGCTTCACCCTGAGGGACTACCTCCTCGCCGTCCCGATCCTCTTCCTTCGCGATACGGCGATCGTCGCGGGTCACGTCGCCGGTACCCTGGACCGCTGGCTGCGGCCGAGCTGGCGCAGCCGAACCAACGCCTATCTCGAACGAGGGGCGTGACCCCGGTTTGGCGCGTAACCGATGTCCCCGGTAACGGTCGAGGCGGTCACCGATCCGGCGCTGCTGGCGCCGCACCAGGAGCGGTGGGCCGCCCTGGCGGCCCGTGCGGTGGAGCCCAACCCCTTCCTCGCACCGTGGTTTCACCTGCCGGCCCTGCGCCATCTGGCGTCACCGGCCAACGGGGTCGTCACCCTCCTTGCTTGGCACGGGGGGAGGGAACGGGAGCTGGTGGGGCTGATGGCAGTCGCCCACCAGCGGCGGAGCCGCCGTCTCCCCGTGTCGTGTCTCTCGACCTGGCGCCACCCGTACTGCTTCCTCACCACCCCGCTCCTCGATCCCGACCACGCCTCCGAGGCCCTTGCGGCCCTCCTCGGGTGGACGCACCGGAGGCGCGACGGCCGCCTCTTGCGGCTGCCCCGGGTCAACGGCGACGGCCCCTTCGCCTCCCTGCTCGCCGACTACTTGGCGGAACGCGGGCTGGCGGCGACGCGGACCGGGCGGGTCGAGCGCCCCCTCTACCGCCATGACGGCAGCGCCGGGGTGGAGGCGTACCTGCGCCAGGTCGCCAGTGGGGACCGGCGCCGGCGTCTCGGCCGCTACCGGCGGCGGCTGGAGCGTGGCGGCCCGCTCACGACCACCGTCACCACCGACCCGGATGGGATCACCCCCCTCGCCGACGCCTTCCTCGCCCTGGAGGCGCGGGGGTGGAAGGGGCGTGAGGGCACCGCTATGGGGCAGGAGCCACGGGCCGCCGCCTTCTTTCGGGAGATGGTGGCGGAGGCGGCCGGTGGGGGCGGCCTCCTCCTCCTCACCCTGCGGCTCGCCGGCGAGCCGGTGGCGATGCGCATCAGCCTCCTCTGCGGAGAGGGAGGGATCGCCTTCAAGAGCGCCTTCGACGAGGTGTACGCCTCCGACTCCCCCGGCCTGCTGGTGGAGGTGGACCACCTGCGCCACCTTCTGGCGCACCCGGAGATTCGCTGGATCGACTCCTGTGCCGCCAGCGCCAACTCGCCCGTCACCTGGCTATGGCCGGCGCGACGCCCCGTGGAGACGCTCCTCCTCTCCACCGGCGATGCCGTGGGCGACCTGGTGATCCGCACCTTGCCGCTGGCGAGGCGCGTGGTGGCCGCGGCGCGCCGCCTGCGCTCGTAGGGGGAGACGACGCGGCGTTCAGGTGTGTACCCGGATCTCGGTGGTGAGCACCTCCGGCAGAGCCCCCTCCATCTCGCCGCAGAGGGTCGTGGCCGGGAGACGGCTGCCGAGGCGAGGCGCATACCAGCCGAGGGGAGGGGCCTCCTCACCACGGGCCGCGCGCCACCGCAGGCGCGGGTCGCCGACCAGCTCCACCGCCGCCGGGCGGTCTGAGCGGGTGAGACGAAAGGCGCCGCGCCCCCTCTCTTCCACCTCGATCTCCGGCGCGAGATGGAAGTGGAGGGCGACATGGTGCGAGCCGTGGCCCGTCAGGTGGTCCTCCACCGTGAGACGGCCACCCTCCAGGGCGACACGGCGGCGGTGGACCACCGGCCCTGCGCCGCGATCGTAGCCGTGGTGGATCCCCTCCACCCACTGGGCCGCCCCCTCCGCACCCGAGGCGAGGAGCCGGGCCGGGGCGTGGCGGAGCCAGAGGAAGGGGCCGCCTGGGCGCGACTGGTCGTGTCGGTCTATGCACACGGTGTTGTGGCCGCAGGTGGAACGGAAGTAGCCGCGCCACCGGCCGTGGTCGTGGTAGGCGTAGGTCCCCGGGTCGACCAGCCACCAGTCACCGTCGATGGCGAGCACCATGCTGAGCGCGTCGGCGTGGCCGTGGGCGGCGATGGAGAGATAGCCGAGGGGGCCGGCATCGAAGACGAGCTTCAATCGGCTCCCAGAGGTGGTGGAGGTGAACACCGCATAACCGCCCTCGGAGAAGATGACCGGAGCCTCCCCACTGGGGGGTGGAGAGGGGAGGCCGATGCGCTCACCCCCGGCGAGGCGGCCATACCAGAACCCCTTCTCCGATGGCGACAGCGGACGTCGCGGGGGGTCGCCGATGGTGCCGTCCAGGGCGGCCAGGAGATCCTCGGCCGGTCTGAGCGGCCAGCGTTCGGCGAACCGGGTCACCATGCCGTCGTCGCTATCACCAATCTGCGGCGGCGCACCGCCCGCGGCAGAGATGGCGCGGAGGAACGCGCCCATCTTCGCCAACCGCTCCCACCAGTCTGGAGGAACCGGGTCGCCGGCGCGCTGCGCCACCAGGCCGGCGAGGAGGAGGTACTCGGCGACCCACTGGTGGTAGCAGACCGCCTGTTCGCGATCGACGCCGTCGCTGGCCACCTGCCGCCGTGCCTCCACCTGGAGCTCGCGCCAGGCCGCGGCCCGCCACCGCCGGCCTGTCTTGCCCAAATCGAAGGCGACAGACCCCAGGTAGAGACCGGTGAGCTCACCGATGAGGTGGTTGTTGGCGGAGGAGTGGCGGGAGAGGTGGTGGGCGACAAACCAGGCGTGGTGGTAGATGGAGCGGCGCACCGCCTCGCCGGTGCACGAGAGGAGCCCTCCCTCATGACGCAGGCGCAGCAGGTTGTGGATCCATGCCCAGGCGATGAGGCGCAGGGCTGCCTCCAGTGCGCTCGACCAGTGGACGCCCCGGCCGTACGGGTTGGCGGCTACCCAGTCTTCGACCTGGCCGGTGACCGCCTCGCGCCAGCGCACCGCACCGGAGACGGCGTAGCCCCGGGCGAGGGGGAGGAGGTGGTGGTGGCGGCTCACCTCCCAGAGGAGCTTGATGTCACCCACCACCGCCGGGTCGCGATAGTCGATCGACGGACCGTGGCGCAGGGGGGCGGTGATGCCGGTGGTGGGGTCGTGGTGCCAGCGGGGCGGCGAGCCCACCCCCACGACCGCTCCGCCGAAGAGGTCGATGCGGCCGGCGGCGAGGTCGGCCAAGGCCTCGGTGTCGAGGGTGAAGTTTGCCCGCCACGCCTCGCGCCAGCTCGGCTCCGGATCGAGGAGCACGATGCCGTCTTCCGGCAGCTTCTCGGGCTCGGGAGACCAGCCGGACGCCAGCCGTCGCGCCTCGCGGCCGGCGGCGAGGAGGCGGCGAAAGCGGAAGGCGACCTCGCGTCCCCCCATGGCGCGTAGGCGGCGGTAGAGCCACCCCACCTCCCTCACACCACCCCTCCGAGGTAGCGACGGTGCCACAGCTCCAAGTTGAGGAGGGTCCAGAGGAGCTTCTCGTGGTTCTGGCGGCCGGCGAGGTGGTCCGCCACCACAGCCTCCAGATAGGGCAGCCGGTAGTAGTGGCGGGTGCGAGAGCGGCTGGAGGTGAGGTGATCGAGGAGGTAGTCACGGAGGGTGGTGCGGAACCAGCGGTTCACCGGCACCCGGAAGCCCACCTTGCGGCGGCGCAACGTCGCCGACGGGAGGATGTCGCCAAGGGCCTCGATCAGGATCACCTTGCGTCGCCGGCCACACACGCGCCACCGGTCGGGAAGGGTGGAGACCCACGCCATGAGCTCGTGGTCGAGAAAGGGGACGCGCGCCTCCAGGGAGGCGGCCATGGTCATGCGGTCGGCCCGTTCCAAGAGGTTGTCCGGGAGCCAGCTTGTCTGGTCGAAGTAGAGGAGGCGACGCAGGGGGGTGTTCCCGGGGTCCATGGTAAAGGGGGGATCGGCCATCGCCGCTCCGGCCTCCGTCGGCTCGGGTAGCACCGCAAGGTGGCGCAGCTCCTCGGAGGCGAGGCAGCCGAACCAGCGCGGGTAGCGCTCTGCGGCCGCCGCCAGGTCGAGGGCGGCCACCGCGGTCTTTACCCTGCGGAAGCGGTAGGGGAGGCGCTGCACCAGGGGCGCCAGGAGGTGCGTTCGCAGCGGCCGGGGGAGCTGCTGCCAGGCGCCCGCATACCGCTCTGCCACATGCTTCGGGTAGCCGCCGAGGAGCTCGTCGCTCCCCTCGCCCGTGAGGACCATCTTCACCTGGCGCCGTGCCGCCCGCGCCAAGAGGTAGAAGGGGATATCCGACGGTTCGGAGACCGGGGCGTCTCGAAAGCCGATCAGCTCTTCGAGGTGGTCGACGATGTCCTCGGCACGGATCACCAGCTCGTGGTGGGCGGTGGCGAACCGTTCGGCGATACGCCGGGCGTGGGGGAGCTCGCTGTAGGTGGACTCCTCGAAGCCGACGGAGAAGGTGTTGATCGGCAGGTCGCTGTGGCGCGCCATCAGGGCCACCACCGCTGCCGAGTCCACCCCGCCCGAGAGGAAGGCGCCGAAGGGAACGTCGCTTACCATGCGGACGCGCACCGCCTCATCGAGGTGGTGGAGAAAGGTGGTGGGCAGGTCGCCCTCGGGGGTGGCCGCAGGGACGGTCCCGTCGGGCGGTCGCCAGTACCGCTCGATCCGCCGGGTACCCCCCTCCCAGGTAAGGTGGCAGCCGGGGGGAAGCTTCTCCACCCCCTGGAAGAGGGTTGCCGGACCCGGAACGTAGCGGTAGCGCAGGTAGGCGTAGATCGCCGCCTCGTCCACCTTCGCCTCCACCCCGGGGTGGGCGAGGAGCGCCTTGATCTCGGAGGCGAAGAGGAGGCCCCCCGCCGCCTCGGTGAAGAAGAGGGGCTTGATCCCCATCCGGTCGCGCGCCAACCACAGCCGCTGCCGTTCGTCGTCCCAGAGGGCAAAGGCGAACATGCCGCGCAGCCGCTGGAGACACGCCACCCCCCACTCCTCATACCCGTGGACGAGCACCTCCGTGTCGGAGGCGGTGGCAAAGCAGTGGCCCGCCTCTTCCAGCTCGTGGCGCAAGTCGCGGAAGTTGTAGATCTCACCGTTGAAGACCACCCACACCGTCCGTCGCTCGTTCGCCAGGGGCTGATGGCCACCTTCGAGGTCGATGATGGAGAGGCGGCGGTGAACCAGCCCGACCTCCATCCCTCCATCACGGCTGAGAGTGGTGAAGTGGCCGGCGTCATCAGGACCCCGGTGGGCCAGCCGTTCCGCCATCGCCGGCAGCATCCGGTGAAGATTTCCGCCCGCAGGCGCCATCCCCCCTGCGATTCCGCACACGGTTACGACCGCCCGTTCGGGGAGGGGGCACCGGTGAGCGCGCTCCCCAACTCGGGGCACAGCTCCCGGTATGCCGTTTCCAGCGCCGCCAGGGCTGCCTCGGGGGTGAACCGCTCGCGCACCCGTTCTCGATTCGCCTGCCCCATCCGCCAGCGCAGGGCGGGATCTGCGGCGAGACGGTCGATCGCCGCGGCGAGGGCGGCCGCATCGCCCGCCTCCACCACCTCTCCGCCGCGTCCCTCCTCGACCACCTCGGGGATGGCTCCCACCGCCGAGACCACCACCGGCAGACTGCACGCCATCGCCTCCAGGAGGCTGTTGGGGAAGCCCTCGGCAAGAGAGGGGAGAAGGAAGATATCGGCCTGGCGCATTGCCGCGACGACCTCGTCGTGGTCGAGATAGCCACTGTGCTCGTACGGCCTCTCTCCCATCGTGCGGCTGAGTTTGGGGGCCAGTTGCGGCGGCAGGGCGAGGAGACGATAGCAGGCGTCGGCGCGTACCCGCGGCACGGCTTCGCAGAAGACGTGAAAGCCCTTCAGGGTCGACTCGTTGCCCACCAGGAAGAGGCAGGTGGGGATACCATCTCTCTGTGCCGGGGGGGGCACGTCGCGCAGCAAAGCCGGGTCGACGAAGTTGGGCAGGACCACCACCCCATCGCCACGGCCGAGCCGTGCAACGTACGCCTGCCACGAGTGCGACTGCACCACGAGCCGCTCGGGACGTTGCAGGGCCCAGCGGATGAGCCGCTGCATCCGCGGAGAAGAGCGCTCGTAGAAGAGGTTGAAGGAGCCCCCGAGCCGCATCACCACCCGGCGACCGAGGATCTATGCCATGAGACAGTAGGCAAGCGACTCCCAGAAGACGAGGTAGTCGGAGGCGTTCACATGGACCAGGTCCGCCTCCCGACCGATCACCGCCAGGGGGAAGGTCAGCAGGTGCCACAGGGTCATCCCCACCGCCCCCAACGAGCGACGCACGCCGCCGTGGAGGAGGGTCCCGTAGCCCCAGTTGTCGGCCACCGCCTCCTTCGGGGGGCGTGAGGTGGTGAATGGAAGGAAGGCGACCCGCTCGCCCAGGGGTGAGGCGAGGAGGTTGAGGAGAAAGGTGGTCGTGCCACCGCGGGTGGGGGGAAAGGGGCCCACGAGGAGAACGCGGAGCCGCCGCTCAATATGCGCCGGCGGTGCCTTCGCATCCGTCACCTCGGGTACGGGTTCACTTCGAGGCATGGACAACCGTCGGCGGCGGTGCCAGCGACGCCCTCACCGGCGCGGGGTCGGGGCGGCAGCGGCGGGGCGAGGAGACCAACCCCAGGAGGAAAAAGAAGAGGATGGTGAAGTAGCTGGAGAAGCCGAGGTCGACGAACATCCCCACGGTCACCACGACCACGAAGGCGCCCTTCATATAGGTGGCAAGCTCAGCAATCGGTTCGGGTTCCTGATGCTCTCGTCGCGCCGCGGCGGCGAGGAGGCGGTAGGCAAGGACGAGCACGGTGAGATCGACGATGAGCCCCGGCAATCCGGTGAGGATGACCACGTGGAGGAGCTCGTTGTGGGGGACCCCTACCGAAGCCGCCCACTCACCGCCGATCCCACCCACGGGCACGATGTACTCGGGGGCTGCCAAGGCGAA
>Ga0114931_10006247_pt1 | contig 14653 bp, 8 predicted proteins | sample 2SBtaG_FD_89579 | JGI IMG/M metagenome (GOLD analysis project Ga0114931, IMG submission 89579) | Deep subsurface microbial communities from Kolumbo volcano to uncover new lineages of life (NeLLi) - 2SBTROV14_V59a metaG | ecosystem: Environmental > Aquatic > Marine > Volcanic | place: Kolumbo...
ATTTTGGGCTCGTGTTTGGCAAGTTCGCGCATGATCGTGGCGGCTTTCCACACGAAAATGCCTGAGTTCCAGAAAAAATTTCCCGCCGCAAGATACCCTTGAGCCACTTCGGTCTTGGGCTTCTCGCGGAATTGCGTCACGCGAAAAACCGACGGCTTCTCCCCCTGCTCGGCTCTCGGGGAAATCTCGATCGCTTCGCCGGCTTCAATGTAACCAAAGCTTTCGGCCGGATACGTAGGCCGAATTCCAAACGTGACCATGCGCCGCGGCTGTTCATCGACCAAGCGCGCCGCCAACTCTAGTGAGTCTTGGAACACATCGCTCGGCGAAATTACGTGATCCGCCGGCATGACGACCATCGTGCCGTCTGGATCATCGCGGAGAATGCGATTGGCGGCCAAACCGATACAGGGGGCCGTGTCGCGTTTGCATGGCTCGCCCACAACCGACCCGTCGCTTAACTCCGGAAGTTGACGCCGGATACCCTCCACAAGCGACTCATTGGTCACGATCAACACACGTTCACCAGGAACCAAATCGGCAATCCGCCCAAGGGTGTCCTGGAGCATGGAGCGATCACCGGCCAGAGCGAGCAATTGTTTCGGCATCTGTTTGCGGCTGGCGGGCCAGAATCGCGTACCCGATCCTCCGGCCATGATCACGGCGTGCAGCATCACCATCTCCCCGAATAACCAACCCTTGCCCTGTTTCACACCACGACATGCGACGCGAATCTAACAGAAGCCGTCACACTTTGTCACCAGTGGCGGTTCACAGCCACTTCGGCTGGTGTTCACGGAGTTGCCGCCGAACGCGCTGTACATCGTCGGAAGTTTTCAGGGGCGCGAACGCCGTGCTACGTTCGACTTCAAACGCAAGGGCATCTTCGGCATGCGGCATCAAGTCGAATACGAACCGCTCGAATTTCGTCGCGTTGGGCTCCGAAGGAGAGACAAGGTGGCCGGTAGCATCAACGTATGGCACCTGTTTCAGGGCCAAATGCCACGGGAGAGTCTCGATATGGTCGGCCACCTCACGCAACAACGCAACGTCGATCACGTGGACCGCGATGTTGCCTGCCCACAACGCAAGTTCCCCGCTTCGATCTCGCCGACAGGCAACATCCGCGGGCAAGTCGCTGTACTCGATGATCCGCAATCGCCCTTCGACAGCCACGACGTTGCCAACCTTTTCCGTGGCTTCAACTTTGCGCACGACCTGGGTGGACATTTGCGATCCGCTCAACAGGTGGTGGCCAAGAAACCGTGGATCGGCTACTTCGACCAACGGATTGTCGACCTGCATGTAGAACAAACGGCGCACGCCGCGCCGCGCCATGTCAGTCAAGAGAGAATTCCGCAACAGCGCGTCCACCACGCCTCCATGCCCGTCGGGGCTCAGCGCCAGACGCCCCTTTTCCGCCAAGAGGATCTTTCCCGTGCGGGAATCCACCGCCGGCATGGTTCCCTGGCAAAACACGTTTAAGTCCTCGCTTGGCAGGCCAAATCGTTCATGTTTCTCTAGAAACTCAACGGTTTCCTCATGGGTCGTGGGGCTGGTCATCAGATACAGCGGGATCGAGGCACCGTGTTGATCAGCCCGATCGAGCAACTTCGCGATGAGGATTTGAAACAACGTCCGACCGGAATCCGGAGCAATCGGATACATTCCCTTGGAGTGGTCGAATCCTAGCCGGGTGCCTTGCCCGCCGGCGACCAACAAAACGCCGACTTCGCCGGAGGCAAGGGCCTCACTGCCGCGTTTCTTGGCGTCGGCGACCGTTTGGGCGTGCCCGCTCTCATGAATCCGCACGGCGTTGGGTCCCGTCGCGCGGCCCGCGATTTCCGACCAATCGGTGTGCGACGCTTCGTGATCGAAAAGCTTCGTGATTTCGTCGAAGTCGATCCGGGCGATCGTGGCACTCAGCTCATCTCGTTGATCGTCGGTTAACACATCCCAGAACGCGAGGAGGTGTTCCTGCCGATGTTTCGCCAGGAGGGTTCGCAGTTGGGCAAGATCATGACACATCAGGTGAGGTTAATCCGTAGTCCGTCGTAGGCCAATTCCATCCCTTCGGGGAGAGAATTACACGTCCGCACGTGCTCTAAATCGTGAGACATGTGAGTGAACAGCGTGCGACGTGGCTTGAGCCGCCTGGCAACCTCGATGGACTCTTCGAGGCAAAAGTGTGTTGGGTGCGGCGCTTCGCGGAGCGCATCGAGAATGAGCACGTCGAGATCTTCCAGCAGGGGCCAACTCGCCTCGGGGATCTGGTTCGTATCAGTGCAGTACGCCACGTTGCCAAAACGAAACCCAAGGACTTCAAAGCGACCGTGAATCAGACGCATGGGCGTGACACGCGTGCCCAGAACATCGAATTTCTCGGTTCCGATCCGCTGGAAAGTGAGCTGCGGAATCCCGCCGATCAATTTTTTCGACGCAGACTCCCGAAAGGCATAATCGAACGACTTGCGAATGCGTTGTTCAACCTGTTCCTCACAAAACAACGGTAGTTTATGGCCGAGGTAGTAGGGGAAAAGACGGACATCGTCTAGACCGTAAACGTGATCGGCGTGATCGTGCGTGAACAATACGGAGTGGATCAGCCCAATCCCTTCGCGGATCAATTGAAGCCGCAACTCGGTTGGCGTATCGATTAACAGGTTGCCCTCGGGCAGCCCCAACACCAAACCACAACGTGTCCGCTTATTTTTGGGGTCGGTGCTGGTGCAAGTGGGGCAATCGCAGCCGATGACAGGCACCCCCATCGACGTACCGGTTCCCAAGAAAACGAGTTTGCCTTGGAGATCGCCAGAACTGGGATTTCTGACCACAGGGTCGTCCGTCGTAAATCGTTGTGCCGACGAGGAATAGCATTGCAGCCCGAAGTCGACCTTGGCCCCATCCAACGACCGACACCCGGAGCGATACCAGCACATTCGCAGATTCGTGCCGGTGCTGCAAGGCGCCACCGCAAGCGTCGGCCAAGTGGTACGAACAACCCTTCTTGACCGTCCGTATTATAAGCAATAAAGTATTCAGGCAGAATGTGTTGCGTCGATAAAAGCCCTTTTGTCGTTGGGCTTTGGCGAAACCAATGCGCCTTCGCATCCCCTAGCTGGGGTAGGTCGATGAGCAACGAAATACTGGAACAGATCTGGGATATCACCACCGGCGTGTTCGGTGGCTTCGCGCGTGGCGTCGAACGTGGGCTTACGTCATTGTTCGGGTCGTCGAACTTGCGCTACATCGAGAAGCAGCTCAAGCCACAAGCCCAAGCGATCTGTGAGCTGGAACCCCGCTACGAGGGGATGACCGAATCCGAGTTACGCGAGCAGACCACCATCTTTCGCAAGCGTTTAGCGGCCGGTGAAACGCTTGACGACATCATGGTCGAAGCGTTCGCGGTCTGTCGCGAGGCCGGAAAGCGGTTTCTGGGGATGCGTCATTACGACGTTCAGTTGATGGGCGGCATGGTGCTGCACAGCGGCAATATCGCCGAAATGGTCACCGGTGAAGGCAAGACGCTTGTCGCTACGTTGCCATCGTATCTCAACGCCCTGGAAGGCAAGGGCGTTCACGTAATTACGGTCAACGATTATCTAGCCCGGCGCGATATGGAATGGATGGGGCCCCTCCATATCGGGCTGGGATTGACCTTGGGCGCGATTCAGTCGGGAATGGATTCGGCCGAGCGGCAAAAGGCCTATGCCTGCGATATCACTTATGGCACCAACAACGAGTTCGGCTTCGATTACCTGCGTGACAACATGCGTCCCGCGGCACCCAACGACAATCGCTATCCGAAGCATTTACAGCAAGCTCAAGGCACGCTGAACTACGCCATCATCGACGAAGTCGACAACATCCTCATCGACGAAGCGCGAACGCCGCTAATCATTTCAGGGCCGGCACACGACGACATCACCAAGTACAGCCGTGCCGATCGCATCGCGCGACAGCTCAAACGCGATGTTGATTTCGAGGTGAACGAAAAAGACCATACGGCTCACATGACCGAAGAAGGCGTGCGTCATGCGGAAAACTTGGCCGATGTGGAAAGCTTTTACACCGCCGGCAACATGCAATGGCCGCACCTGATCGACAACGCATTGAAAGCGCATCACCTCTATCGCCGCGATGTGAACTACGTTGTCAACGGCGACGAAGTGGTGATTGTCGATGAATTCACCGGCCGGTTGATGCCGGGTCGCAATTGGAGCGACGGACTGCATCAGGCCGTTGAAGCCAAAGAAGGCGTCCGCATCAAGGAAGAAAGCCAAACGCTGGCCACGATCACCCTGCAAAACTTCTTCAAGCTCTATAAGAAGATCAGCGGCATGACTGGTACCGCGATGACCGAGGCTGGCGAGTTTCTCAAGATTTATGATCTCGACGTGGTCGCCATGCCGACGAACCGACACCTGCAACGATTGATTTACCCTGATGTCATCTATCTGACCGAAAAAGATAAATTCAAGGCCATCGCCGAAGAGGTTGAGGACCTCAACAAATGGGATGTGGTTGAACTGAAAAACGGCGAACGGATTCGCGGACGCATCAAGAAAGAAGACGACGCAAACGTCGAAGTTTTGCCGAAGAACGCTCGGGCCAACGAGTCGCTTCCGCGTGATCGCGTGAAGTCGATCCACCATCACGGTCGCCCGGTCCTGATCGGCACCGTGTCGATCGAAAAGAGCGATCGGATCGCCGATCTCTTGGCGAAACTAGGTGTCAAGCACGCGGTGCTGAATGCCAAGCACCACATGCGCGAAGCCGACATCATATCACAAGCCGGTCGAAAAGGCGCCGTCACCATCGCCACGAACATGGCCGGACGTGGTACCGATATCGACCTTGGGGGAAATCCCGAAACGATGGCCTGGGCGCAACTTCAAGAGAAGTACGAGACCCGACTCGATGTCCCCCGCGAAGAGTGGGACGCGCTGGTTGAAGAAATCGATCAACGCGAACACATGGCCGAAGAGGGACGCGACGTGGCCTCCCTGGGTGGCTTGCATGTGATCGGCACCGAACGTCACGAAGCCCGTCGCATTGACTTACAGCTTCGTGGTCGTTGCGGACGGCAAGGCGATCCCGGCAGTAGCCGTTTCTTCCTGTCGATGGAAGACGACCTGATGCGAATTTTCGGTGGGGAATGGGCCAAGAACATGCTCACCCGGATTGGAATGCAAGAAGGCGAGGCGATCGAAAGCAAAATCGTCACGCGGCGCATCGAAGGCGCGCAGCGAAAAGTCGAGGAGCGCAACTTTGAAATCCGTAAGAACCTGCTCGAATACGACGAAGTCATGGACGAGCAGCGAAAGCGGATTTACTCCTATCGGCAACGCATCCTCGACGGCTGTTCGGTGCGTGAATTGATCCAAGAGATGATCGACAAATCGATCGAGACGCATCTCGACGAATTCCTCGACAAGGACTACGGTACCGAGTCGTTTGCCAAGTGGGCATCCAATCTGTTCGGCATCGAGTTGGATGCGCGGGACTTCCGCAATCTCGATTTCGAGTCGGCGGATAGCTACGCCAAGGACGAGGCCGTCCGTCTCGTCGAGGGACAGATCCTCGACGCCATTGATGAAAATCTACCCGAGGAAGAAGACCCCCGTGAGTGGAATTGGGCCGCGTTGGTAAAATCGGCCAATGGACGATGGAATTTGAACCTGCGAGATCGCGATCTCAAAGCTGCCGGTCGCGAGAATGTGGCCGAACTAATTATCGATCGTGCCCGGGAGTCCATCCACCAAATCGATTGCTCTGGTGGCCAACGGTTTCTCGAACCCGACTATTCCATTCGCACGGCCCGTTCGTGGGTGCAAGCCAAGTTCGGAATTGAATTCGATCCAGGCGCTATCGAACAGCTTGAACCCGAGGCGTTGAGAGAGTTGGTTCGACAAAAGGCCCTCGAAGCATACGAAGAAAAGGAGTTGGAGTTTCCGGTCCTGGCAGGTCTCATCCGCTGCACGACCACCGACGGTGGACACAAGCGGTATGATCGCGAAATGCTGGTCAACTGGGCCCGCGGGCGTTTCGACATCGACCTACAAGTCAGCGATTTGAAGAACAAACAGCGTGAAGAAATTCGATCGATGCTGGTGGGTCATAGTCGAGAGCATCGCGAGAAGGCCGAGCAGACCATTGGCGAAGTACACCGCAAGGTGGACCAACTGTTCGAGGCGGTCTCCTCGGACAACGCATCCAATTCATCGCTGGATGATACCCCACTGGCAAACATCGTTGGCGGAAACGGCAAACTCGATTCGCTCAGCCATTGGGCACACGAAACGCTCAACTACGAGATCGAACCAGACGAACTCGCGCAGTTGGACCGTAACCAGCTTGAACTTCGCCTCACCACCGCCGTCGAAAACGTCTATCGCCCCGAAATGCGAAAGATGGAACGGGCACTGGTTTTGCAAATTATCGACTCGGCATGGAAAGAACACCTGCTCTCCATGGATCACCTGCGGAGTAGCATCGGGCTGCGTGGTTACGCGCAGGTCGACCCCAAGGTGGAATTCAAACGCGAGGGTATGCGGATCTATGAAGACATGTGGGACGCGGCCGGCGAACGTGTCACCGATTTGATCTTCCGCATGGAACAACTCGACGAACAGTTTGTCGGTTCGATGTGGGTTGTTGGCGAAGCGAAACACGACTCGCCAGGGTCGACCGCCACCGAAATTGGCCAACAGCAACAACAGGCAATCCAAGGCTCGGACAACAAGGAAAAACCCGAGCCAATTCGCAATCGCGGCCCAAGGGTTGGCCGCAACGCCCCCTGCCCGTGTGGTAGCGGTAAGAAATACAAGAACTGCTGCATGCGAACCGGCGGTTGATCGGCCCATTCGCATCATGCCCGGCCCCGTTGGGAAAGGATTCCCGTGTGACTTCTATCTTGCTCAACGCCGTCTACCTGCTGCTGCTGGTGCTCGCGTCGCCATGGCTGGCGTACAAATCCCTGCGATACGGAAAATATCGCGAAGGCTTTCGCGCCAAGCTGTTGGGTGATGTTCCGCGAAGAAACGGCGACCGCTATTGCATTTGGTGGCACGCGGTCAGCGTGGGCGAAGTTAATCTCCTGGGTACGCTCTTGGTCGAAACCAAGAGGCAACACCCCAACTATGATTGCGTCATTTCGACCACCACCGCCGCCGGATATGCCTTGGCCCGAAAGAAGTATCCCGAGTATTCGGTGTTTTATTGTCCGCTGGATTTCAGTTGGTCGGTTCGCAACGCCGTTGGCCGCATTCGGCCCGATGTGTTGGCACTGGTCGAACTGGAATTGTGGCCCAACCTGATTCGCGCCGTCAAAAGCCGGGACGGGCAAGTGGCCGTTGTGAACGGCCGACTCAGCCAACACAGCTATCGCGGCTATCGTCGTATGCGGTGGTTCTGGATCGCCGTTTTGAATCAAGTCGATCTGATCGCCGCCCAAAACGACGACTACGCCGAACGCTTCATCAACTTGGGGGCGCCCCGCCCGCGGGTGTACGTCACGGGGTCGACAAAGTTTGACGGGGCACAAACCGATCGGGCAAACCCGGCGACGTCGGCCCTCGCGAAACTGGCGGGAATCGCGTCAGACGACATCGTCTTTCTGGCCGGAAGTACACAAGAGGGAGAAGAAGAGATCGCGTTGGACGTTTTCCAGATGCTCGGCACTGAAGAACCGCGGCTGCGTTTGATTCTGGTTCCCAGGCATCCCGAGCGATTCGATCACGTGGCACAACGACTCGACCGCTCTGGCATCGCTTGGAGCCGCCGGAGCCAGCTCTCGGACGCGATGGCCGACGGCACCTCTCGCGTGCTGCTGGTAGACGTCGTGGGCGAGTTGTCTGCGTGGTGGGGCACGGCTCACGTCGCGCTGGTCGGCGGAAGTCTTGGCAGCCGGGGCGGACAAAACATGATCGAACCGGCCGGCTATGGTGCAGCCGTATCATTCGGCCCCAACACGCGCAATTTCCGCGATATCGTCGAGACCCTGCTTGCCAACGATGCCGCCGTGGTGGTTCGGAATCGGGACGATCTGCTGGCATTCGTGCGGCGAACGCTGAACGACCCAGACTGGGCCGCCGGGCTTGGACAGCGAGCGCGACAACTCGTACGGCACCAAAGGGGCGCCACCAAACGCACGATCGACCTCCTCACACGGTTGAGCAGACACCAAGTGCATGGTCGACATGCCGCCTGATTCCCTGGACAATCATATTCATATTGTATTCGTAACGATGGCTCGCCAACCCCACTCGCCTTGGACTCCGCAAGCCTTGAGCAGCGAGTATTTGGTGAGATTCCGATGCAATACGCTTGCTAGCGCGGCAACAGGCTTCGTATAATCGCCCATTCAGATCACTCGCCGTGGCCGGGTTCATCGATCGTCCTAAGTATTGTGGAGGTTTGCACGTGGCGTCTGGAAATTTTCTATTCACCAGCGAATCCGTGAGCAAGGGTCACCCCGACAAGCTTGCCGATCAAATCTCCGACGGAATTCTCGACGCCTTGCTGGCCGAGGATCCAAACAGTCGCGTTGCCTGCGAAACCATGGTCACCACCGGGTTGGCCGTGGTCGCCGGAGAAATCACCACCGAGGCCTATGTCGATTTTCGGGCGGTCATTCGTCAAGTGATTCTCGACGCGGGCTACACCGACGACTCGATGGGCATCTCGGGAAACACCTGTGGAGTGATGGTCTCGATCGACGGTCAGAGCCCCGACATCGCCCAGGGCGTCGACGCCGACAACCAGAAAGGCAAGGAGATTGGCGCCGGAGATCAAGGGCTGATGTTCGGCTATGCCTGTAACGATACCCCCGAACTCATGCCGCTGCCGATCGCGCTGTCGCATCGCATTCTGAATCGTCTCACAAAAGCCCGGGAAAACAATGAGGTTCCTTGGCTGCGGCCCGACAGCAAGAGCCAGGTAACGGTCGAATTCGACGAAGACAATCGTCCCGTTCGAATCGACACGGTCGTGGTATCTACCCAACACAGAGACGACGTGTCGAACAAGGAGATCCGAAACTGGGTTATCGAAAACGTCATCAAGCCGGAATTGCCACCCGACCTTGCCTCGAAAGACATCACCTACCACATCAATCCAACCGGACGGTTCGTTGTCGGCGGTCCGCATGGTGATTGTGGGCTGACCGGGCGCAAGATTATCGTCGATACCTACGGTGGTTGGGGGCGGCACGGCGGAGGAGCGTTCAGCGGCAAAGACCCGACCAAGGTTGACCGAAGCGCGGCGTACATGGCGCGCCATGTTGCCAAGAACATCGTTGCCGCCGGGCTTGCCGACCGCTGTGAATTGCAGTTGGCATACGCCATCGGCGTCTCGGAACCTGTCAGCGTGCGGGTCGACACGGAGGGTACCGGGCGCGTCGAAGATGCCCGAATTTGCGAACTCGTTCGTGAGATTTTCCCGCTTACGCCCAGTGGGATTATCGACTACCTTGATCTGCGGCGCCCGATCTACCGGAAGACGGCCGCCGGAGGCCATTTCGGACGCGAAGACGCCGACTTCACATGGGAGTCGACCCGTCGGGCTGAAGAATTGGCCGAAGCCGCGGGGCTCAGCGCCGCCTCGAGCTAAGAGTCCGTCGCGGCTGCCACCACTTTTCGCCAGGACAGCAGACATGGACGTCGCTCGATCATCGCGATCACACGCCTGGGTTTCCGCTTGGCCAGTGGCGGTTTGGCTCCCGGGATGCGTGCTGTTGGCCTCCGCGCTGCTTTTCGCATCGCGACGCCTTAGCGGCGCGCTCGAGGTTCCGCTTCCCACGACGACGCTACTAATCGCGGCTATCGTGGCTTCGCTCGCCGCGTTGACTACCGTCCGTGCTGCCGATGTAACACAGGTGGCGGGGTGGTGCATTGCGAGCGCCGCCGCCGCATCCGTCGTTCTGTTGGGGGCGGCATTGAGCGTTCCCGGTACATCGACGATGGCGTTGAGCATCTTGTGGCTGCTCACCCTATCGATCGTCGGTCTGATTGCCAAAGATATCCTTGTTCGCGGTCGCGGAAATCAAATGCGATCGGCGATCCGAATCGACCGACGTGTGAATGAGACCAGCATTGAAGGGACCTCCGCGCCGGGCACCCACGTCGAACCCCCTGATAATCGCGACGTATGGCAGTGGCTATCTCGGATACGAACCAAAGACGGTGAAGATCGCCTAGAGGGCTGGGTTCGTGTCGAGTGCCCTGCTGGTCAACGCGGCGAAGTCGTCCACTTGGCGTTTTGCCCGCCGTTTCAACGGATTCCAAAATTCGAGGCCCACTGCCAATCAGGGCCCACGGCACGCATCAAAGTCTCCCAACTCATGCCACACGCCGCCCGGGTTGAACTAAAACTCGATACGACGCCCCGCGAACAAACAAACCTTGTCATCGGGCTTTCGGCCGTGTGTCCCGCGGAAAACATCGCACGCGACACCGCATGAGAATTGCAATCGTGGCTACCGTCTTCGCGTACGGGATGTCCGTGCCAATAACCATGAGAGGCGGCATGCGCATCAGTCCGCGCCGAATTCATACTCGGGATTGGTGATACTAAAATCGATGTCGCTGAGCCCGATGCCCAGTTGCAAGTGGCCAAAGGCATACGACTCTTCGAGAATGGGCTCCTCTGGAGCATCCGCCGTGGGAAAGGCGAATAGCTCACATCCCACGGGCATCCCTAGCGACTTATCAATGTAGATGTTCACGCGGTGGAATTCGAGCGAATCGAACGGCCGTGGATGGACAAACGTGAACTGGTAACATGCACGATCGGTGAGCTTCACGTTTTGGGTCATTGTTACTTCAACGTCGGGATTCTTGCACCCCTCCTCGACATAGCTCAGCATGCGACGATTGAAATTCCAGAGACCTATCTGCGTGACCGGACGGCGGCTATATTCGCGGGCTTGCTCGCTATTGGGATCGACCCTCAACAGCGGAACAATCTTGCGTCGCCAACCGCCCGCATGGACCAAGACTTGCTCATCATCGCGACCCTGTTGCCAGACGATTTCACGACCGGCGTAGGGTTCGTGCCACCGCAAATAGATACCCAACGGCTCGCGTCGAACTTTGAGATCCATCACATTGAGTTCTTGCAACTCGCCGTCGATACGTTCCAGTTTTTGAAAAACGGCGGTGACGTCATCGACTTTAGCCAACCGCTGGCCGGAACTTTTCAGTAGCAAGCGACAGAACTCGACCGCGGCGTCACCTTGGAGAACCTCGTGGTCTTTGATCACGTTGAATTCGAGTACCGACTCCAAGGCGCTGGCTGCCCGCGGAGCCCGTTGGGGCGTGAGAAAGCTGCTGGCCATCATGGCGACCAAGCCAACCGCGGTATAGGAGCAGAAAGCCTGCGTCCGTCGCCAACGTCTAGGGACAAGTCGTTCGGGGTCGTCGAGCGCCGCGCGTCCAATGCGAAACAACATTTGGAACTCTCCTTGTTCCCTCGGTTCGAGTCAGCCCGAAACCCACGCCACGGAACGCACCCGTGAGCTAGGCGCTGCGCGGCGACGTAGGTCTCGTCATCGCGATGCCCGATGGCTGTAGGAAGAAGTCGACCGCGGACGATCGATTGGAACACAAAAACCTCACCGCGCGGCGATCAACTGTTCGAGGGGAATCGCTCCAGGTCGGATGGTCCGCAGAGACAGGTGGACCGGTCAAGTAAGAAATACGGCCTGCGCAATCCTTCGCGGTGGTACCAGCGGCTACGGCTATTTCAAGCAACAACGGTACGGATCCGGCCTCGTAGTTTTTTTCGGCTCGGCTCGGATCGGAGGTGCCTCTGCCACAGTGCATGCAAAACGCAACTCCTCAACTCACGCACCGCCGGAACCCGTGCAGCCAACCTCCGGTTCTTCGCGGAACGATGACGGAGGGACCGTCACTTTTGCTCGGCAAGATTAGCGGAGTCGGCACCCAGCAGTTTCGTGTAGTCGAGCGTGATGGCCAGGGCCTCATCGAAATAAAAGTCACGGACAATCGGGCTGTCGTTTTTCTCGGCCTCCTCGAAGTCCTTCCGCTTCTCTTCGTCAACGTCGAACGCCCGTCGTTCAGCGAGAAATTTCTCCTCGTTCAGACTGACGGTCTTCCGGTTCTTCTGAGCCAAGTACTTACTGATTCTGTCGCGAGACTTCTTGAATTCCTCCGAATCTCGTGTCCGCCCTTCAGAGCGACCACGCAACTCATCAATCAATTTTTTGGTAACAAACCGGAGCTTGGGATATTCGGCCTCTGGAACGTGGTCGAACGCAAGTGCATAGTCCAAGTCCGCCTCACCCACGTCGTAGTAGGTGCTCAGCGATGGCAGTTCGATGTCCGACAGCACACCACGATTCTGCGTGCTGTCGCCGTTGGGGCGATAGAACTGTTGCATCGTGATCTTCAAAGCCCCAAAGTTCTTGCTGGGATCACGAAGAAACTCCCATCCGAGATCCTTCAGGCTTTGCACGGTTCCCTTGCCGTGCGTGCTACGATCACCGATCACCAAGCCACGGCCATAATCTTGAATGGCGCCGGCGAAAATCTCGCTGGCACTGGCACTGAACTTGTCGATCATCACCACCAAGGGGCCATCCCAAGCGGTGCCGCGGTCGCGGTCTTGATAGGATTCGACCTCACCGTCGGCGTTCTTCACCTGCACGACCGGCCCGCGGTCGATGAACAGCCCAGTCAGCTTGATGGCTTCCTCCAGCGCGCCGCCGACGTCCTTGCGAAGATCGACCACCACGGCGTCGACGTTCTTGGCTCGAAAATCATCCAAGATTCGCTCGACATCGCGACTGGTACTCTTGTAGTCCGGCTTGCGAAGCCTAGCGGCAGCCATGTCCATGTAGAAACTGGGCAAGACAACCACGCCAACGCGGTAGGGAGTCCCGTCGGGTTTTTTGCCCTCTTCAAAGATTTCCGACCGGGCTTCGCTATCCTTGAGTTCGATCTTGTCCCGTTCGATTGCCACCAAGACCGGGGTGGGGTCGTCGTTATGAACGACTTTCAGATTGACCAGGGTGCCCTTCTTGCCGCGAATTAGGTTCACGACATCGGACAGCTTCATGTTCACCACATCGACGACTTCTCCGTTGGTGCCTTGTGCGACGCCAATCACACGATCTTCCGCGCGCAACTCACCCTCACGATCGGCCGCGCCGCCGGGGATGATCTTCGTGACGATCGTCTCACCGTCTTCGGAACGCAACGCGGCACCAATTCCCTCGAGTTCCAACCGCATTTGAATACGGAAGTTCTCCAGCGTGCGAGGCGACATGTAAGACGTATGCGGATCGAACGAAGTCGACATCGCCGTCAGATACATCTCCAACAGTTCGTCCGAACTCACTTGGTGCATTCGCAAGGCAAAACTGCGATAACGTGCCCTTAATTTATCAAGGGCTTTTTTAACCTCGATGTCTTCGTCCTTGGACTTTTCTTGCGATTTCAAGACGAGCAGATCGTACTTGATCCGCTTCCGCCACCGCTCGTAGGCATCCTGCTCGTCAACCGCATAATCGTTGCCATCAGGGTCGTTCACCATCTCCTCGTCGATCGTAAAATCGTGCTTCACATTGAGCAGTTCTTTGGCAACCGCGACCCGTTCATCGACGCGTTTGAGATAGATTTTGAACACATCATAAGCAAAGCTGATGTCGCCCCGCTTCAGCATGTCGTCGATTTGAGTCTTCGATTTGGCAAGCTCGTCCACATCCGATTGATAGAAGTAAAGCCGCCCCGGATCCAACGCCTTGAGGAAGGTCTTGAAACAGCGGGCAGAAATCTCATCGTCCAGCGGATGACGCGAAATATGGTCGTGGCGAATCATCACCGTCACCGCCCGCGCGACCCGTCCGTCTTTCGAGCTTGGCCCCTCAAGATCAGCCAGGGCTGGCCAGACAACCAACACCCCCAAGATGAGCGTGAAGGAGAAAACTAGCTGGGCTTGAAATGCAATTCGGGTTGAGGAGCGACGCAACTTATTCATGGATATCCCCGTCGAAAACCAAGGGAAAACTGGACTTAACTGCTTTTGATAGAACAACTTAATCATACTATACCGAGTTTACGGAAAAGGCAAGATCAACTAGACAGGCAACTTACAACGGAACAAATGCCCCCCCCTCAAATCCCCGATCTCCCAAACCACCTTCATGAGTGACGCCATGGCGACACAAAAAGCGATCGCTTCCTCAGGAAGCCGCATGCCCACATGCCTGAAAAAATTCGTTCGGAAGCGTGGAATCCTAGCCCGGATTGTTCACGAGCGATCTGCTGCCTGCGACGCGCTCATCGCAAACATAAATAACACAGCCAGCGGCGTCCGCTTCTCGGCACGAAGGCACTCGAAAAGACAATTTGTTGTCCACGAGCTTCTTCAAACTACGCATGCAAGGCATCGGTTGTTCTTAAAAGCGTCGGTGGGGGTTCGATCTGTTTGCCCCCAACACGTCAGGTTACTACCTTTAGGTTGATGGCGCGGTGACGTAGTTTGAAGGTGAACTCCCCCCGCGGAGTAAAGTTCGCCTTTCAACCGTGAAGTCGTCGCGCGTGGGTCGAAAATTGGGGGGTTGGGTCAACCACCGCGGTCTCTCGGTCTTGTCCGCGGATTCCCGTAACTCCGAATTGTTCTCTAGATG
>Ga0114931_10006248_pt1 | contig 14652 bp, 11 predicted proteins | sample 2SBtaG_FD_89579 | JGI IMG/M metagenome (GOLD analysis project Ga0114931, IMG submission 89579) | Deep subsurface microbial communities from Kolumbo volcano to uncover new lineages of life (NeLLi) - 2SBTROV14_V59a metaG | ecosystem: Environmental > Aquatic > Marine > Volcanic | place: Kolumbo...
AGCCATTTGTGCGCCCGCCACCAGCCCTTGGCGGCGACCGCTTCGGCCCCGACCGGCACCCGGCGGTTCATTTGCGAACCTCCGGAACACGATCCGGCAAGTCAATCAACCCCGGCACCAATGACTGGTTCTGATTGTCTTGCTTCTGCTTCCAGCCGAGGCGATACTGATGCCCCAGTTCGCCCTTGGCGATGCGCCGCGGCAGTACCTTGATCGCGGCCTCTTCGAGTACGCACGAACGCTCGCACTTGCCGCACCCGGTGCATTTCTCGGAGTGCACCGTGGGCAGAAAACGGGCGTGCGCGCCGGTGCGCCGATTGTGGTGCATCTCCAGGGTAATCGCCTCGTCGATCAGCGGGCAGACCCGATAACACACGTCGCAGCGCAGCCCCAGGAAGTTGAGGCAGGTCTCGTGATCGATCAACACCGCGAGCCCCATGCGTGCATCATTGATGTTGTCGAGCGACTTGTTGAGCGCCCCGGTCGGACAGGCCGCGACACAGGGAATGTCATCGCACATCTCGCACGGGATCTCACGGGCGACGAAGTAAGGCGTCCCGGTGGTCAACGGCTCGCCCAGCTTGGACAGCCGCAAGGTGCCGTACGGACAATCGCGCACGCACAACCCGCAGCGCACGCAGGCGCCGAGGAAATCCGGCTCGCGAAGTGCGCCCGGTGGACGCAGGGCCTCCGCCGGGCGGCTCGCACCCTGGCGCGCGTAGAGGCCGAGCGCCAACCCGCCCAACGCGACCCCGCAGGCGCTGCGTGCGGCGTCACCCAGAAAACGGCGGCGGGTCCGTTTATGTCGAATGCTCATCGCTGTTCGCCGTCTCCATGCAACGCCGGTTGCGGCCCGCGCCGCGCCGAATGCTCATCGCTTGGCGACGCGCGCGGGACGCGACCGAACGCTGCGCCCCATACCTCAGGCCGCCACCACCCGGACCGCGCACTTTTTGTAGTCGGTCTGTTTGGAAATCGGGCAGGTCGCGTCCAGGGTGAGCTTGTTGACCAGGCGCTTGGCGTCGAACCACGGAATGAAAATCACGCCGCGAGGCGGCCGATTCCGTCCCCGCGTCTCGACCCGGGTGACCAACTCACCGCGCCGGGTTTGCAACTTGCAGGGGTGTCCGCGCTTGAGGCCGCGGGCCTTGGCGTCGTCCGGATGCATGAAGACCACCGCGTCGGGGAATGCACGATGCAGTTCCGGCACCCGCTGGGTCATGCTACCCGAGTGCCAGTGTTCCAGCACCCGACCGGTGACCAACCACATATCGTAATCCTTGTCCGGGGACTCCGCCGGCGGCTCGTAGGGCAGCGCATACATGACGGCGCGCCCGTCCGGCTTGCCGTAGAAGCGGACACCCTCGCCCGCTTTCACGTAGGGGTCATAGCCTTCGCGGAAACGCCACAGGGTTTCCTTGCCGCCGACCACCGGCCAGCGCAGACCGCGCGCCTTGTGGTACATATCGAATGGCGCCAAGTCGTGGCCGCGGCCGCGGCCGAACGCCGCGTACTCTTCGAACAGCCCTTTCTGGATGTAAAAGCCGAAGGCCCGGGCCTCGTCGTTTTGGAAGCCCTCGGCGGTTTCGCTGAGCGGAAAGGCGTCCACGTTGCCGTTGCGATAAAGGATGTCGTAGAGGGTCTTGCCGCGCAGCTCCGGCTGTTTGGCGATCAACTCCTCGGGCCACACCTCTTCGACCTTGAATCGCTTGGAGAACTCCACGAGTTGCCACAGGTCGGAGCGCGCCTGCCCGGGGGGCGAGACCTGCTGGCGCCAGAACTGGGTGCGGCGCTCGGCGTTACCGTAGGCGCCCTCCTTCTCGGTCCACATCGCGGTCGGCAGGATCAGATCGGCGGCCATCGCGGTCACCGTCGGGTAGGGATCGGAGACCACGATGAAGTTGTCCGGGTTGCGGTAGCCCGGCCAGGTCTCGGTGTTCATGTTCGCGCCGGCCTGCATGTTGTTGTTGCACATCACCCAGTAGGCATTGAGCTTGCCGTCGTGGAGCATGCGGTTCTGCAACACCGCGTGGTAGCCGACCTTGGCGGGAACGGTGCCCTCGGGGAGCTTCCAGATCCGCTCGGCCATCTCGCGATGCTTCTTCTTTTTCACCACCAGGTCGGCGGGCAGGCGGTGGGCGAAGGTACCGACCTCGCGTGCCGTACCGCAGGCGGATGGCTGGCCGGTCAGCGAGAACGGTCCGTTGCCGGGCAGCGAGATCTTGCCGGTCAGGAGGTGGATGTTGTAAACGAGATTGTTGACCCAGGTGCCGCGCGAATGCTGGTTGAAACCCATCGTCCAGTAAGAGGCCACCTTGCGCTTCGGATCCGCGTAAAGTTCGGCGAGGGCCTCGAGCTTGTCGGCCGGCACCCCGGACAGCGCGCTGACCTTGTCGACCGTGTAGTCGGCGACGAAGGCCTTGTAGGCGTCGAAGTCCATCGGCTTCGAGCCGCCCGCTTTTTTCGCGTTCTTGGCGCGTTGCTGGCGCGGGTCGGCGGGACGCAGACCGTAACCGATGTCGGTGTTGCCGCGCCGGATGTTGACGTGCGCCTTGAAGAAGTCCTCGTTCACCCGCCCCTTCTGGATGATGTAGTTGGCGATGTAGTTGAGGATCGCGAGATCGGTCTGGGGCTTGAATACGATCCCCAGATCGGCGAGGTCGAAGTTTCGATTGGTAAAGGTCGAAAGCACCGCCACCCGCACGTGATCGGCGGTCAACCGGCGATCGGTCAGGCGCGACCACAGGATCGGGTGCATCTCCGACATGTTCGATCCCCACAACACGAAGACGTCAGCCTTTTCGAGATCGTCGTAGCAGCCCATCGGTTCGTCGATGCCGAAGGTGCGGATGAACCCGGCGACCGCCGACGCCATGCAATGACGGGCGTTGGGATCGAGGTTGTTGGTGCGGAAACCGGCCTTCATCAGCTTGGAGGCCGCATAGCCTTCCCATACGGTCCACTGACCCGAACCGAACATCCCCAGCGCGCCCGGCCCCTTTTCCTTGAGCACCCGCTTGTACTGAGCCGCCATCACGTCGAAGGCTTCGTCCCAGGACACCGGCGCAAACTCGCCATCCTTGGCGTAGACGCCGTTTTTCTTGCGCAGCAGGGGCGTGGTGAGGCGATCCGCGCCGTACATGATCTTGGACAGGAAGTAGCCCTTGATGCAGTTCAGCCCACGGTTGACCGGTGCATCCGGATCGCCCTGGGTGGCGACCACGCGTCCGTCCTTGACCCCGACCAACACCCCGCAACCGGTTCCGCAGAAGCGACACGGCGCCTTGTCCCAGCGGATACCGTCGTCGCCGGCCGCCTTTGCCTGTGCCACCGGCAGGGTGATGCCGGCCGCGGCCGCGGTAGCGGCGGCGGCGTTGCTCTTGATGAAATCCCTTCTGCTCAGTTTCATTGCGACACCTCCGCGTCGATGTTGTCGTCTTCGCTGTACTGATAAACCAGGGATGCCGCGAGCACCCCGTGCACGTTGTTGATATCCGCCAAGGTGTCCGCGACCGATGCGTGCTCGGCATCCTCCACGGTTACCACCAGTTGTCCGGCCTCGGTCTCGGCGTGGATCTCGACACCGGGCATCGCGCTAAGCGCCGCGTGTATCCCGCTCCGCTCGGCCGAGCGTCCTTGCACCAATACCCCGCAAATGTTCATTCCAAATTTTCCTCAGGCCGCGCTAGGGCGGCTGCGTGTCCCGCGTCGCGCGGGGACTAATCGTGATCGCATCGGTCGGACAGGCCACGACGCAGGCACCGCAACCGGTACACGCCACATCGTCGATCACCGGTTCGGTCCTGCCGCCGAGCGCGGGACGAAAGCGAATCGCATCCAGCTCGCAACGCGCCTCGCAGGTGCGACAGGCGATCCCGCGCCGCTCGAGGCAGCTAACGCCGATTTCAGCCACTCGCGTCCAAGGCGCCACGCCATCCTTGCGGATCAGCGCTCCGTGGGGACACGCCGCCACGCAGAAACCACAGAAGGTGCAGGCGCCACGCGCGAAATCGAGCACCGGCGCGCCGCCGCGCGCGCGCTTGAGGATCCCCTCGGGGCAAGCATTCACGCAAGCTGCGCACCCGGTGCAAGTACGCCGGAATTCCGCTTCGGAGAGCGCCCAGGGTGGACGTACGGGAAGGCGCCGAGCACGGAAATCGCCCGACAGAAGGCTGCTTCGGTCAATGGTTTTCATCGGTCTTCAGGCGAACGTTTCGACTCTCGATGTCACGTTAAGGTTATTCTAAGGCGCATCCCGGAAAAGACGACTTGACCTAGGTCAAGACGCTCCCTCCTGATTGGCGCCAGCACGACGACTCGTGACGTTCGGCGCGATTACCCGCCGGGCCGATGCCGGCGGGCAATCGCGCCTGCAGCTACTTCTTCTTGGCGGCGTAGCGCGCCTTGAACCGGGCGCGCTCGGCGGCCCGCTTCGCCTTATCCGCCGCCGTCTGTTTGCCGATGAACCAGCGATGGTTGTCACTCGCGAGTACCGTACCGAGATAGGTCTGCAGCTTGGCCGCGGCCTTGGCCTTGTCACCACCGGCCTTGAGCCCCGCCGAAATACTCGCCTTGACCTCGGGAATGAAATCCAGGTACCACGCCTTGGCGACCTCGTAGAGACCGTGCCAATGGGTATAGTCGGGTCCCATCATGGACGCCCCCATGCGCGCCCGGCGCCCCTGGTGATGCCAGATCTCGAACCAGTCCCATTCGATTTTTTCGTCGAACGGCTGTGCGGTGAGCAGGTGGCCGACCTTGAGCATCTTCATGATCTTCGCCCCCGGCTTGCCGAACTTCTCGTCGTACAGCGTCACCAGCCCGTCGTACTGTTCGTAAAAGGCGTTTATATAGGTGCTCGAATGGCACGCGGCGCAAACGTCCTTCATGTTCTTGCGGCGCTGTTGCCAGGGAAGGACATCCGTGAGGCCGAGCTTGCGATCGGGGATCTCGGGGCGCACCGACACCGGCGGGCGGTTGTTCCAACTGATCCGGTCCCCGATATCGTGCGTGGCAGGCTGGGTCTTGGTGGCGCTCATGTGACAGGTAGCACAGGTCGGTGCCGCGGAGTAATCCTCGCCGACGATCCACTTGGCGCTGTCGAGATTCATTTTCGCCTTGTTGTTGAAGTACGCGATCCCGTGCCGGCTCTCCTCGTAGATTTCCTTCTGCGGATGGTCCGGACCGAGGTGGCAGCGGCCGCAGGTCTCGGGTTGACGCGCCTGAGCCGCGGAGAAATTGTGGCGGAAATGGCAGGCCGTGCACGATCCGCGGGAACCGTCTACGTTGATCCTCCCGATCCCGTCATTCGGCCAGGTATCAACCGTCGGCTGGCCGTTCTTGAGCTTGACAACCGAGCCGTGACACTGCTTGCAACCGTTGACGAGCAGGGCGGAGCGGCCATGGAAAGCCTTGTTCCCTTCGACGACCTCGGCCAATTCGTTATCCAGCGAGCCGAGGATCTCGGCGGCCTTGGCATGATGACTGTTCTCGAACTGCGCGACCTCGGTCGAATGGCAGCGGCCACAGTCCTTGGGCGTGACGATGACGTGAATTCGCGAGCCATAGTGATCCAGGGCGTTCGCCTTCGTGGTGCCGGCGCCATGACACTCGTAACACCCGACGTTGCCCCGGTAGTGCTTGCCCGCGCCCCACTGCTGATAGAGCGCCGGCGTAGTACCCTTGTGGCACGCCACGCAGGCCTGAGTCTCTTTCGATATCTTGGGCTGCAGTACGGTGCCCGCACGCGCGGGCAGAATCACCGCCATCACCATCAATCCGGCCCCAATAATCACCGCTTTCCTGAACGATTTCATCACTCATCCTCCGTTCTATCGGGCACTGTCGACCACAACATCGGCGGTGCGATCCCGAATCCGTCCGGGCCGCACCGGATATCGGCTTATTTCTCTACTGTTTGAAAGCCCTCCCGCTCATTAAAACCTTACGACTCCGGATACGGCGCCCGAGCCATTACGCCATATAAGATCCAATTATTAATTAATAATATAGTAAATTCTCTTCTTGTTTCTTGTTCCCAGTCCAGCTTGCGTAGATCATCAGTCAGCATCTTTTCGCTGTATTCGCGACCTTCGATTCCGCAGAATTCGGCGTACCGACGTACGCTCAAGGGCATCGAAGCCACACGCACACCCGAGCGACGGCGCGGAGTCCAACGTCAAGACGGCACCCTCGATCACTGTTTATCATCCGCATGTAGAATAAATTCCATGCGTAAAATAAGGTCTTAAGAAGATTATAAGACAGAAATTGAAGGGTGCGACTTGACCTAGGTCAAGTCGGTTGCTCAATTCGCTGCTCGTGATGGGCGCTGGAACATTCGTTTATCCTGTACCCACCCCGCTCGCACGGAAATCCGCCTTATTCGCGGTGGCGGCAAGGATCGGCGAGGACTCGATGATCACGACTGGAAATCACCGAATTCATTGGTCTTGCGGATCGTGTACCCGGTACTTGCCGATTGCGCTACGGCCCCGTTGCTGCATACTTTGGCCTTCCCTGCAACCACGCCTACGCTTACGGATCCAGCCCGGCGGATCCAGCCCGGCGCCCGGCCGCACCGGTCTCGGGCCGGAGTTGGCGGTCCAACATGAATAGGGCGGACGCGGTGCTGGTCGACGAAGTCGCCGACTGGCTGATGAGCCGGGCACTCGGCGCCACGGTGGTCGAAGATCTGCTGCCGGGCTGTTGCGTACGGCTACGTGCGGCCGGTGTGCCGCTGTGGCGCGGGCACGTTGCATTCAACACCCTCCACCCCCTGTTCGCCTCGCGCACCGTGACCTGGCGTCACGATTCCGACCTGGACGTAGTGGATATTCCGCATCACGGCACGGACCCCGCGGGGTGGCTCAGTAGCCCTCTTTATCACTTGGTCACAACCGGACTGCCGTACCTGCGCAGACGCCTGGTCGGCCTACGCGCGCAGGCCGATTTTCCGATGCTCGAGGAACTCCGTGACGCCGGGGCGACCGACTACCTCGCGTTCGCCGTGGCGTTCGCCGACCATGTGCCGGGCGAACCGGATACCGACGGCATCGTCGGTTCCTGGGCGACCGACCATCCAAACGGGTTCGGCGACGCCGACATCCGCGCGCTGACGCGCATTCAGACCCGCCTCGCGGTCGCCTTCAAAATCGCCATCAAAGAGCAGATCGCGCGCAACATCGCCGTCGCCTACCTCGGACGCAACGCCGGAGAGCGGGTCCTCGCGGGCACCATTCGTCGCGGTGACGGCGAAGATATCCATGCGGTGATCTGGTTTTGCGATCTGCGCGACTCGACCCCGCTGTCGAGCAGCATGCCGCGGGCGGAGTTCTTCGAATTGCTGAATCGCTTTCTCGAATGCATGGCCGGCGCGGTGCTCGATCTCGACGGTGAGGTGTTGCGCTTCATCGGCGACGCCGCGTTGGCGATTTTCCCCTTCGACACGGACCAGGAGACGGCTCCGGCCGACGCCCACCCCTGTACCCGCGCCCTGGCGGCCGCCGAGGACGCCGCGCAGCGCGTCACGGCGCTCAACGCTGAACGCGCGGAAGACCAGAAACCACCGATCGACTTCGGTATCGGGCTGCACGTCGGCGATCTGATGTACGGCAATATCGGCAGTCCCGCGCGGATCGAGTTCACCGTGATCGGCAGCGCCGCGAACCAGGCGGCACGCATCGAGAGCCTGTGCAAGACGCTCGATACCCGGCTGCTGATCTCGGACAGTTTCGCCGCTCTATACCAGGGAGAACTGCGCTCGCTGGGTAGACATGCGTTGCGTGGTGTCGAAGGCGAGCGCGAACTATTCACTCATCCAGTCTTGAGCGCGGCCAAATGATGAGTTGTTCCCTGCGCCGGCGCTCGAACCCGCTCGGCTTGCGGCAACTCGCCCTGCACCTCGCGGCGCTCGGCGCGAGCGGAACCCTGGTGTACTGGAGCGCGGGTGACGCCTGGCGACCGCTCGCGCAGGGCCTCTACGGCGTAATTCTGGTGTTTCTGTTCGCCCCGCTGCACGAGTGCATCCACGCGACCGCCTTTCGCGCCCGCGCCTACAACCGACTCGTGGCGTGGCCGTGCGGCCTGTTGCTGGCGCTGCCGCCCAGGTATTTCCGGGCCTTTCACTTCGCCCACCATCGCTACACCCAAGATCCCGAGCGCGACCCGGAACTTGCAACGCCCAAGCCCGCGACCTTGGTGGCCTATCTCCGGCAGGTGAGCGGCCTGCCCTACTGGTACGAGCGCCTCACCACCCTCACGCGCCACGCCACGGGGGCGGTGAGCGAACCCTTCGTCGCGCCGCGCCTGCGCCCCGCCGTGGTGCGTGAGGCGCGGGTGTTCCTGGTCTGCTACGCGGCGATCCTGATCGTCTCAATCCTCGCGGGGAGCCGCTTGGTGCTCGACTACTGGCTGCTGCCGGCGTTGCTGGGCCAACCCCTGTTACGGCTCTATCTGCTCGCCGAGCACACCGGCTGCCCGCTGACCCCGGACATGCTCGCCAACTCCCGCACCACCCGCAGCAATGCCCTGATGCGGGCGCTCGCCTGGAACATGCCCTACCACGCCGAGCACCACTTCCGCCCCGCGGTGCCTTTTCATGCCCTGCCGAAACTGCACGCCAAGTTGGGCTCACGAGTAGCTTGCCAGGCGCGGGGCTACATCGCGGTCCACCGGGAGCTGATAAAAACGATCGAGGGAAACCCCTTCATGCGGCGCCACGGCGTCAGCGAATAGCGACACCCGCAGCCCGAAGTCCATACCCCACCTGTGTCCGACAATTGTGTTTGAGGGGAGTAAACATGTACTCCTTCCCCGGCAGATGGCGGGAATCGCGACCACCGCACCGGGCGAATCCTGTGGTTTCCTCGAGAAACAACGCCTTGAGATAGTCGCGGCGATCGATTTCCTGATCACCGCAATTCGCGCAGCATCGGTGTACGCCACGCGCCGCGAAACACGGGGTGGCGTCGCGCGCCCGGATGGGCCAATATTCCTCCATCCATACCGCACTAAGAGACTCAAGAAATGAGCGACAAGCGTCACCGAAACTTCATTGCCGGCGAATGGGTCGCCGGCGCCGATGTCAATCAGGACATCAACCCGTCGAACCTCGGCGACACGGTCGGCGGTTACGCGCAGGATAGTGTCGAGCAGGCCGAGGCCGCGATCGCCGCGGCGCGCGCCGCCTTCCCGGCCTGGTCGCGGAGTCTTCACGAGGAGCGCCAGGCGGCGCTCGACCAAATCGGCGAGGAAATCATCGCGCGGCGCGACGAACTCGGGCGCCTGCTGGCGCGCGAAGAGGGCAAGACGCTCGCCGAAGGTATCGGCGAGGTCCATCGCTCGGGGCAGTTCTTCCGCTACTTCGCCCAGGAGACGCTGCGTCAGATCGGCGATCTGGCCGACTCGGTGCGCCCCGGCGTGGAGGTGACGGTGCGCCGCGAACCGGTCGGGGTGGTCGCGATCATCACGCCGTGGAATTTCCCGACCGCCATCCCGGCCTGGAAGATTGCGCCGGCGCTGGCCTTCGGCAACTGCGTGGTATTCAAACCGGCCGGACTGGTCCCGGCGAGCGCCTGGGCGCTGGCCGAGATCATCAGCCGCGCCGGGCTTCCCGAAGGGGTCTTCAACCTGGTCATGGGCGGCGGCGCCACGGTCGGCGAGGCGCTGCTCGATTCGCCCGCGATCGACGCCATCACCTTCACCGGATCGGTCGAAACCGGCGCCCACATCGCGCGCAAGGCGGCCGAGAACCTGGTTCGGATCCAACTCGAGATGGGCGGCAAAAACCCGTTGGTGGTGCTCGACGATGCCGATCTGGAAATCGCCGTCGAGTGCGCGATGAATGGCGCTTTCTTCGCGACCGGGCAGCGCTGCACCGCCTCGTCACGGCTGGTGGTCACCGCGGGCATCCACGACCGCTTCGTCGCCGCGCTGCTCGAACGCATGCGCGCGCTCAAGGTCGACGACGCGCTGAAACCCGGCACCCAGATGGGGCCGGTGGTCGACCACAATCAGTTGTGCAGCAACCTCGACTATCTGGGAATCGGCACCGGCGAGGGCGCGAAGCTGTCCGGCGGAGAACGCCTGAAGCGCGACACCGAAGGCCATTACATGGCCCCCGCGCTGTTCACCGAAACCGACAACACGATGCGCATCAACCGCGAGGAGATATTCGGGCCGATCGCCGCGGTGATCCGGGTACGGGATTACGAGGAGGCGCTGGCGGTCGCCAACGACACCCGCTTCGGGCTCAGTTCGGGGATCGTGACCAACTCGCTGAAATACGCGGCGGACTTCCGGCGCAACTCGGAGGCCGGCCTGGTGACCGTCAACCTGCCGACCGCGGGCACCGATTATCACGTGCCGTTCGGCGGGCGCAAGGCATCGAGCTTCGGCCCCCGCGAACAGGGTCAGTACGCGCGCGAGTTCTACACCACTACCAAGACCGCCTACACGAGGCCCTGAGACGATGTCCGCCGCCGACCCGCCGGGTGACGCACCGCTGCTGATCGACGGGCTCCAGTACGCGAACTGGAGCCGCGCGATCTTCGAGCAGATGCGGCGCGGCGGGGTCAGTGCGGTGCACGTGACGATCGCCTACTGGGAAGGCTGTCGCGAGACGCTCAGCAACGTCGGCCATTGGAATCGGCGTTTCGCCGAGCACTCGGATCTGATCGTTCCCGCCCACAGCGCCGCCGACCTGCGCCGCGCGCGTGAGGCGGGCAAGACGGCGATCATCTACGGCTTCCAGAACTGCTCGCCGATCGAGGACGACATCGATCTGGTCGAGGTTTTCCACGCCCTGGGCGTGCGCTTCATGCAACTCAGCTACAACAATCAGAGCCCGCTCGCGACCGGCTGCTACGAACAGAATGATCCCGGCATCACCCGCTTCGGCAAACAGGTGATCGCCGAAATGAACCGGGTCGGCATGGTCATCGACATGTCGCACAGCGCCGAGCGCTCGACCCTGGAGGCGATCGAACTGTCGCGGCGCCCGATCGCGATCAGTCACGCCAACCCGGCTTCCTGGGCCCCGGCGTTGCGCAACAAATCCGATCGGGTGCTCACCGCGCTGGCGCGCAGCGGCGGGATCCTGGGCTTGAGCCTCTACCCCTTCCATCTCAAGGACCACTCGGCCTGCACCCTCGAGGCGTTCTGTGAGATGGTCGCGCGAACGGTCGATTCGATGGGTATCGAGCAGGTCGCGATCGGCTCGGATCTGTGCCAAGACCAACCGGATTCAGTGGTCGAGTGGATGCGTAACGGTCGCTGGAGCCGCGCCACCGACTTCGGCGAAGGATCCGGCGCCAATCCCGGCTGGCCGAAGCCGGTGCCCTGGTTCGGCTCCAATCTGGATTTTCGCGGGATCGCCGGAGCGCTTGCCGGGCTCGGCTTCGCGCCACCCGAGGTAGCGCGGATCATGGGCGCCAACTGGCTGCGTTTCTTCGAGCAAGGTTTCACGCCCGAGTGAGGGAGGAGCGACTGTCATGAGCGATCAAGCGCAAGCCGCGACGGCGGCAGCGGCGGATTCCATCCCGGCGCTGGCCCTGCGCCCCGCGGCGGAGGTCATGAGGCTCGCGCGGCTCGGTTCATTTCACGCCACCCGCCTGAGTTTCGTGCGCACCCTGATCCGACGCATGGCGCGCGAACACTGGACCATCGATCGCGCGCGATTCGAACTCGATGACGACGGCTTCGGGGTCGCCGTGTACACCGTTACAACGCCGGCGGGGCCGCTCAACTTCCTGGCCTTCTCCAACTATCTGGACCCCGAGGATCGCACCGACCTCGTCATCGCGACGCGCTGGGATGCCGCCTTCAGCCTCACCCGTGAAGCGCTTGGCGACGCGCTGATCGAGCGTCTCCGGGGAAACACGCCGCGCCAAGAGGCCGGCCGCTTCGGGCCCGACGACCTGGTGCTCAGCCGCGCCAACAAAAGCGTGCGCATGTTCGAGTCGGTGGCGGGCGCACTCGCCACCGGGCGCCAACCCGATCCGAGTGCGATCCTCGACGCCGGCTACCTGATGCGAACCACCGCGGTTTACGGCAACGGCAAGGGCGGCATGGCCGACTGGGCGCGGGTCCGCCAGTCCGGGATCTTCACGCTGCCCTACCAGGCCGAAATGCTGGTGGTGTACCTGGCGCGGCATTTCAGCCTGGATCTGTTGAACCACGTCGCCAAATGCCGCAATCCGCGCCGTGCGGTAGCGCTCGATCGGCGCCTCGCGCGTTGCTTCGGCGTGGGCAACGCGACCGGACTGGGAATGGCGCCGTTTCTCGCCAACCATCCCAAACTGCTGGATCGCTGGATCGGTGCGCGCGAACTGGCGCTCGCGCGAGTCCGCGCGGTGCGCGCCGCCACCCCCGTCAAGCGGGCGCGCTACGCGGCGCTGCTCGACCGCGCGTTGGCCCATGTGCGGCAGTGGCGGACCGCGGACACGCGCCAGGCCGAGCGCATCCGGCTGTTGGACACCGAACTGGCGGACTTCCGCGCGCGGGATCTGCCCGCGCGGGATCCCTGGGATTGGGTGGTACGCCGGGCCGACCGGTATCTCAGCCTCGAAACCGCGGAACTGCTCAATAGCGTGCTCATCGAGCTGTATCCCGAACTGGTCGACGAACTCGAAAACAGCACCGGCGACGACGAACGCGAAGAGCTGGCGCCACACATGACCCTGGGCGCGCTCAAGTCGATGGTCGAGCGCGATTACGGCTGGGCACTGGCGATCGACTTCAGCGCCGCCGGCGCCGAACATTTCTTCTGGTACTGGTCGGCGGAAAAACTCGAGCCACGGATCGGCGTCCGCAACCGCGAACCCGGTGCGGACAAAGAGATGCGGGTCGATATCGCCCGCCAGGTGTGGCGTTTGCACCGTACGTTGGCCGAACTCGACGAGGCCGGGCTGGCACGCAGCGTGGCCGAGTTCCTGGTCGCCGCGCCACACTGGCGATGGATCGTGCGGCGCATCCAGTCGCTCAGCGAGCGTCGCTACGCCGAGATTCACGACAACACCCTGAGCAGCGATTGCCTGCCGATCGACCTGCTGCGCTGCAAGCTGTCGATTTTCGGCGCCACCAAGTTTGATCCCAAATCCGATCGCTGGACTCGGATCACCTTGTGCCAAGGCGCGCCGCTGGCCGACGAACTCGACTCCGGGGACGCCGACGACTGGTGCTTCCCGGTCATTCCGGATGCCCTCGACGGGGCGGCGCGATGAGGGTCTCCGGCAACGAGTTGCTGCGCACCTGCCAGCGTGCCTTCGAGGGTTTCGGCCTCCCGGCCGGGGTCGACCGGGACGCGGCCGACATGGTGATGCGGCTGCAACTCCTGGGGCTGCCGGGCACACGATTCGCGTGCGCCCATCTCGACGATCTCCGAGCGGAGCATGGCGAAGCGCCGGGTTTCGCTTACCACCGGAGCGTGCCGGAACTCGATGCCCACGGCCGCTGTCCGCTGTCGATCGGCGCGGCGCCACTGGACCTCGCCTATGCGCGGGCGATGGACCTCCACGCCACCGCCACCGCCCGCGTCGTAGCGCTCCGCGACCCCTTGCTGATGGTGGGCGCCGCGGTCGCCTACGGCGCGCCGGACCACAGTTTTCTCCTGAGTTGGACGGAGCGCGGCGAGGCCTACGATTTCGTCGTCGCCAATACAGGAAAGAGCAACCTGTTCGGCGATCCGGAGTTCTGGGAACAATCCGGCGAATCGCCGGGCGAGTCGTGCACCCTGACGGTCGCCTGCATCCCGGGCGAGCCGACCGATTGCTTGGGCGAGTTACGGCTCAGTCGCGGCCCACCGCGCATCTCGGCGGAAAATTTCGCTCAACGCGAGGCCGCGGCACTGGCCCACGGATTCGAAATTCCGGATCAGCTATGGGCGCCGCTCGCCGAGGCCGCGCGCACCGTGTTGGTCCCGGCCAGTGACATCTCGCGGACGCTCGGCGCCGGCGCCGGACAAACCGACAACGACTGAGCCCGTCGCGCCTCGGTTCGAACTAGCGTAACCGTTCACGGGGGTCGATTAACCTAGAATCCTCAGTTGGACGGGGTGAAGTGTGCGTTTGCGGTGGTGCAGGGCAAGGCACAACGATGCGGAATAGTCGTTCTATTCAAAGCGTTGTAACGCCGCCCTGCGCCGCCGCAAACGTGCCATTCGCCCCGTAGCGTGATTCACCGGGCGGGTGACGGTGTCGATTGACACTGAACGCATTCATATCAGCCGGTTACTGTCAGAATGTAGCGGTCAACTGAGGATTCTAGGTTTAAGTCTCCATTCGCCTTCCTCACGACCCGGCGGGCGTCTCGTCACCCGCGACGGTAATGGCCCGCGTCCTAAAGTTACGGGCGCCCGCGACCGATAAAGCTAAACAACTCAGTGGTCGCGTGAGGCAGCATGGCACAGATCCTCCCGTTCTCCCGCAACGATCGGCGCGCGCAGCCCGTGCGGGTCCTGCAACCGGTCGCCTTGGTCCACGATGACGGCAGCGCCGCCACCGGCACCGTGATCAACCTGTCGCACGCCGGTGTTGCCTCTCAGGTTATTTCACCGGCAATTTCCAGGACTATTCCACGGTAAAAACCTGAGTCTTTCTCGCTTTATCCGCCCCGGTGGTACGAAGTTGGAAGGTGGAATACTACGAGCAAGCT
>Ga0114931_10006249_pt1 | contig 14647 bp, 13 predicted proteins | sample 2SBtaG_FD_89579 | JGI IMG/M metagenome (GOLD analysis project Ga0114931, IMG submission 89579) | Deep subsurface microbial communities from Kolumbo volcano to uncover new lineages of life (NeLLi) - 2SBTROV14_V59a metaG | ecosystem: Environmental > Aquatic > Marine > Volcanic | place: Kolumbo...
CGGAAGTTTCGGTGTGAACACGGGCGCTGGCGGCGAAGGCTATGCAGACAATCTCCGCGCCATAGAGCTTGCCACGCTGAGCCCGACGGTGGCGACCCTGGGCGTGCCCTCCCGGGTCATCGCCTCGTTCTCGAAGGACGGCGCGCAGCAGCCCTACGTCTACACCGCCTTGGCCACCGACGAGAAGCTGGAGATCGGATTCCGCGAGGACAGCGGAACGAGGACCGAGGCATCATCCACAGGCTCGGTCTCGACGGGAGTCCATTCGCTGATCGTCGAGTTCGATGGCGCCGATCTGGTCGCATACGTCGATACGCTCGAAGTAGCCCGTGTCACAGTCACGGGCACACTCACCGGGCTCGATATACTGACCCTCGGCGCGCTCAAGCAGTTCGTTGAGGGGAACTCGTTCGACGAACGGATCGGGGAGTGCTGGCTGCACGCGGGGCCGGACTTCCCTGGGACGACGGCGACGGATCGGCAACGGCTCCACAACTATCTGGCGGACCGTACCGCCGGACTGGCGGTCGTATGAGCGCGCCGAAGTGGGTTCGGGCATTCATCACGGTCCCGGTCGCGCTCCAGGCGGCCGCGGCCGAACAGGCCGCGCTCCTGGACTTCGACGTGGGTGGCGCGGCGACGTTCGACGTGCCGCTCGGCCCTGAGGGTGCCACGGAGCCCACGGACTACGGCGCGTCCATGCTTCTCCGCCCGAAAACGCTCGACGCTGTGATCGGCCAACTACTTCCTGCCTTCCCGGGAGCCAGGGTCTACGCCGAGACGGGCGGATGGAGCGTGCGGTCTGCGCTCGCGGATGCGGGCCTCATGGTGCTGACCCAGAGAGCGGGGTGAGGCGATGCCCTTTATGACCGCTTCAGAGATCGAGCAGATGTTCAAAGACACCGGCGGTGAGCAGGTGACCCTTGGCTCTGACTCGACCTACGGGCACATCGACGACATGACTGTCTCAGACGACGAGGGCCGTGCAGCCGTCCTCGGCCAGCGCCGGTCGGTGCTCGTCGCGACGGGCCTGCTGACGACATTGGCGGACGGCGCCTCGATCACGGTCGGTGCGACCACCTACGAGGTGCGCGAGTCACGGACCGAGGAGGATGAGGATGGCTCGACGACCCGGATCTTTCTCGCGGACGCGTAACCCATGGCCTCGATTCGGAAGCAGATCGCCGCAGCGATCGAGAGCGCGCTCAACGGAGCTGGGAAGCCGACCGGTCTGAACGTCCACCGAATGCGGACTCGTTCGCTGAAGAAGGACGATCTGCCGGCGGCCATCGTCTACTTCGACCGAGCGCAGACCGAGAATCGGGCGAGTCAGCTCATCGATCGACGTGAGACGTTCGTGATCGAGCTGCGCGTGCAGGGCAGTCAGGGCACGGCGCCCGACGATTCGATAGACCCGTACTACGTATGGGCCGTCAAGGCGCTGATGGCCGACGAGACGCTCGGTGGACTCGCCCACCGAATCGACGAGGTGGGCTTCGAGGTCGCAGCCGTCGAGGAGGACAAGATCTACGTCGCCGGCGCGCTCGAAATCCTCGTCTACTACCAGACCCGCAGGACCGATCCGGAGCAGGCCACATGAGCAAGACCACGAAGACCTCGGCAAAGAAGGCACGAAAGCCGGAGCCACCCAGGACCACAGTCGGCCCGCCGATCTCGGCCGGGTTCGAGAAGCGCGCGCGCACGACCCCGACAGGGATTCCGCAGATCTTCGACTTCGCGTCGGACGAGGCTGCGGAATTCTGGATCAACCACGGCCAGCCCGATCTCTCCGACGCCAGCCCCAGCGGGCAGGGCTACACGGTCGAAGACGTGAAGGCCGCACTCAAGGCGCGAGGAGTGACCCATGCCTGAATCCATTCTGATCGACGGACTCCTCGCGAAGGAGGAGACCAGCTACGGGACCGACGCGGTCCCGACCCCTTCGACCGACGCCGTGCGGCTCTCTGAGCGGATCTGGCCGAAGATGACGCCACAGTGGGCATTTCCGAACGAGCGAGACGACGTCGCGACCGGCGGAATCATCCCGGCAGAGCCCCACAACCCCAAGGGCCGCATCATCGAGTTGGACTTCGAGGTCGAGCTGAAGGGTTCTGGAGCGGCATACAGCTCGAGCGTACTCCCCGAGACCGACCCGCTGCTCATCGGCATCGGCACCGCGCGCACGATTGACACGACGCCAGGCTCCGAGACGGTCACCTACGCCCACGCGGATACCGGCCATGGATCGTGCACGATCTATGCATATGGCGGCGGGATGCTGTTCAAGATCGTGGGATGTCGGGGCTCGCTATCGTGGCCCATCAACGCCGGCCAGCTGGGCCGCGTGCGGCTGCGCATGCAGGGCATCGTCTCGTCGGTCACCGACGCCACACTGCCCTCGATGACCTACTCGTCCGTCAAGTCGCCCGCGGCTGTGGCGATGGCGCTCACGCTCAACCCGGGGAGCTCATGGAGCCCCGACTTCGCGTCCGCGGAGTTCGATCAGGGCGTTGACGTGGTCCGGCTCGATGATGGCAACGCGGCCGACGCCATCGACCAGTTCGCAATCCCGAAGGCGGATCCGCGGTTCAAGCTGACGGCGCGCAAGGCTGCGCTCGCGACCTACGACCCCTACAGCCTGAACGCCTCGAAGACCTCCCACACGATCGATTACACGCTGGGCGCCGTGCAGTACAACAAGATCGCGCTCGACGTGAACGAGGCGTACCTGGACGCGGATCCGAACGCCGTGGCCGACGACGACTTCGCGGCGTGGGAACTCGAGTACCGCGTGCGGCAGTACGCCATCGTCTTCAGCTGACGGAGCGTGCGATGGAGAACAGCCGAGCCACCTTCGAGGCCTTCGACGGGGTCGACGTCGAGCTCCCCGACGGCCGGACCGTGCTATGCCGCGTCCTGACGATCCGCGAGGCGGTGCGTTTCCTGCGGTTGCTCGCGAAGTCCGGCGAGGGCGACGCGGATGCGCAGCTCCGCTTCCTCGAGGAGTTCCCCGCGGCGATCGGCCTTGGTGAGGAGCGACTCACGCCCTTCGAGATCTTCGAGCTCGCTCAACCTTTTTTCTGGGCGAGCCGGAGACGAAGCCCGACGACTCCGGCGGGGACCCAGGGGGCGGCGGAGACGCCGGCGACAGCGAGCACGACAACGGATGCGAGGAACTCGAAGTCGGGCTCAACGTGATGATGGTCGAATACGCCGCGTGCTACGGTGGCCCACCGAGACCGGACGATCCGTGGCCGCTGTTCTTCATGCTCGCGAATCATACGGGCCGATTCGACGATCGGCTCCGGTTGCAGCTGCTCGATTCCGTCAGTGACGCGATCGGGCGGATGTTCGGCGACGATGAACTCACCGCGCGGCTCGCGCGCGACCGACTGTTGCGCTCCGCCTATCCGATGAAGCGCAAGGGACCGCCGATCATCATCCAGCAGTCGGGCGACTACGATTCCGGAGGCGACGGTGCCGCGTAACGAAGTCTCCGTCGTCATCCGGGCGAAGGACCTCGCGGGACGCGTCCTGACGAAGTTCCGCCGGACGCTGAAGGGCGTGACCCGCGTCGCGAAGGACGTGGGGCGGAGCATGCTGGCGTTTTCCGCGGCGATCGGTGGCGCTCTGTTCGGCCTCGCGAAGCTGACGGAACGCGTAGAAGCGATTATCAACGTCAAGCGGGCGTTCGCTCGCATGACCGACGATGAGACCAAGGCGCTGGAGTCTCTGCGCCGCGCCGCGAACGGGACCATCGGCGACTTCCAGCTCATGTCGCTCCACAACCAGGCGCTCGCGCTGGGCGCCGCCAAGACGACCGAAGAGTTCGCGAAGATGATCCAGATGTCTCGCGTTCTCGGTCGCACACAAGGCATCGAAGCGACGGAGGCCCTCGAGAAGTTCACGGCAGGCCTGGCTCGCCAGTCGAAGCTGAGGCTCGACGATCTCGGGATTGTTCTGACGCAGGCCGAGGCCAACAAGCGCTACGCGGCAGAACTCGACAAGGAGGTCGACAATCTGACGGACGCCGAGAAGAAGACGGCGTTCCGCAACGAAGCGCTGCGGCAGGGCGCGATTTTGATGGAGAAGCTCGCGGGGAAGCAGTTGGAAGGCGCGGCCGCTGCGGGGCGATTCGCCACGATGGTCGCGAACCTCCGTGATCGCATGGCCGAGGTATCCGCTCAGTCGCCGATCGTAGCCCAATTCTTCGATCAGCTGACCGGACTGCTCGGCGACATCGTGGATCTCTTCGGGTCGGATACCGAGACGCTGAAGGCGGGGATGGAGTCGTTGGGGCGGATCGCAGGCAACGCATTTTCCATCGGCGTCCTCCAGGCAGTCAAGGGAGTGCAGGGGCTGCTCGGTGACATCATTCTGAGTCCATTCCCTCAGAAGATCCGGGACCGTCTCACGCTGAAGGGCACGCCATTCGAACACGAGGGCGAGTCACAGGCCATCAACGACGCCATCGAGGAGGCTACGGCGAATATCAAGGCCGAGCGTGAGGTGCTTGCCTCCATCGCGCGTGGGGCGGAGGAGAGACGCAAGGCAAGAAAGGAGCTGGGCAAGGGAGAGAGTGGGGGAGGTGGTGTCGGCGCAGGTGGGGGGGGTTCGTCAGCCGCGCCCATCATTGGATCCTCATTCGCCGGCACCGAGAAAAACCTGAAGGGGCTGCTTGCGGCGATTCAGTCTACGAGATCGGCGCTGAGGAGCGCGAAGCTTGATCGCGCGATCGCGGGTCCGGGTGACGAGGCCGAGAAGGCCGCTAAAAAGCTCAAGGAGCTCACCCAGCGGCTTTCCGGCCTGCAGGCCATCGCTGCGCGATTCGGAGGCGAGGGCGCGATCAAGCTGGACCTCGGCACGCTCGGTCCGTTGAGCGCGGCACGGCTACCAAACTTCTTCGACCCCGAGGCCGTCCGCCGATTCCAGGAGCGCGAGGCATTCGTCCGGCGGCGTGAACAGTTCGTCGGACCGGTGCAACTCTTCGATCTCACGCCACAGGCGCCGGCAGCCTCGGCCGAGGAGCTGCGGGCCGCGAGTCTGGAGTTCGGCGACGCCAGCAAAGTGGCGGTAGCGTCTTTCGGCGCGATGGCGGAGGCTGCGATCCGCGGCTCTGATCAGATGGCCACGTCGGTCATCTCCGCGATCACCCGGATCATCCAGTCGACGAAGTTCGGCGGCGGGCTGTTCGGCACCATTCTCGGCGCAGTCGGCGGCATCGCCGGCGCGCTCTTCGGCAAGCGCGACCGGCCGCTGCCCGTGCGCATCGACGACGTGACATCGGATGCCCAGCGCAAGCTGCGCGACGCGCGTAAGCGTCCGGTGCGTGTGACGACGATCATCGAGCAGGGAGGCGTCGAGATCTCGCGCATCGAGCGGGAGCTCTACGACCGGCAGGAGCGCGACGAGGTCGTGCGCTTCCCTACGGGCCGCTGACCATGGGCCGCACCGTCTTTCTCGCAGAGAACCTGTTCAGCAGGCGCATATTTCCGAGCCATACGCTCACGGCCTCACCCGACACCGAGTCCGGCCTGGATCCCGGCATGGTCGGCACCGCCCGCCGCCAGCGCGAACTGAACCGCTGGTCGCCGGCTACGCCGAACGTCGACGCCTACCTCGAACTGACGTTCGATCGCGTTCGCTCGTTCGACACGCTCTTCCTCGATCGCGGCCACAACCTCCAGTGGCACGATGTCTCGCTCCGCGTCTCCAGCGACGATTTCGGGAGCTACACGGAGATCGGGCCGGTGACGATCCCCGAGAACGTGTATCCCTACTCGCGGCTGACCGAATCGCCCGGCGTGCTCACGGAAGAGTACGCGTGGGGCTGGCGGTTCGGTACGCATGCCGGCCTGGCCGTTCGGCTCTTCGTGTCGGCGATGGGTCCCGGGCTCAAGCCCGAGGTCGTGGGCGCCTATCTGGGCCGCGCGTTCCGACCCGAGCACGCGCAGGTCATGCCGTTCGACCATGGTAAGGTCGAGTTGCTCTACGAGGAGGAGCGAAGCCCCCAGGCGCAGGTCGCCGCCGGCGAGATCGGGAAGCGCCGCCGCGGCGAGATCCACCTCAGGCTGGCGAGCCGCGACGAGTACGCGCTGGCTCGCTACCACATAGAGGGGCTGTTCCTGTCGCGCGTGGCCACGTGGATCGTGCCGGACGACGAAGAGGCCGAGAAGGCCCGCCTCGCGTATGCGCCGCCAGGCGTCGCCGGCTTCGAGATCGGCACCGACTGGTCGGAATTCCAGGGACGGATCCCCTGGATCGAGCACGAGCCGCAGATAGTGTGAGGGAGGCGCTATGAGCATCCGGATCCAGGACGTTCTGCTCTACGCCACCGGCGAGTGCGTCTTGAAGTTCGGCGCGCTGTCGTGGCGGACCGCGCCCCGCGAAGACACCATCGAAGTGCACGCGCGCAACTCCTTGGGCTACTACATCGACAAGAACGGCGTGCTGAAGACTGCAGGTCGTGAGGTGCCGCGGATCCAGTGGGAAGACACCGATGGCGATGGGATCCGTGATACGCCGTTCCTCCTCGTCGGCCCGAGGCGCACGAATCTGTGCCTAGAGTCCGAGGACCTCGGCACGACGTGGGCGGCGATCGGCAGCCCGACCCGGTCTGCGGCAGCGCACACAGCTGCAGGTGTGAGTCTGGATCTGATCGGCGACGATGATGCCTCAGTGGCCGAGGGCCATTCCCAGGTGGTCGCGTTCGCGGCCGACGGGGTACAGGCAGTCTCTGTCTTCGTGAAGGAAGGGACGTCGGCCCCGGCCAGCGGTTCGGAGATCATCGTGCGCGACACCACGGCCGCACTGGACCGGATGCACGCGACGTACACCTGGTCCGGTGGCGTGCCCACGGTGGTGATGAGCGCTGGCACCGAAGTGAGGAGCCCGGAGAAGCTGAAGGATGGCGTCTACCGGCTGCATCTCGCGACGGCAGGGGTAGTCGCGGCGAACACCAACCAGGTTGAGATCTACCCCTGCCGGAAGGGCACGGTCGCCGACACCGGGAACGTCTATATCGGCGGCATCCAGGTCGAGGACGCGACTGCCCCCGGGCCGTACATGAAGACCACGACCACGGCGTTCACGGGTTACGCCGATGATCTCTATTTCCCCTACCTCTGGCTGCCGATGGCGGCGACGGTGCTGATCGACATGATCCAGACGGTGGCCATGGCCGATGCGGCGACCGTGCTCCGTATCGGCGGCCCGGTGCCGTCCAGCACGCCGAGGCTCGCGGTCGAGTCCGATGGCACGAACTACCGTGGCGTGCATGCCAGCGGCGCCGGCTCCGCCTCGGCGAGCCTCGCCAGCGCGCCGTCGCTCAGCGACCGCGTGGAGCTGCTGCTCCAGCCTGCCGCGGATGGCTCGGTGAAACTCGAGCAGTCGCTCGGGCAGGCAACGCCAACAAGCGCGGTGGATGCCACGACCGTCTCCTACGCGACCGCATGGGCCGGTAGAAGGCTGTATCTCGGCCCCGGACTCTACCGGGCGATCAAGGTCGTGCGCGGCGCAGCGTCGTGGGCGGATATGAGGGCGGTGTTCTCATGAGATCAGGCTGGAACGCGAAGCTGAGGAACCTGCTGCATCGAGCCGATCCAGCGCTCCATCTGGTGGCCGAGGTCGTCAAGGTCATCGCGGCGGACATCCGGGTCACCAAGGACGATTGGTCCGGCGCTGATTCGTTTACAGGCTTCGACGTCCTCAACTCCGGAGGCGCGCGCCTGCAGCTCGCGAGCACCAGCGCGATCAGCCAGCCGAGCGACGATGGCGCGTTGACGACCCAGCTCACCTCCGTCCCGCCACTCTCGGCACTGCTGATCGAGTGGGACCAGGCGAACGCGGAAGAGATCGAGATCGGGAACCTGGTCGCGCGGCTCAATCCCAGGGTCGACGGTGGGCAGCCCAACGAGGTCTACGAATGGCGGGCGCAGCTCTTCCGCGTCATCGAGCGTGGGCCCGAGATCGGCAGAATCGTGGTCATTGCCATCTCCCGCATAGCGACGGTGTCGGCTGCGGGCGACCTCGTCTCCGACATCACCTTCGATTTCGTGCGGGAGGATCGTGCCCCGGTCGTTGGCGCTCCGCCGGCCTACACATTCGAGGACGATCCGCAGAAGAACGCCCACCCGCAGACGCTCGTGCGGATCTGGGCGGTCAAGACGGACGGGAATCCGGCGAGCAACGTGGCGTGGATGTCGAGCTCCGCCATCGGCGCGACGCTCCAGGCGAGCAGCTACACGGTCCGGCATTTCACGCTGCTCGAGGGCGACTCGACGTTCGGTCGCGAGGTCGGCGGACGGACGGTCTACAGCCTGAGCGACACGGTCGCGCAGATGCCGCGGTTCACACTCAACCGCGCGACATACACGGCCGCAACGATCACGTTTTCGCAGACCGGCAAGCTGATAGACCTCGGGGCCGTGCCAACGCAGGACCCCGAGATCGTGGCGAGCGGCCAGACGCCCGGCGACTCGACGATCACGTATGAGATCCACGACGGAACCGCATGGGTCGAGTGTTTTGACGGCGACATCATCGGGCAGGACAACCGAAACGACGACGGCGTCGGCTCCGACCTGTCCGGCGTTGCGCTGCAGCAGACCTACCAGATGCGGGCGACGCTCACGCCCACATCCTCGGGGTTCGGGACTCCGATCGTGCGGCGTCTCGGTGTCCGCGAGGTCGAGACTACCGACCTGTCGGGCATCGCCACCGTCCAGGGCGCCGGCTGGCAAGTCGATCCACGGACGCTGAAGGGGAACGTCCCCAAGGCTGAGATCCATATCCTCAAGACCGGCGAGCGCGACTACCGCTATTACGGCTCGGAATTGTTGTCCCAGCATCACATCGGCGAGATCGACCTCCGGGTATGGGTTGGAGACGTGACCGGCGTCTACCTGAGGCGCTCCGAATGGCTGCATGTCGATTCGTTCGAGGTCGAGGACTACCGCAACACCGACACCGCGCACGTCGTCGTCGGCGTCTCCCCTATTCGACGATTGAGGAAGCAGGTCCCGCCGTTCGTCGCGACCGGTCCGTTTGACGGCAAGCGCGAGCCGGTCGAGTACGCGAACCAGACGATCAAGGCCGCGGCGACCGATATCATCACCAACCTCGTCGGGCTGCCCACCAGGCTCGTGGGCCCAGAGATCGAGGACACATCGCTCGTCGGCAAGACGATCAAGAAAGCCGACGCGAAGGACGAGCTCGACCGGCTGGCATATCTCGCCGGCTATGGCGTGATCAGCTCGCAGGGTCAGGTGAAGGCCGTGCGAATGGTGCGCGACGGTCTGGGCGCCGAGACGCCGGCCGCCGTCTTCCTGCCCGGCGATTACACGCCCATCGAGATCGGACCAGGATACGCGACGCGCGTCGACGAGTTCTTCGTGCCCTACGGATGGGACGACGACTCCGAGAGCTTTGCCGCTGAGGCCCGGCGTGTCAACGGCACGGCGGTCGTCAAGCTCGCGGGGCAGGGTCTCCAGTCCACAGACCGACTCGACGAAGAAACGGCGAAGTGGATCCCGAACCTCCAGCTCGCTGACGCGGTCGCCCTCAGGGTCACCAACCACTTCGGGAACGGCCTGATCCCGTGGCGGATCCGCTCGACCTTCCCGCAGCCCCATCTGGAGCCGGGCGATCCGGTCGTGGTCGTGACCGACCAGTTCGTCGGCCGCTCGCCCAACACCGACCAGGAGATCAGGGGCACGTTCTCGGCGCTGGGTGTCATCTCGCGTGTCGGCGATTTCTGGGGGCGTGATCTGACCGTATGGATCCCATCGTTCGATGACGTCGTCGCGCTGGCCGGCGATGTCACGCGGCTCAACTACCTGAAGCCCGCGATCACCGAGAGCGAGATCGTCTTCGCTCCGGATGGCTCGGTACGCTACCAGGGTCAAGTCGAGCAGGCCGGCTCGGTGCGAGCCGTGGTGGACAAGACCGCATTTCAGGGCTCCGGCACCGTCGACGTCCAGGCCCTCCAGCTGCCCGATGCCGACGGCTGGTTCGACTTCGAGGTTGCTGCGGCCAGCAGTTACGCGCTCGGCGATACGGCATACCTGACGGCACACGCCTACGAGAAGGCGGATGGCACGGGGGCGCGCTCCACGCCGATCACGAAACGTCAGCGCACCCGGAGCTCGACGTCCGTGTCCGGCAAGATCTGGGTCGAGGTCGATACAGCGGCCAAGACGCTCGGTATGCACGCCTCCGTCGAGGGCGCGTCCAATCTCTTCCCCGCGACGCTGACGCTCTACCAGGACGACCCGACGGGAGTCGCGATCGACCTGGATGGCGCGGGAAAGACGGTCCACACCTTCACGGCGTCGGGCCAGTCGATCGGGCCGACGGGCAGTGGTGCGACAACGGAGTACTCGGGCCTCACTGCGATCGCGCTGCCGAAAAAGGCCGCGCTCAAGTTCTTCGGCAGACTCGCTTCGGCGTCCGGCGCCGTCGGATGGCTCTTCAGCATGGGCGACTTGGACCGGCTGCCGGGCGGATCCGCGACCGCAGACGACTACCGCGCTAACCCGAAGCTCGTGCTCCGGTACGACGACGACGTGGCCGAGATCCTGGTCACGACACCGAGTGGTCCGAAGACGTTCAGCGGGCTGAGCGGTGGCGGGCAGGCTACCTATGAGGTCGGCGTCACCCAGCTCGACGACCTGAGCACCGAGAGCGCGCTCACGGAGAGCGAGACGCGGACGGGCTACATGGTCACCTTCTATGGTGCATCCAGTGCGTCCGGCCCGAGCTTCGTCGCGTGGGATGGTCCGTTGCACGGCGCCATCGGTAAGCCCGTGCTGACGCACGCACGCTTGGACAAAGGCAACGGCGATCAGGAGCGACACCAGTTCGTAGTGACGGATCCGAACGCCACTGTCGCGCTCTACTACCGGCGCTACACAAAGGGCGGCGCGCCGCCGGCGTACACGCGGGTACCGACGACCGGCTTCTCGGCCAGCCCTTTGACCCAACTTCTCGAGTTCGCGAAGCCGGCGGAAGGCGCTCAGTCCGAGGTTTTGGAGGCTTACGGCGAGAACGCGAACGCCGTGCAGTCGGACCCGATCTACCTCGAAATCGACGGCGACGGGGTGCCCCGGTGTGCGTTCGACACGGCGCTCAATCAGGAGACCGGCGTTGGCTCCGTTACCCCGAACGCGGTCGATACGGACGCCAACTCCTGGCGCTTCCGGGTCACGAAGACCGCGATCGGCACCGATACGTTCAGCGACCCGGTGTTCAACGATAGCGCGGCGGACGAGTTCAAGGGCACCGCCTTCGGGGCTCCGGTCGACCTGACGGGCTACGCGCTCCAGCGCGGCGAGCAGATCAACATCTCCGGCTGGCTCTTCCGGACCGCCACGGCCACGGCGGCAGCGCAATCCGCGAGCGTCAAGTCGGCGAATATCCGGGTGCAGATCAAGCTTGGCGCCGAGACGGGGAATTGGGTGAGGCTGGGTACGATGCGCCCTGTCCCCGTCCAGAGCGGCGGCGTGACGAAATGGGAGATGTATGTCCCGCTCTTTGTCGGCCCGACGGTGAAGTCCGTGAACGTCGATCTCTCGTGGGTCCGGGTGAACACAAGTCCACCCCCGGCGACCACGACTTTCCAGCACAGCTACAATATCGACCTGAGCGCGGACACCGACCACAAACTGCAGGATGCCGCCGCAGGTACGCAGCTCTTCGTGCGCGAGGATTACGCGATCGCCGCCATCGTTACGCCCTACGACGCCATTGGTGGATCAGGCGGAGCAGGGACGGCGGGCGATTCGCATCTCGTGAAGCTCACCGAACAACTCTCTGGCTCCGGCGCGATCGGCATCCGTACCGATGATGGTGGCGGAGGGATTGTCGAGGCGGACCGCTTCGTCATCGCGCCCGCTGTAGGCCTCAGACAGACGACGGACAGCAACGGGCGACCGAATATCGAGCTGGCCGTCGATGCCCTGACCGAGGATGCGACGCCGGACGGTGCCGCCGACTACGTGCCCACCTACGACGCCAGTGGCGCCGTTCACAAGAAAGTGAAGCTCAACAACCTACCGGGCGCCGGCGGCGTCTCAGACCACGGCCTGCTCACGGGCCTCGCGGACGACGACCACACGCAGTACTACAACGCGGCGCGGCACACCAAGGCGGTTCACGACGCGCTTGGCATAGACCACGGCTCGCTGTCCGGCCTCGCCGATGACGACCATAGCCAGTACGTCCACAACAGCGTTCCTCGCACCATCACGGCGCAGCATGATTTCGCGCCCTCCGTGGCTCAGGCCCCGTTTACACTCGGCGTCAACGCGCAGGGCCAGAAGGTCACGGGCCTGAACGCGGACCAGCTCGACGGCAACGACTCCACCGCCTTCGCCACCGCTGGTCACAACCACGACCATGGGACATTGACTGGGCTCGCAGACGACGATCACACGCAATATATGCACACGTCGTCGTCGCGCACGGTCTCGGCAGTCCATACCTACAATCCGAGCGTGGCGGGAGCCCCGTTTAGCCTCGGAGCGAACGCCGCCGGACAGCTTGTCACGGGCCTGAACGCGGACCAGCTGGACGGGAACGATGGCACCGCATTCGCGACCGCGGGCCACACGCATGACCACGGGACGCTCACCGGATTGGGCGACGACGACCACCCGCAGTACATGCAGAAGGCGGGAGGCGCGTTCACCGGAGCGATCACCGGTACTACGGCGAGTTTCTCTGGTGACGTGACGTCCAACACGTCCGACCGCCGGCTCAAAGCAGAGATCCTGCCGCTCGTCGACGCGCTCGAGCGGGTGCTGGAGCTCCAGGGGGTCACCTATCGCTGGAATGAGCGTGCGCATGAGCTTTGTGACTGCGCCGGCGACGAGCGCCGGGTGGGGCTGATCGCCCAGGACGTGCGAGCCGTTCTGCCCGAGGCGATCCGCCCGTCCCCCATGGGTGAGGAATATCTCGCGATCCTGCCCGAGATGGTGCTGCCGTTGGTGGTGGAGGCGCTCAAGGAGCTCGCCGCCCGCGTGGCAGCGCTGGAGGCTGCGCCATGAGCGTGAGCCTGAACGCAGTCGGCGCCGCGCTCAGCAAGAGCGGACCAGTCACGATCGCGGGCGCGACCGAGAACGGGTATACGCGCACCCACGCCTCGAGCGGCTACGCGCGGATCAATCCGTTCCAGGTCGAGGGCGGCACGGCGCCGTCGGAGTTCATCGCGCCGCACACTCTCGGCGACTGGGCCAACTATGCGCATGCGTCGCTCAATACGGGCTCAGCGCTCGCTGCCACCGCCAGCTATGGCGAAGTTGGCCTTACATGGACGTTGCCAGCCGGCTACTCAAGAGACACCGCGAACCTCACGCAACGGCTCTACTGGAAGGACATGGGCACCACGGAGGACCTGAACGTCAATCCGTTCAGCACGTCGACCGGAAGCGTGGACGTGGGCGACGTGACGTCCTATACGCTCACCGGGCTGACGGCCGGTCACTACTACGCGATCGGGCTCAAGGTCGAGTGGGACGACTCGCTGGTGGTGCGCGACAACGTCGATAGCGACGCCTACCAGATCGCTGCGGGCCAGACCGCACTGATCGGTGGAGGGCGCGGCCTAAGCAGTGGCAAGGCGATGGCCACCGCGCCGACAATCGACTCGGTCGTCCAGCTCACGGATCCCGCCACGTGCCTGTCGGGCTGCACGAGCTGCGTCGACGTCAAGCTCAACGTCACGATGGAAGGCAGCTCCACCGGACGCTTGGAGGAGAAGAAGGGGACCGGCGCGTGGACGCTCGTGGATTCGGCGGTCACGGCCGGCAGCACCGCGATCACCCTGACCGCTCGAGACTCCAACGTCACGTACCAGTACCGCCTGCGCTACAACGACGTGAGCCCGGACACATGGAGCGACACGGGCTCCGTAGACACCGTCTGCACGCTGATCTGAGGAGAGAACGATGACCTCCCGATACCTCGCTGGCCGCCACCCCGTAGTCGGTGCTATCGGCGCGCCGATCGTGCGGATCTGGGACTCCGGCCCAGCCGGACGCATCGCGGCGATATTGGCTGCGGCCGCGCAGGCGATCTGGCACGACATGGTCTTCGGCTTCCTCGTGCTCCTGCTCTTCACCGCGCTGATGGATTGGTGGCTCGGCCGCGCAGCCGCCAGGCGCAGAGGCGATTACAGCCACCAGGTCTCGGAATGGGGGCTTCAGAGCAAGTTCGCCGGCGTGCTGATCGTCGGCGTGATTCGTTACATCGAGTACCTGCTCACCACCACGGGCCTACCAGATACGCGGGGCATCATGTCCGTCGCGATCGCCGCGGCGCTCATCTACCAGGACCTCGACTCGATCGATGGCCACCGCCAGACGCTCGGGGGCCGGCCGATCCCGATCCTCTCCGCAGTGCTCGGGCTGCTCCGCAGGATTTCCGACTCACTATTGCCCGTCGACCCGGGCGAGGGGGACAAATGAAAGCACAGGTGCATGACGCGGCCGTGATGACGGTCTCGGACCTCGACTCGATCGACGGACTCAGCCTCAAGATCGCGGCCCGGATCGTCCGGAAGTTCCTGGTCAATTTCCGGGGCACGCTGTCGCGCTGGAAGCCATGGATGCGCTACGCGGTCGCGGCCGTGATCGCGATCCTCGATCTA
>Ga0114931_10006250_pt1 | contig 14647 bp, 15 predicted proteins | sample 2SBtaG_FD_89579 | JGI IMG/M metagenome (GOLD analysis project Ga0114931, IMG submission 89579) | Deep subsurface microbial communities from Kolumbo volcano to uncover new lineages of life (NeLLi) - 2SBTROV14_V59a metaG | ecosystem: Environmental > Aquatic > Marine > Volcanic | place: Kolumbo...
ACCGGTTTGCCGTTTCCTTCGGCAACACGGTGATACCGATCTTCATGGGCAGGCTCGTCGGTGGCTCGACCGCAGTCAACGGCGGCACCTGTTTCCGCACGCCGCCGTGGGTGCTCGATCGCTGGTGTGACGACATGCGCACCGATGATTTCGCGCCGAGCGCGATGAAACCGTGGTTCGAGCGGGTCGAGTCGTTTCTGGGCGTCGGGCCCACCGAGGCGCGTTACCTCGGCCCGATCGACGACGTTGTGGCGCGCGGCTGCGACTCGCTGGGCTGGAGCCATTCGCGCATCCCGCGCAACGCCCCCGGATGCGAAGGGTCGGGATTCTGCAATTTCGGTTGTCGCACCGACGCTCGTCGCAGCACGAACATCTCCTACGTCCCGGCTGCGCTCCAGCGCGGCGCGCTGTGCGTGACGGAGCTCCGTGCCGACCACGTGCTCATCGAGGGCGGTCGCGCCGTGGGTATCGAGGGCGTGGCGCGTGACGGCCGCCGGGTCAAGGTACGCGCTTCAGCAGTGATCCTGGCCGGAGGCAGCATTCCGACGCCGCTGTTCCTGATGCGTCAGGGTATCTGCAACTCGAGCGGCCAGGTCGGTCGGAACCTCACGTTGCACCCGAGCGGCGGACTCAATGCGCTCTTCGATGACGAGATCCGCGGCGCGGATTTCGTGCCCCAGGGACACGCCGTCGACCAGTTTTCGCGGGATGGGATCATGATCCTGACGGCGCTGGGCGATCACAATGTCGAGGCGGTTACGCTGCCTATGAGCGGCAAACCCCTGATGGACGCGCTGGAGCGGCGGAACAACCTGGCCGGGGTCGGCACGCTCGTCGCCGACGCGTCGCCGAACGGCCGCGTGTGGTGGGAGCAGGCCGGAAAGCCTGCCATCACCTACAACCTCCAGCGCGAGGACCTGCGCCGCCTGCACGAGGCCAACGTACGGGCGGGGGAGATGTTTCTCGCCGCGGGCGCCAAGCGACTCTACCCGCTGGTGCTCACGCGCCCGGTCGTCGACCCCAACGACTTCCACGAGTTCCGGCGGCAGCCTCCGTCGGCGAGCGAGCTCGTCGTCGTGAGCTACCACCCCCTGGGCACCTGCCGCATGGGTCGCGATCCGAAGACCAGCGTTGTCGACAGCGGTCACCAGACACACGACGTGAAGCGGCTGTTTATCGTGGACGGAAGCACCGTCAACGGTCCGCTGGGCGTCAACCCGCAGCTGACCATCATGGCCGTTGCCACGCGCGCGGCCGCGCGCATCGACGAGCTGCTCGACTGACGCCGGGAGCCGGCTATTCGGCTTCACCCGCGGCGCCGACTTCTAGCGCGGCCTCGTTGCCATGTCGCTTGCCCGGCATCAGCGCGGGGAGCACCACCAGCACCGTCGCCACGGCCATCACTTCTCCGAGCACTGCGGCCCAGCCGAAAGACCTGAGGGCACCGGAGTGCGCGATGAGCAGCGTGAGGTAGCCGACGATGGTCGTCAGCGAACAGAGCAGGATGGCGCCACCCATCCGCGCGCACGCGCGCCGTGGGTCGACGCCCCATGCGTCCATCGCACCCAGTAGATTGACCACGTAGTCGGCTCCGACTCCGATGGTGATCGGGATGGCGGCGAAGTTGAGCATGTTGAGCCGCACGCCGACCGCGAACATCACGCACTGCGCCGAGACCGCGACGACAAAAACCGTGGCGACGACCAGAGGAATGCGCAGGGGGCGGCGCCGGAAGATGGGCAGCAGTACCAGCGCGACCAGCAGGCACACCACCAGCACCACGCGCGGCGCTTCCCTCTGTATCAGCCGCAGGATCTCCGCCATGAAGAGGAAGGCGCCGCCGGCAACGCTACCCCGCGGCAGCTTCACCGACGAGAGCTCATCCGCGAAGCGGATCACGTTGCGGGTATTGTTGTAGTTGATGGCGAGGGATGGAAAGAGCAGCACTACCCGATCGGTGCGCCCATTGGTCTCGGCGAACGCGCGCGTCAGGGAGGTCGGGACGTCCTTCGGTGTGAGCACGTGGAGGTTTTCCGGCGACAGCCAGCTGTCCACGCGCTTCTTCACCTTGGCGCGCATGCTGTCCTTCGGGAACTTCTCTATCTGCGATCTGAGCTTGTCGAGCCGTGCGATGCGCGCCCGCTGCTGTGCAACGGGGTGGACATACTGGTCGATGGTTTCGACCCGTTCGGCCATGTGATGGGGTCCGTCGACCATCTTCTCGCGCAGCGCGTCCGCTGCGAGGTGTCGATCGGTGGGATTTTTCGCCAGGACCACGATCGGGTTCATCCATACGCCGAAGATTTTCGACATCTCGGCGTCCCAGGATGCGCCGCCCGAGCGCAGCGACTTGGTGTTGCGCAGATGCAGCAGGTTCTGGTCGTAGGGGCCGTGAAGCAGCGCGCGGCGCAGTCCGATACCGCCGATCGCGAGGGTGGATGCAATCACGGCGAGTGCCACGATGCGCGCCGACCACGGTCGCGCGAAGAACCGCGTCCAGCTCTTCTGGAATGTGCTCAGTTGTTCGCCCTGCCGCGGCGGATCGAGCCAGGCGATCGTGAGTGGCATGAGTAGAAAAGCGATGGCCCAGGTGGTGACCATGCCCACGCCGCCGAGCCAGCCGAACTGGGAAAAGCCGCGGAACGTCGCAGTGGCCAGCCCGAAGTAGGCGGCAGAGGCCGTCGCCGACGCGGCGAGCGTGCCCGGGAGGGCGGCCTTGGCGGCCGCCACGATGGCGTCCCGTTGCGAACCGGTGGAGGGCTGCGCCCGGTAGTAGGCGAGAAACATCAAGGGATAGTTGATGCCGTTGCCCGCGATGATGGCGCCCAGGAAGGCGGAGTTGGAGTTGAGGAAACTGCCCGACAGTCTGCCCAGACCGAAGGTGAACAGGAGCCCGGGTATCAGCCCGAGGATGACCGCCGCGATAGCGCTGACGGTGCGGAAGTAGGCGACGATCAGCGCACCCACGAGCAGCACCACGAGGATAGACGAGAGCGACAAGTCGCTCTGGATGGCCGCGTGCTCCTCCAGCAGGTTGGTGACCTCGCCGTTGTAGGCGACCTGCACCGACGCGGGAACTGCGGATTCAACTGCGCCACCTCGGCCTTGACCGCGTGCATCAACGCGGACGACGGCCCGATGTCGACCTCGGAACCACGGAGCGCCATCATCAGCACCACCACGTGGCCGTCCTTCGATTCGAAATAGCCCTTCGGAAAGCGATCCTTGCCCTTGGTCATCGCCTGGATGCGCTTCTCGACGTGCTCCCATTGCTCTTTCGGGGACGTCTCGAGGTCGACGTAGAACGGGTTCGCGTCGCGGCGCGTGATCTCGACGGCGTGATCGACGTCGTGCATCAGCGAGTCGAAGTCATGCTCCGGCAGAAGTAGGGGGGCGTGCCTGTCGGCCCAGCTGCGCTCCTTGTCGATCGTCGCCTGGATCCAGCGTGCCTCCGGGATCTTCCGGGCCCGCAACTTCACAGCGAGCTCGCGGACGAAGTGCTCGTTGGCGGTGCGATCGGGGCCATGGGCGATCACGTTCAGGCGCGCGACGCCGCCGACCCGTGCGTGGATGCGGTTGAGTGCGTGGACGCTCGGCGCATTGTCCGGAAGCAGGTCCTCCATCCCCGCGTGGATGTCCATAAAGTAGCGCGCTGACAGCACCAACGATGGGGCCAGCAGCAGCAGCACGATGAACGTCGTGGCCAGGCGATGCGAGCAGATCGCGCCGACGAGGCGTTCATAAGCAAGCGCCGTGAGCCGTTGAAGGCTGCTGCCGGCGCGCGCGGCAGGGGACCCGGCCGAACTCACTGGCCGACCCTCGCGCCGAACGGGTCGTGCTGCAAGCGGATGCGTGCGTAGGCCCCAGGAGTCTGTGGGTCCGGCCCATGGGCTAGACTGGCTCCCACGCCATGGCTGTGCAGGTGTTCGTCTACGGGAGGTTGCTCGTCGGGGAAGCGAATCATGACGTCATCCCCGACTCTAGGTCCGCATGGGCATCGTCCTGGCCGACGGCAGGCGGGTCGAGACCTACGTGATGTCCGTCCCGCAAGCGGCTGCGGCACCTGTCATCGAATCGGGGAGCTGGCGGCAGCGGCAGGAGGAGCCGCGCCGGGCCGGCGCCTGCCCGACGGGAGTGACCGGCGCTCTGCTATCCTGACCCGCGTGGCTCGCTCCGCACAGCGATGGGCCCGCCGCTACCTCGACCAGCTCTCCGACAACTGGAGCGAAGCCACGGGCGAGCTTGCAGAGCTGCCCTCCAGCACCTCGTCGGAAGCCGTCACCAAGCTCGCTGGCAGGCGCGGCTCACGCTGACCGGCTCGACTCGGGGCGTCACGAGGCGAGCGCTTCGTCGAGTGCGGCTATTGCCCGATCCACCTCTTCAAGCGTGTTGTAGTGCACCATCGAGATGCGTACGACTCCCCCGCGCGCCCGCAGCCCGAGTACGTCGATCAAGCGCCGGGCGTAGAAGTCGCCGTGGCGGATGCCGATCCCATGCTCGTCCACGGCGCGCACGATCGCTTCGGGCGCTTTTGCGTGGGGCGCGAAGCTCACGGTCGGCAGCCGTTGTGCCGGATCAGAGCCGCCATTTCCAATCAGATCGAGATCGTCTCGATCGCGGAGAAACGCCAGCAGGCGCTCGGCAAGCTCCGCCTCGTGCTTGGCGATGCTCGTGAAGGCGCGCTCCAGTGCGGCTACGTACGATCCGTTCGCGGCTCCTCCGCCTAGCTCGAGAAGGTAGGCTTCGATCGCCGGCAGAGCGGCAACGAGCTCGTAGCAGATGTTGCCCGGCTGGAGCTTGTAGGGTGTTTCGTGCGCCAGAAACTCGTGGTTGATATTTCCCAGTTCCTCGAGATGCCCTAGTGGCGCTACGAGCGCCGCGACGTGCGGCCCGTAGACCTTGTAGAGACTGAAGACGTAGTAGTCGGCTCCGCACACAGTTGGGTCTACCCGGCGGTGCGGCGCGTACGCCACGCCGTCGACCAGGAGGCGTGCGCCCGCGTCATGCACTCTCCGGCTCACCGCCTGTACATCGAAAATCGTACCGAGCACGTTGGAGCAGTGGGTCATGCACACCAGTCGCGTGCGCGGGCCGAGCAGCGGTTCGAGGTCCCCTGGCCGGAGTTCTTGCGAGGCAAGGTCGAGGCCCCACTCGCGGACGACCACGCCCTGGCGTTCCAACCGTCGGAAGGCGCCGACGTTCGCTTCGTGGTCGGCGTTGGTCACGACGATCTCGTCGCCCGGTCGGAGGTCGGCCGAAAGCGCTTGCGCGAAGTTCGCCAGGAGCTGCGTCGTGGAAGAACCCAGCACGACCTGCCGGTCGTCGACCGCGCCCACGAGCCTGGCGATCGCCTGCCGACCCGAAAGCACGCGCCGGGATGCCTCGACGGAAACGGGATACGTGGCCCCGAGCTGCACATTGCAGCCGAGCAGGTAGTCCCTGACTGCATCGGCGACGGCGCCGAGGCACTGCGAGCCGCCTGCGTTGTCCATGAAGACGAAGTCGTCCGACAAGGACGGAAACGACGCGCGTACGCTGGGCAGGTCCAGAGGTGCCATGCGCGGGCCTAGGTCGACGGGGCCACCGCGTGTTCGTCGAGCAGTGTCCGTAGCGCGTAGCGCAGCTCGGCGGCGATGTTGTCCTTGTTCAGTACGCGGTAGACACCGAGCTGGCCTGCCTCTTCCACAAGCTCCGCTGTGACGAAACCGGAAGCGATGATCACGGGCCAGTCGGGTCTGAGCGCGAGGGCCTCGCGCGCCAGATCCAGTCCGGACAGATGCGGCATGTTGAAGTCCAGCGCGACAACGTCGAAGCTGTCCGGGCCGCGCCGCAGCGCCTCGAGAGCTTCCCGCGGGTCCACGAAGGTCGTGACGCGGTGGCCCGCGCGTTGGAGCACGCGTTGCACGGCGCGCGCGAGCGCGGGTTCGTCATCGACGTAGAGCAGATGCACCACACCGCGCGGTGGTTGCGAGGAGCGGGAGCGCTCGATCTTCGGCGGTCTCGAGACCTTCGTTTCGTCCGCTGCCGGGAAGTAGACCCGGATCGTCGTTCCGCGGCCGGGCGAGCTCTTCACAGCAATGGCGCCGTGATGGCCAGAGACGATGCCGTGCACCACCGACATGCCAAGCCCGGCGCCCTGACCTGTGGGTCGCGTGGTGAAGAACGGCTCGAAGATGCGCGCCTGCGTCGAGGCATCCATGCCGACGCCGTTGTCCCTGACGGTCAGGACCGCGAACCGCCCGGGTGCGGGATGGCCGGGGAGCAGCTCTGTGGCCGCAGCGTCGAGCACCATGCGGCTCACGCCGACCGAGATGCGTGCCGCGCTGGAGGGTCGGTCATCCAGGGCGAATCGGGCGTTGGTGCACAGGTTGACGATGATCTGGTGAAGCTGCGTCGGGTCGCCGGCGACAGTGGGCGTGTCCGGGGCCAGCTCGGTCACCAGCTCGATGCCCGCGGGGATCGTGGCGCGCAGCAGACGGCAGGCGTCGATGACAACGTCTCCCAACGCAACCTCGCGCACTTCGGTAGGTCGCCGTTGGCTCATCGTCAGGATCTGCCTGACCAGCGCCCGCGCGCGGGTCGTCGCTCGCTCGATGTCCGCGAGGCTTTCCGCGATCGGGTGATCGGGCTCCAGCGCCTCCTGGGCCAGCGTGAGGTTGGCGACCATCGTGGCAAGCAGGTTATTGAAATCGTGGGCGATGCCACCCGCCAGTGAACCGAGCGAGTCCATCTTGTGCGCCTGGCGCAGGCGCTCGTCCAGCAGGGCATGCGCGCGCTCCTGGGCTTCACGCTCGGTGATGTCCTCGTACCAACCGACCACTCCGATGACCTCCCCCGAGGCGCTCCGCAGCGGCGCCTTGTGGGTCTGGCAGATTCGCTCGGCGTTGTCGGCCAACCGCTGGGTCTCGATAATCTGCGAAGATGGCTCGGCGCTGAAGATGACCGTACGATCGTCGGCGACGAAGCCGGCACTCTCCTCTGCGGTCCAGGGAAGCTCGCTGTCGGAGAGGCCCTCGATAGCGCCACCGTGGGGCAGACCGGCGCGCTCCGACTGCAAGCGATTGCCGCCCACGTACACCGACTCGACATCCTTCCAGAACATCGGGAAGGGCAAAGCATCCACCGCGCCCTGGACGAACTCGAGCTTCTTTCGAAGCTCTGCGAGTTCTGCGCGAAGCGCTTCCGCTTCTTCTTCGGGACTCGCTGTTCGCCGATCCATCCACCGTCAAGCGTAGGTCATTGGACCAGCTGCGCAAACGCGTCTTGCTGCGGTTGAGCGACGACGAGATCCCGTCGCCGGGGCACGAGAACTGCCTGTCTCATCCCAAGACTCGTCTCATCCCAAGACAGGAGGAATCGCCTCGGGCGCACGCCCGCGCCCGGCACGCAGGCGGAGTTCGGCGAGCTCCCGCGCGCGATCCGCCCATTTTCAAGAGCGTCGCCATCCGCCGCAAGCTCGGTAGACCCGTGCAGGCGGTGCTCGCCGGCTGCGGGCAGAAGACGATCCGCACGCGGGCGTTGTTCTAGCCCGCCCAGCCACCCCCACCGGAATCCTCCGCCGGGGCCTCACCGCCCCCGAACCCCCGACGCGACTCTCTGCGCTGATCGCGGGCTCGCTTCGCTCGCTTCTATTCCGGTGCTGACAACTTCGCCCGCTCCACAGGCCGTGCGGGTACGGCGCGGGCGTCGAGCACCCCGAGGTAGGCGCCGCGATAGCTCCACGCGAGCACCAGCTCCAGCGCCAGCGCGCCCAGGGCCACCGGCAGACCGGCGGGAGCCAGGAAAGCGTGGAACGCAACAATGTTGACAATCACCGGCGCGAGCACGACCAGCGCCAGTGGCACGAAGCGGTTCAGCAGGAGCAGGGCGCCGGCGATCGTCTCGGTGGCCTTGAGCAGCGGGAAGAAGTAGCCCGCGCCGGCGAGCCCGCCCAGGAACGCCAGGGCGGCGGGCGGCTCGGGGGGCTGCGGCATGAGGTGCAGGAACCCGTTCAGCCCGAAAACGAAGAACAGCAAGCCCAGAAGCACCCGGGCGACGGTGGGAACACGTGACATGGTCGAAAACCTCCGTTCGTGGCGACCTGTGCAATCTGCATTGTTGCCGTCGCGTTCGGTAGTGTTGGAATTTGGGAAGGACCGTTGCCAAGAGAACAACAATGGATTGCGCTGCGCGCGGCGCGGGCCCCCCTACCCGGCCGCTCCGCACCCGGCCGGGGGCCCGACCCACCCGCTCGTCCTCACGGGAAGCGCGACGCAGCGGCGCCAGATCGACTAGGAAGGGGCCGTGCCCGACAAGTTCCCGACGCTCGAGGTGGCGGCCGCGCTGGGGCTCTGCATCGCGCTGCTCCGCACCATCCGCGTGGTGCGCTCGCTCGTGAAGATCCCACAGGTAAACCAGCAGCTTGTTGCGCTTCTGGACAAGGGCGAGCGCGAGAGCGCGCTCAAGCTGTGCGCGGGGGACGACGCGGCGGCCTATCTGCAGATGGCGCGGCGCGTGCTGCTCGACCTGCGACACCACACGGCAGCGGAAGAGACGGAAACCCTGCGACATCGCCTGATGCAGGTGTTCGACCGCGAATACGCGGCGCAGGCCGAGCGGATCCAGAGCGGCAGGGCACGCGACACCGTCGCGCTGGCCGTGCTGCTCGGCGCAATCGCCTATGCGGCCGTGGCCAGGCTCGGTGTGGGCACGATGTTCTTCGCGCTATGCGGAGCGGGCGCGCTGTTCCTCGCGTGGAACGTGTGGGTGCGCGGACGCGTGCTCTCGCATAGCCGGCAGGCGGCGCCACCGCTGGTTGACGCGGCGGTGCGGCTGGTCGGGCGTGCTCCACCGCGGGAGCCGCGGCAGCGCCAGCTCCGCACGCACTGCCCGTCGTGCGGAGGAGAGCTGTCGGCATCCGGCAGCGGCGAGCTCTCGCTGGGCGGCGCGACGGCCGCGGTCGGCGACGTCGTGGTCTGCCGGAAGTGCGGGCACCTGGAAGGAAAGCTCGGGGATCCCGCGGCGCTCGGCTAGCCGCCGCCCGGGCCCGGCGAGCCGCCAGAGGCCGCGTACCAGGGTCGCGCGACGGCCTATTCCCGCCCCCCGACGGCCAGGAAGTGTCCGCGGTTTGAACACTTGCGGGTCCCGGTCCGTCCACGCAAGGTGCCGGCGGGGCGAAACCCTTGCGTTGCAGCCCCGGAGACGACAAGGTCCGGCACCGCCCGGCGGGTACCGATGGACGCATCCGGCAGCCACGACTCGAATCGCGCCTACTACGACGCCTTCTCGGAGAGCTACGAGGAGCACCGCGGGGACAACGACCCCGGGGGCTACCACGAGATGCTCGACGAGCTCGAAGCGACCTTCGTCGAGCGCTACGGCTACGACCGCGACGTGCTGGAGGTCGGCTGCGGCACTGGCCTGGTGCTTTCCCGCATCGCAAACTTCGCGCGCTCGGCCAAGGGCGTGGATCTCTCGCCGGGAATGCTGGAAAGAGCCCACGAGCGCGGACTGGACGTACAAGAGGCGTCGGTGACGGAGCTGCCCTTCGACAGCGAGAGCTTCGACGTGACCTGCTCCTTCAAGGTGCTGGCGCACGTACGCGAAATCGGCCGGGCGCTCTCGGAGATGGCCCGCGTGACGCGACGCGGGGGCTGGATCCTGGCGGAATTCTACAATCCGCACAGCCTCCGCGGACTGGTCAAACGCTACGGCCCGGCGCGTCGCATTGCACCGGGAACGAAGGAAAGCCAGGTCTTCACGCGCTTCGACTCACCGTTTGCAGTAAGACGCATCCTGCCACCGGGCTGTCGCATCATGAGCTCGCGTGGCGTACGCATCGTGACACCAACAGCGTTATTCATGCGGCACCCGCTCTCACGCAATCTGTTCCGTGCGGCAGAGTGGGCTCTATGCGATTCGCCGGCAAGGATCTTCGGCGGGTTCTGGATTGCAGCGATACAAAAACAGGAATGATGGCCCGGCAACGCCCTACCCCCACTCAACGTCCGACTTCCTGGTGGCTCGAGACGCTACGCCGGCGTGCAGCGCGGATGAACGATGACTACCTCGAGCTGTCGGAGCCCATCCAATGGGAGAGCGACGAGGAGCGCCGCGCGGCCATCAAGTTCTTCAACGCCGCGTTCCGCGCCGAGGAGAGCGGGCTCACCCAGGCGCACCAGCTGGCGGACATCGTGGCCGACTGGGATCCGGATCTGGCCGAGGTGCTCCGGCTCTATGGCGACGAGGAAGGCTGGCATCGCCAGCTCCTGACGCAGTTCCTCGACCACATCGGCGGCGCGGTGCAGCCGATGGGGCGCGTGACGCGCACGCTGTACCGCCTGTACGGCCGGGCCAAGCGCATGGAGACGATCGTCCTCACGAACCTGATGTTCGAGACGATCGGCTCGACGACGTACCGTCTCGCGCTGCGCAACGTGCGGCAGCCCGAGGTGCGGCAGATGCTCACCATCCTGACGCGCGACGAGTCATTCCACGTGCCGCTGAACGTGCACTTCCTCCGCCACGTGCTGGCGCACGCGCCGTCCGGACAGCGCTGGCGCGCGCGGCTCATCTACCGGCTGCTGTTCGCGACGCTGGTCGCGCTGCCGCTGGCGAGCCGTCCCAAAGCGAAAGAGTTCGATCGCATCAGCACGCGGGATCTGGCGCGCGGCTACGCCGAGCAACTCGGCCAGCTCTTCGCGCGCGAGCATGATCTCGAGTTCGAGCCGCCGCGGCTGTTCCTGAAGCTGCTCGGCCTCGGCGAGCGCGAGCTGAACCCCAGCGGCGAAGCCGTGACCAGCGTCGAAGCCGCCGAGAACGCCGCGGATCGCACGAACGTCGTCGTGACGGCGCTGTAGCGCTACGTCGCGGGCACGCCGCACCGCCAGGAGCCGCGTCGTCGGCCGTCGTCCATGCTCGGACGGTCGTTCACGTCGCCGTCGTTGCGGACCTTCAACCTCCCCGCGATGGCCTGGGCCATAGCGGGCTCCACGTCGACTACAGCGTGAACGACACTTCTGCACCGATATCCATGGAAAGCACCGTCTCGTCGCCGCTGATCCAGAGCGTGGGAGCGACGGCATCGAGCACCAGGTCGACGCTATCGCTGACCGAATAGCCGAGGCCCAGGGAGGCGCGCATCACCGGGCCGTTCTTCGGCAGGTAGCCCAGACCGTACCGGAGCGGGAGCTGCAGCGCGCCGGAGTGCGTCAGGCGCACGCGGTAGTCGACCATCAGCAGCGTGAGCACGTTGTGGGCGCGGCCGTCCTTGCCCTTCAGGTTGGCGTAGGCGACGTAGGCGCCGGCGGCCACGTCGGGCGTGAAGCGGTAGTCGAGCCGCGCTCCGGCGAGGTGGTTGTAGAACCGACCAGAAACGCCGATAGCGCCTTCGGTCTGGATTGCCAGGCGGAAGCGATCGAAACGCGGCGCGGGCGCGGGGACCGGCTTCGGCGGGGGCCACATGCCCGTGGACCGCGGCAGCCGCGGCGCGGGCGGCGCGGGCGCAGCCGGCGGCGGAGCGGGCGCGGCCGGCGGCGGAGCGGACGTGGGCGGAGGGGCGGCCAACGGCGCGGGCAGCGTGGAGCGGAGCAGCCGATCGACGACCGTGCGCAGGTCACCCGCGCCGGCATCGCCCTGCGCCGACCAGGGCCCGCGCCCATCCGTGCTGGCCACCTGCACGCGCACCACGTAGCGGCCGCCGCGCGCCGTGACCACGGCCGACACGCCGCGCGCCGCGCCGAGCCGCTCTGCGACGTGCAGCACGTCCGCGGCCGTCGGCGCACCGGCGAGGCCGACCTGTCCGACCGCGCTGCGCGTGGCTACGGCATCGGTCAGCGCGTAACCGAGCTGCCCGGCGGTCCGACGCAGCTCTTCGGTCACCGCGGAGCCGATCACAGGGTCGACGCCGATGGCGACGGCGTCGAGGACCGCGACCTGGGGCCGCGCAACCGGCGCTGGAGTCGCTGGCGGCGCTGCAGTCGCTGGCGGCGCTGCAGTCGCGGGCGGCGCTGCAGTCGCGGGCGGCGCTGCAGTCGCGACGGTCTGGGCGCGCGCGGGAACCGCGCACGACAGGGCGAGCACGACGAAGTACGGGGTCCGGTAGAGAGAAGCCAAGTGCCGAGTCCTCTAGCGCGCCCGACGCCTCCAGCCGAGCGCGAAAGCACCAAGCGCCAGAGCGAGCCAGCCGCTGCCGCCGGCGCGACGACCGCCCGCGACGCGGCAGCCGTAGAAGAACGGCGGCTTGATGGTCTCCACGCACACGGTGCGGTTCGCGCTGGCCGACGTCTTTCCGGTGAGATCGCGCACCAGCGCGGCGAAGCAGACATGACCGGTCGCCTCGTCGACCGTGCGGATCACCCGGACGGTGTTTCCGGAAGGCATGGCGCGCACGTCCACCGGCTCGGGCGCGTCCAGCCCGGGCCCCGAAGTCTGGAACACGACCAGCGCCAGCGCGTCGCGACCGGAATCATCGTCGGCCGGAGCCAGATCGAGGTCGAAAATGAAGCGCTCCTCGACCGAATCGGTGCAGTCGTCGCGCTTGCGTTGCACGTCCCAGCGGACGCCGGTCACGCCGTCGAACGACGGCGCAGCGCTGTCGGGCCCGCTGCCTACCGTGAACGTGACGTCACGACCGCGCCCCTTGCTCGCGGTCGCGATGCCGCGGAGCTGGGGCCAGTGCGCCGTGTACGCCTTTCCGGCCGCCAGCGGCGCATCCGGCGTGAGCGTGAGGATACCCTCGGCGGAGTCGAATCTGACCTTCGCCGGAACCTGTGTGCCGGTGGAGTCTTCCAGCGGCACGTCTTCGCCCAGGTAGTCCGCGGTGTGGGCGTAGATGGCGCTGGGCGTCGCGTCGGTCGGCACGCCGTCCGCTCCGTCGGGTGGCAACGCATCCAGCAGGTCCGGCTTGCCGCACGGAGCGGCCTGGGCCGCCACGGAAACGAACAGGGCGCCCGCGGTCGCGAGCAGGAGCATCGCCCGCCTCACAGGCTGCACGTCACCTCGTCGCAGGAACCCATCAGCTCTTGCGAGTTGCCATCGTGATCGAGATCGTAGCTGTCGACGCAGCAGTAGCCGTTGTCGATGCAGCACTGCTCGAGCGCGGCCGAGCGGTGCTGGGCGTTGGCGACGGCCTGGCACTCCGGCGGGGGCGCCTGCTCCAGGCACAGGCCGAAGGAGCGCCCATCGGCGGTGCACGTCTGCACGCCCCAGTAGTCGCAGTACGACACGTAGCAGACGCGCTGGCTCCCCGGGACGCACAGATCGCAGCGTTTCGGACACTTGCTCATGTGCCCGGCGACGCAGTAGCTCTGGCCACCGCCAGGGCAGGCTATGGCGGGGATACCGTCGTCGACCTTGCCATTGCAGTCGTCGTCGACGCCGTTGCACGTCTCCGCGGACGGGGTGCAGTGGCCGACCGGCGCATCGGGGAGCGTGCTCGCGTCGCCGGCGTCGACCTGACCCGGCAGTGCGGCGTCATCATAGGTCGCGAGATCCTCCGCACCCAGCCCCGTGCGGCTGCACCCAGCGCTGGACCAGGCGACGACAAGGCAGAGCGCCACAAACACGGTCGCTCGACACCAGCCTTTCGGTCGCTGCCCCACGGCACCAGCGTAGCAGTGCGGCCCCGTCTTGGCTATCGTGCCCGTAGCCCCCCGCTCATGAGTGTTGCTCGCATCTCTCGTCTTCTGCTCGCCCTGTGCGCGGCAAGCACGCCCGCGCTCGCGCAGACGCCCACCGGCGCGGCGCCTTCAGCGCCGGGCAACGCGCCGTCTTCTCCGCCGCCGCCAACAACGTTTCCGCCCGCGTCGCCTCAGGGCAACGCGCCGGGCAACGCGCCAGTCTACGCGTCTCCATATGCGCCGTCCGTCTATCCGCGCCGGCCTCCCGCACCGCCGCCGCCACCGCCCAGCCCAGCTCACAAGCGGAAGATCGCCAACGCACACGCCGATCGCGTGCTGCTCGCGCCAACGGCGTACACGCACCCCGGCGGCAGCTTCTACGCCACCAGCTACGACATCGCGCTCTTGCAGATAGGCTACGCGCTCAACGACAGCACGCAGATCTCCGTCACCGGCACGCCGCCGCTGGAAGGGGTGCTGCCGCTCGACCTCAGCCTGAAGACGCGCGTGCTCGACGACAAGCGCGTGCGCATCGCGCTCATCGCCTCCGCCACCGGCATCGTCGGACTCAACCAGGGCGATTTCTTCCTGGGCCGCGGTGGCGGCGTGGTGCAGCTCTGCTTCGACGACGCCTGCAAGGGCAGCTTCTCGCTCGGCTCCACGCTGCTGCTCGCCGGACCGGCGTCGCTCGTGGGGAGCGGAGCCGGCGCGATCGTTCCGGTCGCGCACTGGCTGCATCTGCTCTTCGAAGCCGACTCGCTCCTGCCCATCGGGCGCGAGGTGGGCCCCTACAACGGCGCTACGCTGGGCGCCGGAGCGCGCTTCCCGTTCAGGAGCTGGGCGATCGACATCGGCGCGGTGCGCGCCCTGGGCACTTCGAGCTCGAACGCGACCCTCCCGCTGCTCGCCATCAGCTACCGCTACGTGCGCTAGTCCCGCGTTTCCATCGAAGCGATGGCTGCTTCGCACGCGCGGCTGCGCCGCGCAACGCGGGACTAGCACCGTTTGTTGGGGGCGCAGCAGCGCCCCCTCGGCTTCGCCGAGCCTCC
>Ga0114931_10006251_pt1 | contig 14645 bp, 13 predicted proteins | sample 2SBtaG_FD_89579 | JGI IMG/M metagenome (GOLD analysis project Ga0114931, IMG submission 89579) | Deep subsurface microbial communities from Kolumbo volcano to uncover new lineages of life (NeLLi) - 2SBTROV14_V59a metaG | ecosystem: Environmental > Aquatic > Marine > Volcanic | place: Kolumbo...
CCGCGTTCTCCAGCACCGCCCCGAATAGTACGAAGAGAAAGATCATCGACGCCGAAACCCCGAGCGCCACCCCGAAAACACCCTCGGTCTGGATCCAGTAGTGCCACATGGCCTTGCCGAAAGACGCTCCCTTCCACTGGATGGCTTCCGGCAACCAGGCGCTGTCTCCGAAAAAGACGTAGAGCACGAATACGCTCGCGACGATGACGAGCGGCAGGCCGAGCGAACGATAGACGCCAATTCCGAGCACGACCATCCCGACACTGCCCGCAACCAGATCGCTCGGGCCGGGGATGCCGGCCCGCACCGCGATGTCGTCCTTGAACACGAGCAGATACAGACAGGCCGCGGCCCCGAGAAAGGCCAGCACCCAGTCGTACCAGGGGACATAACGCCGGGGACTCGTACGAAAGAGCGGAAAAGCAAGAGCGGCGAGAAAGAGCGCGAACGCGAGGTGGATGAATCGTGCCTGGTCGGTATTGACCGTCACGTTGATGCCCGAGACATCGGTCAGCCAGAAAGGGATATTCGAGGCGATGTAGAGCTGAAAGAGGGCCCAGACGAAGGCCAGACCAATAATCGAGCTTCCGACCCAACCCTCCGGACTTCGCGCACCGGTGTCGGCCGCCTCCGCCATCTCCCGCGCAGCACCTGCATCGGCTGTGCGTTCCGCCACCGGATCCCCTCCCCCCCCGCGCTGAAAAATGCCCGCTGGCCGGACGGCCAGCGGGCGGCGCCCTGGCACCCGCGCCGGGGCTCGATCAGTGCTACATCCAGCCGCGCTCTTTGTAGTACTTGACAGCACCGCGGTGCAGCGGCGCGGAGAGGGAATCCTTGATCATCTGGGATTCCTTCAGGTGCGCAAACGCCGGGTGCAGCTTTTTGAATTGATCGAAGTTGTCGAAGACGGCCTTGACGACGGTATAGACGACGTCCTCCGGCACATCGGCGCTCGTCACGAACGTGGCGCCGACGCCGAACGTGTGGATGTCCTCCTTGTTGCTGTACATGCCGGCAGGTATGACCGCCTTGCGGTAATAGGAGTTCTCCGCAACCAGCTTGTCGATCACCGGGCCCGTGGCGTTCACGAGATGGGTGGCGCAGGTGACGAGCGATTCCTGAGTGAGGGCCGAGGGATGTCCGACCAGCCAGAAGTAAGCGTCGATCTTGTTGTCGCACACCGCTTGCCCGGTCTCGGCCGACTTGAGCTCGGAGGCGAGCCGGAGATCGCTTCGCTTCCACCCGAAGGCCTTCTCTATGACCTCCCAGGTGCCGCGGGTGCCCGAACCGACATTGCCTATGTTGACACGCTTCCCTTTGAGATCGGTGATGTTCTGAACGCCGGAGTCATCCCGCGCGATGATGGTCACCGGCTCCGGATGCACCGAGAACACCGCCCGGAGCTTCTTGAAGGGGCCCGCTTTCTTGAACTTCGAGGTGCCGTGATAGGCGTGGTACTGCCAGTCGGACTGCGCCACCCCGAACTCGAGCTCTCCGGCCTTGATCGTATTGATGTTGTAGATCGAGCCGCCAGTCGACTCCGCCGAGCAGCGGATACCGGTCTCCTTGCGCCGCTTGTTCACGAGCCGGCAGATCGCGCCACCGGTCGGATAGTAGACCCCGGTCACTCCGCCGGTCCCGATGGAAATGAACCGCTGAGCGGCTTGCGTCCCGGGGGCGCCGAATGCGAGCGCCACACCCACGGCAGCCGCGGCGCCAAGAATTCTGAGCTTCATTTTTTTTACCCTCCAATATACAGCGGCCCCCGAAGGGGCCTTCTTCTTTGTTGTCGGTCTCTGTCGGAGGACGCAAGCGTACTCTCCGATGAGCGCTAAGAATATCGCCAAGCGAGCGGAGAACCAACCGGACTTCGCGGGAAAGGTTTCCAGCAAGAACGGGCCCTTTCCGCGCCGCCGAAGCCCCGTCTCGCTATCAGGGCACCGGGTCGGGGCTAAATACTCATATCGAGGAGGTTGTAATCCTTCATGCTGGCCTTCGCCGCCTCATCCCAGCGGAACTCCCTCCCGCCATCGGGTAATTCCAGGAATGGCCGGTAGCCATACGGAACCTCGTCGGGAAACCTCTGGCGCCGGGCGTCGATCGCATAGCCGATGACGCGCGAGCGCCGCCGGATGTGAGCCTCGTCGTAGACTCTTGGCGCCGCGTGGATCCCCCCGCCCCTCACTCCGAGCACCGAGGCCCGGCGGTGAAACCCCATGTTAACCGTCACCCGCCAGTCCTCGCTCGTGTTCGCGAACGATCCGTGGAGGAGCTGCCGGTTGCTGATCACGACGTCTCCGGGGGCACAGATCATGGGTACCGAGTCCGGCAGCCGCTAGCTGCCCGCCGCCTTCACCCGCGCCGCGATATCGATCTTCCCGAGCTTGTGAGAGCCCGGCACGACCCAGACTCCGTTCGCGGCCGTGCAGCCGTAGAGCTGACCCATGAAATTGAAGCCGTGAGTCCCCTCGTCCCAGTCCGGACCGTCCCAGTGGGTCGTCCCGTCCTGGTGCCACGCGACGCTGGCGCCGAGGCCCGGCGCCTTGATGAAGAGAGCGTCGGTAAACGGAACGAAATCCTCTCCGTTTACCGACGCCGCGACCCGCAACAGGTCTGGATTACCGTACGCTCGCAGGCACGCCTCCGAGAACTGCAGGGAGCCGAGAATGAGGTAGACCACCTCCTCGGGGGCATCCGGGGCTGCCGCCGGCTCGTACATCTTCACCGGATGACGTCCATTGGCCAGATCGGTCCCTCCGAAAGGGTCACCGAGCGGCTTCGACCAGAACAGCGTGGGCGCGTTGCAATCGGCAGCGAGAGCTGGCCGTCCCTCGGCATCGAAACCGGCGCCTCGGCGAACGGGGAGACGAGCGAGGATCTGCTGGACGTCGGCCTCGATCTCCGGGAGCTCCTCGGGTCTCATGGCGCCTTCGAAGACGTAGAACCCGTAGCGCCAATACGCGGCGAGGATCTCCGGGTCCAGACGCCCGTCCGGCACGCAGCGTATCGGGCCCCGGTTGGGCAGCGCCAACGCCCGCGCCTCACCCTCCGCGAGGTACTCGAGCATCCCCTCCTGCACGGATCCGTAGCCGGCTGCCGTCGACGGTGCGGGACTGCTCATCGGTCTCTCTCCCTCGTTGGCGCCTCGCACTTCCACGATTGAACTGCGACGCTCACCCGTGCCGGGTAGTATGCCACGTGGCGCCGTCTATGCCGTCTATATTGGGGTGGAGGGAGAGCGGGTCGGCCCCGCCGGCGAGCCAGGGACGATGACGGACTATTCGAGACAGATGGAAAGGCAGCTCACCCGACAGCTCGCGACGCTCGATCTCGCGCCGGACCGGCCGCTGCTGATCTGCGATGCCGACGAAGTGCTCTTTCGCTTCATCGATACGTTCAGCCGTTACCTGCGCGGGCACGGCTTCTATTACGATTGGACCACGCTTTCGCTCACCGGAAATGTCCGCCGCAGCGACGACGACCGGACGGCGGGCGCCTACGAGGTTCGGCGGATGATCGACGATTTCTTCTCGGAGCACACGGAATGCCTACCGATCGTCGAAGAGGCCCCGGCCACACTGGCCGCCCTTCGAGACGAGGGAGTGCAGGTCGTCGTTCTGTCGAACCTGCCTCTCGCTCAGCACCGAGCGCGCACCCGGGCGCTCGAGGCCGCGGGCATGCGGTACCCGTTGGTGGTGAACTCGGGCCCGAAGGGACCCACGGTGCGTGCGTTGAGCGAGCGGGTGGCACACACCGCCGCCTTCGTCGACGATATTCCCGACCATCACGACAGTGTTGCCCGCCACGCGGGACATGTCTTCCGCATCCACTTTACCGACAACGCGCGTCTCCGGGCGCTGCAGCGTCCGGTGACGAGTGCTCATGCCGAGGCGAACGATTGGCGGGAGCTCGGGGGGCTGCTGCGCGACCGCCTACTCGGGTCGCCGGGCACCAAGTCCGGCTCGGGCGACTGGCCGGTTTGATCCCGAGGCTTCGGCGCGATGACCGTCGCCGACGCGAACGGGACGGTCGTCCGGATCCTGGCTCTGGCCAGCGCCTCCGGGTTCGAAGCGCTCGTCCTGACCGGCGAGGGTTGCCGCCCCATCGGAACGATATGACGGGGTTCGAGAGAAGAATTTTTGTAACATCTCAATAAGTCCGGGCGCGGCTAGGGGTAGGTCCTGCCACGACACGCCGTGGTGCTGCCAATGCCCGGACTTTTTGAGATGTTACGAATTTTTCGATGAACGCGTTCGATCGGCACGCCGGCGAGTCCATCCAGTGGATCGATCAATAGGGACCGGGAACGATCTCGCTACCGTCATGAAATCGCTCGAAGCGAAAGCGCGTCAAATCGTGACCGATCGACCGGTCCCGAACGAGATCGGCCATCACTCGTCCCACCCCGGGACCGATCCCGAACCCATGACCGCTGAGCCCGGTGGCCACGAACAGCCCGGGGGTCCGCGGCACCTCGCAGAGATAGGGCACCGCATCCGGGGTGACATCGATCATCCCCGCCCAGATCTCGGCGAGCGGGACATCCTTCAGCCACGGTGCACGCGCCGGGAGGCGCGCCTCCACCCTCGCCCTCACCACGCCGGAAGGCTCGGGGTCGAGGACGCGCATCGCCTCGAACGGACTCGGCTCATCTCCGCCCCAACGACGCGCACCGCCCCAGGCCCCCGGGTAACCCGCCGGCGGCCCCCACCGGAGCCGCACGTCCTTCGCAGAAACCTTCAGCAGCTTCAGGAACTTGCGAAAATGACGGAACGACTTTCGGGAAACGAAGTGCTCGGCCAGATCGTTGGCGGTCACCGTGTACCCCCCGTCCGCTCGGCGCCGTAGCGCGAGACCGGGAAGGGAGGTGTTCGCTCTCAGCCGCTCCGGGGCCGGGGCGGTGCGCGCAACCGTCGAGCGCACCATGAGCTGAGGGAGGTCGATGCCCAGGTTCTCGGCGAAGTACGTCGACCACGCGCCCCCGGCGAGAAGGACCAGGGGCACCTCGACCCGCCCCCGTTCGGTGATTGCCGCGCTCACCGCCCCAGCACGGGTCTCGACGAGCCGTACAGCACAGCGCTCGATGATCCGCACGCCCTTGCGGCGAGCGGCCCTCGCGAGCGCCGGCACCGCCACGAACGGCTCGGCTCGACCATCGCTCGGCGTCAACATTCCGCCGAGCCAGCGCCCGGCCAGACCGTCCGCCGCCCCGACCGCCTCGGACGCGCTCAGCATGCGAGTATCGAGCTGGTGCTCCCGGGCGATCTCGTGCCAGCGCTCGAGCTTCGCCAGCGTCTCCTCGTCCTCCGCGAGGGACAGGCAACCGCATTCAGTGAACCCGAGATCGGCCTCGCCCGTTTCCTTGGCCAGGCCCCGCCAGATCCGATTCGACTCCATCATGATCGGCAGCTCGGCCGCATCCCTGCCTTGCTGGCGGATCCAGCCCCAGTTGCGACTGGACTGCTCGCCGGCAATTCGCCCTTTTTCGCAGAGCACGACGTCGAGACCCCATCCGGCGAGAAAGTACGCGGTCGCGGTGCCCGCGATACCGCCTCCGACTATCACCACGTCGGCCTGGCCCGGTAACGCATCATCGAACGTTACCGGCGTCCGGGAGCTGATCATCGTCACCGGCGATCCCTCGGAGGGTGGGAAGAGCAGCGCGGCGCCAGGCGGCAAGCGAGTCGGCTTTCACCCGCCCGCTTCCCCGTCCGCGCGCGGGTTTCAGGAAGCATGCTCGGAGAGTCCCGCCGATTCCAGGGCCAGGCGCTTGGCCCCGTCCATGTCATAGTGCTTCCGGGTCACTATCCGCTGGGCATAGAGGCCGCCTCCGGCCTGAATGTTCGTCACCGCGCGCCAGCCGCCGTAGCTGTCGGCGGTGAGGTCCCGGATGGCATGAAAGAGCCGGAGTCGATAGCGACCATCCACGGACTGCTTCGTCCCCATGTACTTCCTCACGAGGTCTCCAACCTCCGGGTGCTCGAGGTCCGCGACCGACGGCGCCGTCACGGTGGCCCCCCCGGCAATGTCGTGCAAGTGCCGCAACATGAGACTGTAGTTCGCCGCGCCCTGGTATTTCCCGGCATTCACGTAGAGCTCACTTGGAAAAGCGGCGCCGTCAGCACTCGTCTCGCAATTCGACACCGCCGCCTCCAGAGCCGCCCGGACCAGGGTGGCGTGGATGATCATCTCCGAGATCTTCTCGCGGATGTGTCCGACGCGCTCGAGCCCGTTCGCCTCTGCCACGAGCTGGGCAAGACCGACCAGGATGTCCGCGTCACTCGCCATTCCGGCAAGCGCTCCCAGCCTTTCCCACATCCCGAGGGCATGGGCGAACATCGCCGCGGAGCGCACCTCACCGTCCAGGAAGACCCGTTCGGACGGCACGAAGACGTCGTCGAAGATCACGAAGCCTTCTGGCATGTGATGCGTGCCCGAGAACGGAAAGTCCCGGGGATCGCGCCCGCGCGGGGCATAGGTCGTGTTGACGATCCTCACCCCCGCCGCATTGACCGGCACCATGCAGGCCACCGCGTAGGGCTCTTCGCCGGGACGCATCGCCTTCGGCGGGATGACCATGAGCTCGTGCCCGAACGAAGCGCCGGAGATGTGAAGCTTCGCCCCCCTCAGAACGATACCCTCGGGACGACGCTCGACCACCCGGGTATAGGCGTCGGCGTCCTCCTGCTCGGCCGGATGGCGGGACCGGTCGCCCTTCGCGTCGGTGATGCACAGCGTGATGCGCAGATCCCGCTGTTGTACCCGCGCCACGTAATCGCGGATCACCGCAACGGCCTCGGGGCGCGCATCGCGGATCCGGTCGGCGGCGGTCAACAAGGTCATGATCGCGGTATAGGTGACGTGAGTAAGCAGGTCCGCCTCGTGATGGAGGGTCATCCGGGCTTTGAGCTCCTCCGAGGAGCGAGGCACCGACATGTACTCGCTGGTTGCGTCCGGCCCCGGCGAGTAGAAACGGTCATATCCGGCCGCGACCCGATCCACCGTCCGCGCCAGCAACGGCTCCGAGCACAGATCCTCGACTCTGTGCCCCTCGAAATACGTCGCTCGTCCGTCGTCGAGCGATTGCCGATACTCGGCCCCTGTCATCATGACGCTTCCCTCCGAGGCATTCGTCCATGCCACGCTGCCAGGCCGGAGCGGCCCGGGGCGCTCGAGACGCTAGAATACCCGCATCGACCCCGGTTCAGGAGGACAGACATGGCGGCACTCGATGGCCTGCGCATACTCGACATGACCCAGTACGAGGCCGGTACCTGCTGCACGCAGTCCCTGGCATTGCTAGGCGCCGACGTCGTCAAGGTCGAGCCGCCGGGGCAAGGGGATCCGGCGCGAGGTCGCTGGCGCGGGCTCGAGGTGGATACCGAATACTTCCTCAACTGGAACAGCAACAAGCGCAGCATCACCCTGGACCTCTCCCGGCCCGAGGGTCGAGACCTGCTCCTTCGCCTCGCCCCGGGCTACGACGTCTTCATCGAGAACTACGGGCCGGGGGTAGTCGAGAAGCTGGACATCGGCTACGAGGTGATGCGGGCGGTGAACCCCGGAATCATCTACGTTCGAATCAAGGGGTTCGGCACCGACGGTCCTTATGCGCACTTCAAGTGCATGGACATGGTCGCCCAGTGCGCCGCCGGCGCTTTCTCGATCACCGGCGAGCCGGACGGGCCACCGATGCGACCCGGTCCGACGATGGGGGACGCGGGCACCGGCATGTAGTGCGCGCTCGCGGTGGCCGCCGCCTACATCCAGCGGATGCGTAGCGGCGAAGGCCAGCTCATCGAGTTCTCGATGCAAGAGGCGATGACCTACTACCTTCGGACCGCGGTGTCCCTAACCGAGTACGGCACGAAGCCGACGCCCCGCACCGGAAACGGCGACAATCCCTTCATCTGCCTCTATCCCTGCGCGCCCGGCGGCCCGAACGACTACGTGTTCATCATGGCGGTCAATCCGCGCATGTGGCACCGGGTCTCGGAGGTCATCGGCAAGCCCGAAATCATGGACGACCCCCGCTTCGGCACCCGAGAGGACCAACAGGCGAACTACCAGGCGCTGTTCGACGAGATCTCCCAATGGACACGGGCCCGGACGAAGCACGAGGCGATGATGACCCTCGCCGAGGCCGGGGTCTGCGCAAGCCAGGTCTACGAGACCCACGATCTGTTCCGCGACCCCCACCTGCTCGCACGAGGCTTCATTCAAGAGCTCGAGCATCCCGACCACGGGGCTATCCGGCTGCTCGGCTGGCCCGCTCGAATGTCCGCCAGCCATGTTCCGATGCAGCCCGCCCCGAGGCTGGGGGAGCACACCGTAGAGGTGCTCGGACACGAGCTCGGTCTCGGTCCGGAAGTCCTTGCCGGGCTCGAGCAGGCCGGGGTGATCGACCCTTTCGGCTCACGGGGCAACGCCTCGCCCGAGGCCGAGAGAAGGGTCCCCGGGTAACCTCGCGGGTCGAAGGAACGGCCAATCCATCCGCTGTCCGTCCACCGGCCCCGGGGCCACCGTACGGAGCGGGTAGCGGACGGCGACTCGCTTTAAAAGCGAATCTCATTCCGAGTAGGGTTTGGACGCCACGCCAGTGGCGCACCCTCATCGTAGCGTGGAGCGACGCAGTCCCGATGTCCCGAACCGCTGTATCGTCCGCTCCCGAACGCTCCGGAACCGGAGAGCTCGACCCGCCCCCGGCGTACCGGCCTGGTCTCGCGCTTGGAATCGTGCTGCTCGTCGCTCTGCTACTCGCGGGGTTCGCCCTGCTCGGCTCCCGGCTCACCCCCGAGCAAGTGCAAGCGCTTCTCGACGAGCTTGGTCCCTGGAGCGCATTCGTATCCGTCACCCTGATGGTTCTCCACTCATTCGTACCGTTTCCAGCCGAGCTGCTGGCCTGTGCAAACGGCGCCCTGTTCGGTCCCTGGTGGGGCGCTCTCGTCACGTGGTCCGGCGCCATGCTCGGAGCGGTCTCCGCATTCTCGCTGGCGAGACGATATGGGCCCAACGCGGTCGCCGCCCTGACTCCCCCCCGATATCGTGAGCCCCTCTACCGCTGGGCGGAGTTCGACTCGTCGCGCCCGTTTCTTCTCTTTCGGTTGGTCCCGGTCATCGCCTTCAACCTGGTCAACTATGCCGCGGGCCTGAGCAGGCTCGGGTGGTGGGCTTTCCTCTGGACCACCGGGCTCGGGATCCTGCCCATGACGTTTCTCACCGCGTTTCTCGGGGAAGAGATCACGAAATTGCCAGCAGCGATGAACTGGATCTGGACGGCGGTCGCGCTCTTCGCGCTCTGGTGGGCCCTGCGCCACTGGCGGGGAAGCCTGCACCGGGAGCGCAACAGCGCCGAGGGCTCGTGAAGCGATCCCGCCCGGGCCGCGCACCGCCGTTCGAGGAACCGGACGGCATCGTCCGACCCACGAACGGCGACGGAAGCGGGGACCGCCGAGCCCATCAACCCCTCCCGTGTGCACCCCCTTTCACCGTTGGGTGCCCGGGTTCGCCGACTCGTTCGGCCCGCGCGCGCCGGCACGCAAATTCTGCACGACCTCGGAGTGTTATCCTGGCAACCCCGTGTGCCGGCAAAGAGGGCGTACGCAGAACATGACCGCGCTCGTCGACGAGCTTCTCTCCAGCTACCGCTCCCTGCTAGAGCGGCACCGCAACCGGCCGTTTCTCAGGGGTGCGATGGCTGCCTGCGCGCTTGTAGCCAGCGCTGACGGCCAGGTGAGCTTCGCCGAAAGGATGCGGGTCGACCAGGTATTGACGACCCTCGAACGTCTTCGAGTCTTCGATCCCCACGAGGGTGTCGAGCTCTTCGGGGAATACAGCGAAGCGATCTTCGCAGCCCCGAAGGCCGGGCGGGAACATGCCCTCGCCGCGGTCCGCGCGGCCAGCGGCGACGGCGAAACCGCCGACTTGCTGGTCCGGATCTGTCTCGCTGTCTTGAACGCCAATCCCGCGAGTCCGCTCGTCGCGCAGATCGAGGTGGTCATGCTCTGCAACCTGCTCGGCATAGAGCCCGACAACGCCGCCCTGTACACCGGCGACCCCGCTCGTCTCGAAGCCAGCAGTCCCGATCACCCCGCTCCCTGCGAGCGAGCGCCGTCCAGCGGCCCCCGCCCGTCGGACTGACAGGCCCCTCTAGTCACGATCCGGTACGCAAAGGAACCCGGGACTTTCGGGATTGGACGATCCACAGTAGCAGCAGCGACAATGTGAGAGCGCTCACCGCCAACCCTTGCCTCAGAAGTGGCTCGGTATACGTCAACGTCACCCGCCGGGTCCGCTCCGAAATCCTCAGCCGAAGGTATCCGGAGGGAGAGGCCACGACCGGCACCGGCGAGCCACCCGCGGTGGCCCGCCACCCCGAACGATAGGATTCCCGGATCTCGAGCTCGCGGAGATCGCCCGTCCGTTTCCCGACCGAGACGTACCGTTCCGGCAGGGTGACACGGATCTCATTCATTCCATGGCGACGAGCGCGGGCTGGCTCCCAACCCCCCGCGCCCGATCCGTTGTGAAACGCCGCCCAAGGCCGAGCGCCACGAACCTCGAGGATCCGGAGGTTCGACCCACGCTCCCGATACCGTTCGACGAAACCCGGACCGTCCCACAGGGGGTTTCGGGGAGTGACCGGGGTGATCACGAAGCGCACCGCCGCCCTGGCCAGGGTCTCGTGCGGCGCCTCACGCAGGTCTGGCCCGACCGCGCGCGCGTTAGCGCGGCTCTGAAGTGGCGAGAACGAAGCGTTCAGATAGGGAAGCCGATAAGCGAGACCCAGATTCGGCGTCAGTCGCTCCCGCAGGGACCACGAGGTCGCGAGGTGCAAATACCCCGCCCCAAGGGCACGGCGCCGTTCGGAAAACGCATCGAGCACGGTCTCGAGGGCGGTGTTTCCGGAAAAATAGACCCGGTCCGCGTAAGCCTTCTCGTCGAAGAAGACGCGTTCACCCCGCCAGCCGAGGCTCCGGAGGGCTCCGAGGGCGAGCGGCGGTCGAGTCCGGAGGTCCATCAGCGACGCCGGCGCCCGGGGCAGCAGGTCGTGGTGAACCCACCAGAGATCGGCGAGCGAGGCGGCAAGGAGGAGCGCCACGCCGGTTCTCGGACGGTAGCGGCCCGTGCAGCCGCTCGCGACGACGACTGCGAGAATGGCCCCGAAGTGGATCCCGAGACCGGTCAGACGAGTGACCGGACCGTCCATTACGAATCCCATCCGGGCGCTCCAGTACGCGCTCGGGTCTCCGGCGTGCATCCAGACGAGAGAGCGTAGAGGCAGGTCGAACAAGAGCACGAAAGTCGCGAGGACGATTGCGCACACCCCCCCCGTAAAAACGAACGGACGCAGCCGGCGAGTCCGGCCAAGGACCCGAGAGATGGACATCGCCCCGAAACCGGCCAGCACCGACACCCCGAGCGTTCCCCAGAAAACGAGCTTCTCGGGATATCGCTGCGTAGCGAGGAGCGTTCCGGCTTCGACCACCTCTCGATAGCCCGGAAGATGCTCCCCGAGCGACAGGAGGAAGGCAGCGACGGTCACGACGGTCCAGCCCACCACGGCCGTTCGATGCGCGCACACTCCGCGGCGCATCGCCACCACCACCGCCACGACGGCCGCAAACACGGGGACGAGGCCCAGGTAGACGCTGGCGGCCCACGGCGAGCCCTGGTACGGATAGAGCGCGCCGGCGAAGAACTCGTGGCTCGGGTAGTGAGCGCCAAACAGCGCCGGATGGACCAGCTCCCAAAGCCGCGCCGGCGGAAACGACCACTGGGTGAGAGCGAGCGCCCGGGCCCCCAGAGTGCGCACCGACTCGGATGCGAGTTCCAAGGTGGGTATGACCTGAACGCCGGCGAGACCCGCCCCGGCGGCAGCCAGCAGTCCGACCCGGAGCACCCGCCGGGCCCGCTCCCGAGAGGATCCCGGTATCAGACTTTCGAGGATCATCGCCACCGCCGCCAATATCCCTGCGTCGACCGCATCACCAGCCAGCAGCAGACCGCAGCAGCACAAGGCCCCCGCCCCGCCATAGAGCGATGCGACGAGCCCCTGCCCGATCTCCTGCCGGCGCGCGCCGGTTCGCCAGCAGGCGAGCCCGAGCGGCGCCCACACGACCGCCGGACCGTAGGTCAGGTAATCCTGTACCGAGAGCACGTAGCCAGACCAGCCGAATGCGAGTCCGGCCCAGGCCGCCGGCCACCGCTCGATTCCGTAGGCCCGCATCAAGGCATATCCGGCAAGGGGTGCGAGCCACCCGTGCAAGACGACGAAGGCGGTCGTCCCCCGCATGGGATCGGGAGCGGCGAGGAGAACGAGGTTCAGCGGATAGAGGGTCTGGTGGGAAACGTCGGCAAAAAAAGGCATGCCAGCCCCCAGGAAGGGATCCCAGAAGGGAAACGTCCCCGAGCGGATGCTCTCCGTCCACAGCGCCTTGGACGGAACCGCGTAGAAAAGGAGATCCCTGGTGTACAGGACCGAGTCGACCGGAAGATAGGGGAGCCAGAAGAGGGTCGAGAGCCCCGCTATGACGAGGGGGGCAAAGCCGCGCGGCAGCACGGTACGCCCGGGGTCGTGCCGAATCATCGGAGACCGGGCCGCACCCGGCGAGCTCGCCGAGCAGCGAGGTGAAGCGCGCCGGCATACGTGGCCGCCCCGCACAGCACACCGGCAAGCACCGCCATCCGAACCAGGTCGTAGCCTCCGACCGTCCAGATAACGGCCGCGAGGGAAGGTGCGGCCGCGACAGCCCCCATGAAGCCGAGAGCGAACACCCCGGAAATTGCGCCGAATCCCTCTCGACCCATCAGCTCGGCGGTCACGACCGGACGGGTAATCGAAGTCACTCCGTAACCGGAGCCTGAAACAGCACGAACAACGCGAGCAGCCACGGCGCAGCCCCCGCGCCGGTCAGCGCGAGAATCGCACCGGTCATGAGCACGAAGGACATACTACAGATCCGCTGCATGGAGACCCGTTGCTCTACCAGCATCATCGCAATCCGTCCCGCCACTTGCATCGGTCCGATCATGGCGGCGGCAAGCACCGCTACCGAGAGCGGCACCGCGCGCTCGGCGAGCATCGGCAGCAAATGGGTGATGACGATCCCGTGAGACAGTCCGATCAACGAGAACGTCAGGGCGAGAAGCCAGAACGTACCGGTCCCCATCGCCCGGCGCAAGCTACCCCGCCCGGTGGGAGAGGTACGAACGGCGGCATTCGGCAGTCCCTCGCTCTCACCAGGCTCTCCCGGGGAATCGAGGCAAGTGCCATAGCGAAACAATGGCAGGGCTACCCCGAGGATCAGGACCCCGAATACGAGCACCGACGCGCGCCAGCCTTGGAACGTCGCCACCACGTTGGCGAGTGGAAAAGAGACCGTGCCCGCAAAGCCCGCGACGAGCGTGATCCGGGTGATGGCCCTTCGCGCGCGCTCCCCGAGCACGCGGGTGAGATAGGCGAAGCACGGCTCGTACAAGCAGCCCGCCAGACAGATGCCGATGCCAATCCAGATCGCGTAGAAAGCCCCGATCGACTCGATGAGGGCGCTGAGCGAGATAAGAACACCGCCAGCCGCGGTGCAGATTGAGATGAGCACCCGCCCATGGCCGGCGTCGATGATCCGCCCGGCTACGGGCGCACCCACCGCCGCGCAGAGCAGGGCCAGAGAATAGGCGCCGGCAATCTCGGTCTTCGTCCATCCGAGATCGATTTCCCAGCGAGAGATCAGCGCCGGGAAGACGTAGAAGAGGCCCGCCCAGACGATCGTCTCGGCAACCGCAAGCGCTGCCACGCGACCGGCCGGCCAAGATCCTGCCTTTCGGCCGGCCCCCTCGCTTATGTATGCTCTCGAAACGGCTGAACGAAGAGGGAATTCTACAAACAATCGGCCAAGAAAAAGCCCGCGGCCGAAGGGCCGCGGGCCAGGTGCGGGGCAAGGGGAACCCCGCGGACGCCGTCAGGCGTCGGGTATTACCGTTTTTTCTTCTTCGCCGCGCATGGATTGCACGGGTTGCAGCCCCGCTTGGCAGCGCAGGGGTTACAACGCTTCTTCGCGGCGCACGGGTTGCAGGGATTGCAGCCCTTCTTCGCCGCGCACGGATTGCACGGGCTGCATCCGCCACGCTTTGCGGTCATGGAGGGGTTGAAGCCCTTCTGCAGGGCAACCGTGTATGCGCTCAGTGCCGCGAGCTCGCGAGAGCTCCAGCCAAGCGTTTTCGCCTGCATGGGCACCAGCATGCAGAACTGCACCATCTCGTCGGCGGTCACCGATTTCACCCCGGCCCGCTGGTCCGGCATCGCCACCCAGTGGGGGTAGGGCTTGGCGAACGTCTTGTTCAGATTGCCGTAGTTCTGATGGCAGGTCTGACAAGCCAGTCCATTCGAGCTGAGCTGGGTCGAGTTCCACAGCCGCTTGCCTTCGGCGATCAGCGCCACGTTCCGCGATGCGGGAACCGCCACCCCGGAAGGGCGCTTGAAAGCACTTGCCTTCAGCTTCGCCCCCCCGCACGGATTGCAGCCCTTCTTCGCCGCGCACGGGTTGCACGGATTGCAGCTCTTCTTCGCCGCGCACGGGTTGCAACGTTTCGCCATCCGGCAGGGGTTGCAGCCCTTCTTCGCCGCGCACGGGTTGCAACGTTTC
>Ga0114931_10006252_pt1 | contig 14645 bp, 13 predicted proteins | sample 2SBtaG_FD_89579 | JGI IMG/M metagenome (GOLD analysis project Ga0114931, IMG submission 89579) | Deep subsurface microbial communities from Kolumbo volcano to uncover new lineages of life (NeLLi) - 2SBTROV14_V59a metaG | ecosystem: Environmental > Aquatic > Marine > Volcanic | place: Kolumbo...
CACCAGCTCGTGTTCGACCAGCGGCTCACCACGCAGACCGAACTCGGCGAGCTCGACGCCCGCGGCATCACCTTCATCACCCTGCGGCTGCGCTCCACCAGCCTGATGCGTCACATCGCCGCTCTCGACACCTCTCACTACACGACGGTGCGACTCGACCGGCCCGGCCGCTACAAGACCCCCAACGTTTGCGACCAGACCGACGTCACCCTGTCCTCCTACCCCGGCACCGTGCGCCAACTCATCGTGACCGGCCTCGGCCGCGACGAACCCACCATCATCATCACCAACGACACCGCCACCGAAGCCAAGAAGATCATCGAACGCTACGCCCGCCGCATGACCATCGAACAACGCCTCGCCGAAGCCATCCGCGCCTTCCACCTCGACGCCCTCAGCTCCGACGTCGCCCTCAACAACGACCTCGACGTCGTCCTCACCGTCCTCGCCGACGCCGTCTGCGCCGCCCTCGCCCGGCGCCTCCCCGGCTACCACGACGCCACCCCCGACACCCTCCAACGCCGCTTCCTCGACACCGAAGGAACCATCCACAACCACCGCGATCACATCGTCGTCCGCCTCAACCGCCGCGCCTACTCCCCGGTCCTACGAGCCGCCGACCTCCCCGACACCGCCGTGCCCTGGTGGGGAGGCCGCACCCTCCACTTCGAGTTCCCCTGACCCCCAAAACCGGGACCGAATTCGCTGTGTGATGATCGGCGCTAAGACCTACGCTACGGCGTCCCCGGACACTCCGAACCCCGGGCGATATGCTTGAGGAAGCCATCGTTGCAACGATCCCTTGAATCCGCCTCCATTATCGGGGGGTGGACAGGGCCCACATTCCGCAGATGATCGATGGCATCGACGTTGCTGCTACAGGCCGTGAACAGCGTGCGGACTCCCGCCAGATCGGGCGTCAGTTGCCAGGCTCGCACCTGACCGCTGAAACGGAACAAGTCCAGGGGAGCTTCACTGCGATTATTGAAGTGCTTGGTTTGGCAACCGTCCGAGGCATTCCTTGCCGTACTCCCAGCGAGGCATTCTTGCTTGCGCCGGGACTGGGCGGTCGCAAGCAAGCAGACCGACATCTCACTCAGGTCTTGGCATGTTGACGGCAGCTCGGAGCCGCTCGTGGAAGGGAGGGTAGAGGATGCCGTGCTCGGTGATGATGCCGGTCAGAAGCCGGTGCGGGGTGACGTCGAAGGCTGGATGCCGAGCGGGGAAGCCTTCTGGGGCGACGGGCTCGCCGTGGAAGTGTGTGACCTCGTCGGCCGGCCGTTCTTCGATGGGGATCGTGGCGCCGTCCTCCAAAGCGGCATCGACCGATGCCATCGGAAGGGCGGCGTAGAAGGGCACCCCATGGAAGTGCGCGAGGACGGCGAGCGCGTAGGTGCCGATCTTGTTGGCGAAGTCCCCGTTGAGGGCCATACGGTCAACCCCTACGATGACCGCGTCGACTTCGCCTAGGCTCATGAAGTGCCCAGCCATCGAGTCCGTGATGAGCGTTGCCGGAACGCCTGCCTTCTGGAGCTCGTAGCTTGTCAGGCGGGCTCCCTGAAGGTAGGGCCTGGTTTCGTCGACCCAGACGTGTTGGATGCGTCCCTGGCCATGTGCTTCGATGATGGCCCCCAGAGCTGTGCCGTACGCGCCGGTCGCAAGGGCCCCCGTGTTGCAATGGGTCAACACACGGCCCGTCAGGACGCTGGCTCCTGCCAGGTCGATGGCCCGGTCCGTAGCCTCGATTTCGCTTCGCACCTCCTCGGCGAGGGCGAGGATCCGGGTGGTGTCGCCCCAGGCCGGCCGCAACTTGTCCAGGGCGTACATCAGATTCACGGCCGTGGGCCGGCTCGTGCGGAGTGCTTCGTCGGCAGCCGCGGGGTCGTCGCCGGCAAGGTGTGCGAGAGCCATGCCGTAGGCGGCTGCCATGCCGATGGCGGGCGCACCGCGCACGCGCATGCTGCGGATGGCATCGGCGGTCTGGTAGGCGTCGTGGAGGTCTTCCCATAGCTCCTCTGCGGGAAGACGTCGCTGATCTAGTACCCACAGGGTGCGGTTCGGCTCATCGAAGCGTAGTGGTGAGAAGGGCATGGTCAGAACTCGAGTGCTTCCTGGGCGGCGGTCAGAACGTCGTCCAATGTCTCGACATGGCGGTGGATGTGTAGCAGCCGTCTGGCGATCGCCAGAACTTGCCGCTGGACGACGCCGCGCAACGCCGGATCGACGATATCGTCGATGTCCTTGACGTGAGCGAAGCCCACGGTCCTCCGCACCATCTCTGCGCCGGCGAAGCCGCACGTGTCTCTCAGGACGGAGAGGAGGAACGCGTCGAGGAAGCCTGGCGCCTGCCACGAAGGGCTCGAGACGGAGGCGAAGGCCTCCCGCAGCACTCGTTCATAGCTTTCCATGGTGGTCACGACCTGGTTGCGGACGTAGTCGCGGTAGTTCCGTCGCGCGGACTCTGTGGGCGCGTGGGCCACCTGTGCGGCAGCGTTCATGAGGAGGTTCCCGATGAACAGGCCGAGGTCGAAGCCGACCGGTCCGTAGAAGGCGAACTCGCTGTCGATGATGCGGATGGCGCGATCCTTCGCCATGATGCTGCCGGTGTGAAGGTCGCCGTGGAGCAGGGCTTCTGCGCGTGTCATGAAGGCGAGCTTGAGGGCGGCCACCTCGCGCTTCAGGCCCTGATCCGCCTGGAGGCGGGCTACGTCGTCGTCGATTTCCGGCACCCAGTGGTTGCGCTCCTGCGCGACGTGGAATGGCTCGGTGAAGATGAGGTCCTCCGTGATTCGGCACAGCTCGGTGTTGGCCGTATAGGGCGCTAGCGAGCGCCTCTTCTCGGCCGAGTCGGTCGCGAAGTCGGAGGTTCCGAAGTGGACCTTCGCCATGGCCGTGCCCACGAAGTTGCCGAGCTCCGGGATGTCGCGGCCCTCCATCATGGGTTGGCGGATGACCTCGAAGCCGACGAGATTCTCCATGCCGATCGTGTACTGCTCGTCGTCGTACCAGAGGGGCTCCGGAACCGAGCCGGGGGCGAGCGCGTGAAAGGCCTGCAGGGACAGCGCTTCGAAGCGGCCGCGGATGGGGGAGAGCTTCCAGTCCTCGGCTACTCGCACGTGAGGCAACGCTTGCTTGACCAGCACGGTGCGGCTCGAGTCATCGACCTGTGACACCTTGAACACGAGGTTCAGGTTGCCATCGCCGACTTCCACAGCATCGAGCTCCTTCTCCGGGTCCAGCGCGGTTCGGCTCTCGGGACGGCGGCGAACGTAGTCGAGCACGGACTCGACATTGAGGATCTGGTACGGCATCTGCGATCGGCTCCCTTCAAGCCTGAAGCCTTCGGACGGCTGCGGCGATAGCGCCTTCGGGCGTGGCCTCGCCGCGGAAGCCGGCGACGAGGGCATCCGTCATGATCGTCAGCATGTCCCCGAGTTCCGGAGATGCTGCCAGGGGTTGGGCTCGTGACAGCATGGCACGTTGGGCTTCCAGCCATGGGTAGGCCTGCGGGCCCGCTTCCGGTTCCCGATATGTGACCTCCAGAACCGGGCTTCCGGCCTCCCGGAGCACCCGCTGGTCAAGCTCGCGCGAGAGGAGGGTGAGAAGCGTCGTCACGATCTCGTCGCGCCGCGAGGACGGCAGGCGTGCGGGAACGGCGACGCCCCAGGCCACGTTCCAGGGATAGCGCGGCGCGACGGCGGCGAACCTTGCGCCAGGTGGTGGGCTCGCGAAGATGGGTGCGGCCTGGCCTCCCCAGGTGACGGCCGCCGCCGCACGCCCCGTGCGGAGTGCGCCGGTCACCTCTTCGTTCCCGTAGCTTCCGGTGTCCGGCGGCGCGAAGCGGGCCACGGCGAGGTAGAGCCCGAGCGCAGCGACCGCCGCCGGCTCATCGATCCGAAAACGACCTTCGGTCGCCGTCAGCTCCCCGCCCATCGTTCGGTAGTAGGGGAGCCAGTCCAGGAAGATCTCCGATGGATGGGCCTTGAGCGCGATGCCGTACGTCTCCGGCGGACGGTGGCCCGCCTGCGCAAGGGTGAGCAAGGTGCGTGCATCGGGGACCTGGTCGGGCAGATCGAGGAGATCGGCGCGATACACGAGGAGGTGCCCGTCGGTGAACAGCGGTAGCGCTAGGCGCCGACCGCGGTAGGCGCCGTCGGTTTCCAGCCCGGCCACCACCCCGCGTGCGGAGGGCTCGGCGGCTGCCCCGAGCTCCGCGAGGAGGCCCGCGTCGGCGAGCTCCGGGAGCCAAACGTGTTCCGGCACGCACACGGCGTCGAAGGCTGGAGCGCTGGCGTGGAGCGTCTCGTCGACACGTAGACGGTAGGCTTCCCAGGGCACGATCTCGACGGTTGCCGCCGGGCTGGGGGACGTGGCTAGATGGTGCCGAAGGGCGGTTACGGCAGGGTCCGCTGGCCCGACGATGCGGATCATGGCGCGCTGGTCGTTCGAGCTTGAAGCAGGTCACGGAAGCGGGCGGCGTTGCGCGTCAGGTCGTGGCCGTTGCGGTACAGGTCCCCACCGATCAAGAGGACGATGTCATCGCCATACACGTCGAGGAGTTCCGGAACGCGGTCCAGGATCATGCCGCCACCGGGAGCCGGGAAGATGGGCCGGAGCTGCGCGATGGGGGTGCTGGCCGCGTCACGGATGGCAAGGCATTCCGACTTTTCGAACGCGAAGCGTCCCCCGTAGCTCGGGAAGATGCTGGCATCGGCGCCTGCAAGCCGCGCGAGCGTACCGAACAACACGCCATGGGCGATACCCGCCTCGCGCTGCGCGACGAAGCTACCCAGGAAAGCCGGATGCATGAGGAGGGGCAGTTGAGCGGTGTCGTCCAGGGAGAGCTCGAGCATGCTCCCGAAGCCGACCAGCCCGGGCATCACGAGCGCGGCACCCGCGCCCGCGCCGGCCGCGAAGCGGGCGCGACGAAGCGTCTCGGAGCCGGGGGCGCAGACATTCGGCGCGTAGACGCAGTGGAGCCCCGTCTCGCGGTTCGCCCTCTCCACCGCATCAACGCAGCGTTCGACGCGCTCTTCGAAAGGGGCGAAGGACTGGTTGGCGAGGCCGTGATCGTCCTTGACGATGTCGATTCCGCCGAGCGCGAAGCGATAGGCGAGCTCGGCGAGCTCCTCCGAGCTGGAGCCCATCGGCTTGAGGGCCGTGCAGAGGAGCGCGCGGTCCTTCACCCCGACCGCGTCGCGCAGTCCGGCCCTGCCGAAGCGCGGCCCGCGGTATCGACGGAGGTAGGTCCCGGGGAGCCGGACATCTTCGACGCGGAGACCGGGCTGAATGCTGGAGTTGCCGAAGACCACGTTGAGGAGCTGCGTAAGGTCGTCGCCCGCAGCATCGACGGAGTAGCTGATGGTCGCCGAGCTGGCGCCGTCCGGCAACGGGGTCAGGCGCTCCACCCGGCCGATGATGTGTTGCCGGATGCCGGCATCGGTCACTACCTCGTCCGGCATCTCCACGGTTTGCTCGAGCGCGATCTGCTTCGCGCGCGTTTCCACCTCGTCGGGCGGGCCGGCGATGCGGTACACGACTTCGAAGCGGTCTGGCCCGAAACGGGACCCTTCGTCGTCGGAGGTCACAACGCCTCGGCCTTGGCAGCGCTGTGCACGTTCTCCAACCGCACGGCCGCGAGGTCGCTCTCGTCGATGCCGAGGTCCTCGCCGAGCAGCCCCTCGACCGCACTCACGAGTGCGGGGGCGTCGAGCCCGTACTCCTTCATGAGGTACGGCCGGCTCGCGCCGTGCAGGAACTCGTCCCGGATGCCGATGCGCACCAGCGGCCGTCCGACACCGAGGGTGGCCATCAGCTCGGCCGTTGCGGTGCCGAGCCCGCCGAGGATGGTGTGGTTCTCCATGGTGATGACGCCCTTGCGGGCCTTGCCGACGGCTTCCGCGACGGCGGGGTCGTCGAACGGCTTGAGGGTACTGACGTGCAGGTGCTCGACCGACACGCCGCGGCTCTGGAGCGCTGCTGCCGCCCGCAGCGCCTCCTCGGTGCAGATGCCGCTCGATAGGAGCGTTACATCATCGCCGCGTTGCAGCGTCCGGGCGCGGCCGAGCTGGAAGGGCTCGTCCGCTGGAAACAGCCGTGGGATCTCGCCGCGGAGCATGCGCACGTAGACGGGGCCGTCCACGGCCTGGATGGGGTCGAGAAGCGTCTCAACGTCGGTTGCGTCGCCGACCTCCACAACGGTCATGTTCGGGAGGGCCCGCATCACCGAGAGATCCTCGATTGCCTGGTGCGTGGCGCCACCGGGCGTGGTGACGCCAGGGAGGAAGCCGAACATGCGTACAGGGACTCGTGGGTAGGCGATGGAGTCCGCGATCTGGTCATAGGCGCGGCGGTAGATGAACACCGCGAAGGTGTGCACGAACGGGAACATGCCTTCGCGCGAGAGGCCGCCCGCGAAGCTCATCATGTTCTGCTCCGCCATGCCCATGCTGAAGAAGCGGTCGGGGTAGGCATTCCGGAAGAGGTCGATCTCGGTAGAGCTGGTGAGGTCGGCCGACAGCACCAGCACCTCGGGCTTGTCTGCGGCCCACGCGACAAGATTGCGAGCGTGGACCTTGCTCAGGATCTCCATGACTGACCTCCGTGGCCTAGCGGGGCATGCCCCTCAGCATGTCCGCGAAGGCGTTGCGCTCGTCTTCGTCCTTGAAACGCACGTAGTGCAGCTTCGGCCTGCGCTGCTCGAGAAGCGGCATGCCCTGGCACGGGTTGGTGTAGGCGAGAACGAACAAGGGTCGCCCGTCGCGTTCGAGCTCCGCGGGTGCCGCGAGTTGTTGGGGGTCGTGGCCGTTCACCGAGACGACCCTGGCCCCGAAGGCTTCGAGACGCGCTTGGAGGGGTTCGATGTTCATGACGTCGGTCATCTTCCCGTCGCACTGCTGGCCGTTCACGTCGACGTAGGCAGCGATGTTGTCGAGCCCGTGGTACGCGAGGGCCTGGACCGTTTCCCAGGTCTGGCCGGACTGGAACTCACCGTCGGACATGTAGACCCATTGCCGCCCCGACTCTCCGCGGAGTCTTCGTGCCAGGCCGATGCCGCCCGCCTGGCTCAGGGTTTGCCCAAGCGACCCTCCCGTCAGCTCGAGGCCGGGGGAATGCTCCGCGCCGATCATCTCGACCGTGGACCCGTCCTGGTTGAACTGCCGGAGGCCGTCCTCGGCCATCCGGCCGGTCTCGATGAGGGTCGCGTAGAGCGGGAGGGCGTAGTGGACCGCCGAGAAGTACAGCCGGTCCTTCTCGGGAGCGTGCGCACCGTTGTAACCGGCGCCCGTATAGGTGTCGCGGCCGGCCTTGGGGACACCGGGGAAGGGTGGCGGCACCGGTGGGGCTACGCTCGGCCCGAGGTTCATCACACGGACGTAGAGGGTCGCCAGGGCCTCGGCGGATGAACACGCCTGGCTGAGGTAGCCGCCATTGTTCTTGATCGTGTGGTCGAGGACCCGCCGTCGGATCCCCTGGGCGACGCGTTGAACATCGTCGATCCAAGGCTCTGTCGATGGGGCTGCGGTTTCCATGGGTACCTCCTCACGAGGTGGGGTCAGCGTTTTCGGACGACGAAGCTCATGCCCAGAGCCACGAGGGTGAGCACGCCGAAGATCGTTTGCTGCGTGTAGTAGGGGACGTTGAGCATGGTGAAGCCGTTGGAGATGACCGCCATCATGAGCGCGCCGATGACCGTGCCCAGGGCGTTGGGGCGGCCGACGCCCAGGACTGCGAAGCCGATCAAGGTCGCGGCGACGCCGCTCAGCATGTAGCTGTCGCCGGCGAGTTGCGTGCCGATGCCCAGCCGCGAGCTGAGCAGGAGGCCGCCGAGCGCGGCGAGCAGGCCGGAGGCGAGGTAGGCGATGGTGCGGTAGAGCTCCACGTTGGCTCCCGCGAGCCGTGCGGCCTCGGGGTTGCTGCCTACGGCGTAAAGCACACGGCCCCAACGGGTCTTCTCTAGGAAGAGCCAGAGCAGGATGGCGATGACGACCATGATCCACACGGGGTTCGGCAAGTCGAGGAAGGTCCCACGGCTGATCGCCAGGAAGGCTTCGTGGATTTTGCCGGGTGCGACTTCGCCGTTCGCCAGGGTCATGGCCTGGCTAATCGTCTGGCCGCCCGCCAGGATCTGCTGGCCGCCGTCGAGGACGAAGAGCATGGCGAGTGTCGCCAACAGATCGGGCAGGCCGAGGCGCACGATGAGGGCCGAGTTCACCAGGCCGATGAGGAGTCCGGTGCCCGCCGCTACCAGGATGACGAGCGCCGTTGGGAGCTGCCAGAACACCATCGACATGATCGTGATCACCACGATCAGTCCGGCGTTGGCCCCAACGGAGACATCGAAGCCGTTGACGACGACGGAGATGGTCACGCCGAGCGCGATGAGCGTGGCGACCGACATGTCCTGCAAGAGGTAGCGCCAGTTGGCAAAGGTGAGGAACGCCGGTGCTGCAATGGCCAGGAACACGACGAGCAACACCAGGATGCCCAACACGCCGTACTTGACGACCAGTGAGCCGAAACCCGGCATTCTCCTGCGTTCCGCCCATGGGCGGGTGGCTTCTCCTGTGTCTTGCACGCGTGACCTCCTCATGCGCCGCCAACGGCGAGGCGCATCACCGTTTCGCGGGTTGCCTCCTCGCGAGGCAGTTCAGCCATGGCGTGGCCGGCGAACATGACGAGGATACGGTCGGCGATGCCGAGGGCTTCGTCGATGTCTGATGTGGCCACCACCACGGCGGCATCCGCAGATAGCTCGCGGATGTGGTTGTAGATATCGAGTCGGGCGCCGATGTCGACGCCGCGTGTGGGCTCGTCCATGAGCAGGACCTTCGGCTTGTGCGCCAGCCACTTGCCGATCGCCACTTTCTGCTGGTTGCCCCCGCTGAGCACTGCGACCGGCTCGCCCATGGGGCCCTTCACGTCCAGCTCGGCCGCCAGGCGATGGGCGAGGGCACGCTCCTTCCGTCCGTTCACGAAGCCGGTGGGGGCCAGGTTGGAGAGGGAGGGGAATGCCAGGTTCCAGGCCCCCGAGTAGTCGATGAAGAGTCCCTGGGAGCGACGCTCCTCGGGGACGAGGAAGATACCCTTGGCGATGGCTTGCCGGGGGCTTCGGATGCGAAACGGGCGTCCGCGAAGCTCGATCGATCCACGGTCGGGTCGCTCAAGCCCGTAGATGGCTCTCAGCAGCTCGGTCTTCCCTGCTCCGACGAGCCCCGTGATGGCAAGGACCTCGCCGGCGTGGGCCTCGAAGCTCACACCGTGGACCATCGTGCCGAACTCGATGGCGTCGACCTTCAGGACGGGCTCGGGCGAGCGCTCTGCCTTGCCCCGCTCCGGGAACTCCTGGTCGAGGGGCATGCCGAGGATGGCCGCGACGAGGGCGTCTGGCTCGAAGGGTTTCGAGAACGCACCAGACAGCTGGCCGTCGCGTAGCACGAGGGCGTGATCGCAGAGGCGCACGATCTCTGGGAGTTTGAGAGAGACGAAGATGATGCCCGTCCCGCGATCGCGGAGGCCTTCAAGCACTTCGAAGAGCTGGTCGACCTCGCGAAGGCTCAGGGAGGCGGTGGGCTCGTCCAGGATCAGATACCGGAGATTCTGGTTCAGGGCGCGCGCGATCACAAGGAGTTGCTTGCTGTGCAGCCCCAGGTCGCCCGCACGGGAGCGCGGGTCCAGGTCCAACCCGACCGGCGCCATTACCCGCCGGGCCTCTTCCATCACGCGCCGCGAGCGCAGGATGTCACGCGACCCCAGGCGGCCGCTGACGATGTCGTCGAGAAGCAGATTCTCGGCTACCGACAGGTCCGGGACGATCGAGGTGTCCACCTCCTGGTGGACGACATGGATACCGTGCGCCTTCGGCGCGGAGGGCCTGTCGAGTGGCAAGGGAGCGGAGTCGAGTCGCACTCCCCCCTGGAAGCTGGCGTAGTAGCCCGTCAGAACCTTGATGAGCGTGCTCTTGCCGGCTCCGTTCGCTCCCAGGAGGCCCGTGATGGCGCCCGCCGGAACCTGGCACGAGACGCCGTGGAGCGCGCTGACCCCAGCGAAGCTCTTTCCGATGTTCTCGAGTTCAAGCACGTCCGGCTCTCCAAAAACCGGTGCCGGGGCCGGCCCGGCGGGATGCCGCAGCGGACCGGCCCCGGAACGGACCCTACTGGTTCTTGCTTTCGAGCGCGCTCATCCACGGGGTCATGAGCTGGCTCGTGTTGGCGAACGCAGGCATCTTCTGCGTCAGGTCGGCCATGTTGGTGACGTTGTTGGCAATCAGGAAGTCCCGGGTGACGAGCGTGGGCTCGATCAGCACGTAGCGGGGGAGCGCCTCGCCGGCCACGAGACTGGCGGCGGCCCGCACGGCGATCCGGCCGATGTTGGCGGGGTTGGTGGCCGCGGTCGCGACCCAGGGGCTGTCCTTGCCGATCATCGCCTGGATGTCGGCGGTGCTGATGTCGCAGCCGTACACCTTGACGTCCTTGCCCTGTCTTGTCACGCCCTTCATCGCGCCCAGCGCGAAGGCGTCGTAGGGCGCCAAGATCGCCTTCATGTCCGGGTGGGCGAGGAGCGCGGCAGAGGTCTGCGATTCGACCTCACCGACGGTGTTGGAGGAGACGGTGCCCCAGGTGCCGTCGAGCTTGACGTTGGGGTAGAACTTCAGAATCGAGTCGAAGATCGCCTTGCGCTTGTCGAGGGGGTCGAAGCCCCCCGTGTACACGAGCCCGATCTGACCGGTCCCGTTGAGATCGCTCAGCATCTTCATGGTGATGTCGAGGCCGATCAGGAAGTCGTTCTGCGCGATTTGCACGACCGAGGGGTCTGTGGTGGAAAGGTCGAACGTGACGACCTTAATGCCGGCCTTCGTTGCCTGCTCCACCAGCGGGGCCATGGTGGCGTCGCGCCCGTGGTCGATGATGATGGCGTCCACCTTCTGCGTGATGGCGATCTGCATATCCGATGCCATCTTGGCGTCGTCGCCGTTTGCGCAATAGGTCACCATCTTCATGCCCAGCCCCTTGGCGGCGGTCTGGGCACCGTTCAGCCACTGCGAGAAGAAGTCTCCCGTGCAGAGCTGGCGTACGAGCGCCACTGTGGGCTGCTTACCGCCGGCGAACGCGGGCGGGATGTCTTGGGCGCTGACGGCTGTCAGGGCCGCCAAGCTCAGAAGGGGAAGGAGGAGCCTCAGTGCTTTCATGCTTCACCTCGCTGGGATGGTGCGGAGCCGACGCCGGACCCAGTCTGCCCGGACGGCTGCGCTTCCGAGATCAGGTAGTTGGCGCTGCCCGCATCCGTGATGAGCACGGACATGAGTCGCGCCCTCAACGCTCCGAGGATGGCAGCGTGCTTGTCCGGGCCCCCTGCGACGCCGATGACGCTCGGGATGCGCCGGAGGTCCTCGAGCGTGAGGCCTACGGCGTTGTTGCTTAGGCGCCACGGAACGGGCCTGCCGTTCACGTCGTAGAACTGGCCAAGGACGTCGCCGACCGCGCCTCGGTCGGCCAATGCCTCCATTTCCCGGGGCGTCACGAACCCCGCCTTGCAGAAGGTGGACTCGGGCGTCGTGTTCCCGATGCCGATGACAGCGCAGTCGGAACGCTTCGCCAGCGCCAGGGTGCGCGCGATCGCGCTCTCGTTCAGAAGAGTCGTGCGGGCGCTGGCGGATTCCAGAAACGCTGGAGCGTGCAACGGATAGGTCGGCGGACAGGGCGTCACCCAGTTTGCGGCACGCGTCGTAGGGGTTGGCGTGGTTGGCGCTCATCGTCAACGCGCCGATCATCTGCACGACGCGGATGTTCCGGTTGGTGCCGCTCGGCAGCAGATCCGCGATAGCTGCGACGGCCGAGCTCCACGCTACAGCCAACGTAGATTCGGGCAGCAAGTGGGCAACGAGATACTGCGCCGCTGCCCGCGCAACCGCGTCTTTGGGCGTGAAGGAGCTCTCGTCCACCACGAAGGCCTCGTTCAGGCCCCACGCTTCGGCGAGTCTGGAGGACAGAGCGCGATCGATGGCAAGCGGGTAGTGGATGCGGATCTCGACGATGCCGAGTTGTAGGGCTTTCTTCAGGAGCCGCGAGACCTGCATCTTGGAGACCCCGAGCTGGGTGGCGATCTGGGCCTGCTTCAGACCCTGGTGGTAGTAGAGCTCGGCGATCCGGGCGAGCCCGATCGCTTCTGCATCTCCTTCAACGCGCGGATCCTGCATGTCCCGGCCTTCGATCTCGGCGTTACAAGTAACAAGCCGTGTTACATGTTTGTTGAATCATGTTACGCGCACGACATAACGGTGTCAACAGAGGCGAATGGCGGAGCGCCCGCGAGTCTGCTCGCTGGGATCTTCGTGGCTATTCCCCACGATTGGGGTAGCCGGCTACGGCGGATGAGCGTTTCTTCCTGGCATGCCTAGGAACGTTGTGACGAGTCAAGGCGAACAGACGGACCGCGCTTGTGTTGGTTGGGTTGGCAGTGAGCGGCTGGATCTACGTGCGCGGCGTTGCTCGTGGGGGCATAGCGCGCCCGAAGCCTTCCAGCAGTTCGCCTCAGTCCTGTGATCCGCTTGCCGCAGAAGCACAGACCATGAGGAACTCCAACTCCGGCTGGATACACGGAGGGCCATAGGTGCCTCCGTTCTTGGAAGTGGACTAGTGCTCTCGAGTTCGGCGGCCGGTCCAGTTCAGCAATCGCATGGACTGCTGCAACGGAGCGGGCCTTGGCCTGCCGCCCAATTAGGGCACCACGAGTCGATCCGATAATCGAAAGTAGCCTCAACCGAGACACTGCGTGGACTGAGCTACGCAGTACGGGTGTAACATAATGACGCGCAGATATTCTGAGCACTTACGAAGCAATGTGGACGCCAGACTGTCGCTGCGCCTCAACCCACGACGTTTCCACCAAGGCTGTCCCCAAGATTTCTTCGGCACTTGGTAGGGATGGGTGTGCCAGCCAATTTGCTTCATTCTTGCCATGGAATTTGGCGCGCGACACCGGGCGTGCGAACCGTGTGGGGCACTCCCGGTGTGGTGCTCCGATCTTGTGCTGCACAGCTGTTCCCGCGAAACGGCACGCCGAAAGAACTGCACTGGGAACAGAGGAGACCGAACTCGCTTGTCCAGGGCGCCATCGCGACTCTTGCCAGCTCCGGGCCACGCGCAACCAAGGTGCAACGTCTGCATACCCGGTAGGCACGCCCGGCATGCCGCATCCGTCTTCGGGGCGCATCGTCGCATGCCAAGGCGACCGGTAGCGGGCCTTTCCGTCGTCGGGGAGGTGGATCTCGGGTGCGAGCTCGTGGCGGTCACGGTCATCCAGGAGGACGTTCGGACGGGGCTGCCAGGTGTCCTGACCACCATCGGGCGAGAGGGGCGCGCACTCGTCTCGAGGGATCGGCCGGCGGGATGGAGCGAAGGGAGCAGGCCCCCTTCGTGCAGGCCTCCGTTGCCGAGCTCGTTGCCCTCCACGGAACCGACCCGCCACCCCCTACGTTCGGGTGCGGGATGCGTTTGGGCGGCCCCCGACGAGGGTCTGCTTGACGCGCCCTACCAGCAGGAGCAGACCGAAGAGGATCGACGCGGGCCTGGCTGGGCTGCCGGGGACGTACACGTCGACCTCGAGCATGCGGTCGACGCCTCCGAGTACCGCCGGGCTCGCGGCGAAGAGCTCGCCTCCGATCGCCTCGTTGCCTACCGCGACCACCGCCTTCGGATCCGGCATGGCGCCGTAGGTTCGCTCGAGCGGGTCCCGCATGTTCAGGCTGACGGGTCCGGTGACGAGAAGCGCGTCGGCGTGACGCGGCGAGGCCACGAGCGTGAAGCCGAAGCGGCTCATGTCGTTGAAGGGGTTGCCCGTAAGGGCGATCTCGGAGTCGTCCAGGCCGCCGTTGCCGGCCGAGACCACGCGGCAGGCCAGGGTCGGGATGTGGAGGTCGTGACGGGTCGGTGGCGGCTCGCTCGGCTCGATGAAGGTCCCGTGCATGAGATCGACCCGTTGAACGAGGTCCTCGCGGCGCGTCACCGCCACGTCGAGGGTGCGCCACTCCGCGATGGCATCGGGCCGGTCGCGACGGCAGCGCCCGCAGAGAACGCAGGCGGCCACGTCCAGGCGGAATTCATCGTCGTCTTCCTCGAACGCGCCGCTCGGGCACAGCTCGACGAGGGCGTCGCGCGCCTCGTCGGTCAGCCCTTCGGGCCTCAGCATGGGGAACCCGGGGGCCCAGGCGGGCAACGTCAGGAGATCCTCGAGGCTCCGCGTCAACTGGCCGGTCCGTAGGGTCGTCCAGGCGCGCCTCATAGGTCGGCGTCCGCGTAGGAGAGGTCGAAGGACTTGTTGCAGACGGGGAAGTCCGGCAGGCCTGCTCCCCGGACGGCGAACTCCAGGGCGCGCCAGTTCTTGAAGCTCGGGCTGACGATCCTCACGTTGCGCACGCGATCGTCCTCCACCCTGAGCCAGTAGAAGAGTTCGCCTCGCGCCGACTCGACGCGTGCCCATGCCTCGCCGTCGGGAACAGGTGTCGGGATCGATGGAGGCCCTTCGGGTAGCTCGGCCAGGAAGCGATCGAGGTACCCGAAACTGTGCTGCGCTTCGCGGAGATATTGCTGTGCCCTCGCGAGTACGTCGCCTCCCTTGCGCGTGACGGGCGTGAAGGGTCGGTAGGG
>Ga0114931_10006253_pt1 | contig 14644 bp, 14 predicted proteins | sample 2SBtaG_FD_89579 | JGI IMG/M metagenome (GOLD analysis project Ga0114931, IMG submission 89579) | Deep subsurface microbial communities from Kolumbo volcano to uncover new lineages of life (NeLLi) - 2SBTROV14_V59a metaG | ecosystem: Environmental > Aquatic > Marine > Volcanic | place: Kolumbo...
GGACCCGGCAAAAGTTGCCCTTGCCATGGTCATGTCAAGGAACCTCAAGGAGTTTATTCCCCTGTCCGAGCAGGTCATAGATCAAGCCACACGAAGAATGATCTACGACGAGAAGGTCCCTGCTTCGGAAAAGGTTGTTTCTCTCTTTGAACCCCACACGGACATTATTAAGAAGGACCGGAGAGAGACCTTCTATGGCCACAAGATCTGTCTGACCAGTGGACGGTCGAATCTCATCTCCGATTGTTTGATTGTGGAAGGGAATCCTGCGGATTCCTCTCTTACTGTTGAGATGCTGGATCGTCATGATCAAATCTACGGCCACTACCCTCTGAAAGTAGCCTTGGACGGTGGCTTTGCATCCAAGGACAATCTCAAGGCCGCCAAGGCCAGGGAGATCAAAGACGTTTGCTTTGCCAAGAAACGTGGCCTCAAAGAAGAGGACATGTGCCGAAGTTCCTGGATGTACAAAAAACTTCGGCGTTTTCGGGCCGGTATTGAATCCGGTATTTCCTGGCTCAAGCGCTGTTTTGGGCTTTGGAGATGCACGTGGAAATCGTTTCGGTCTTTCAAAAGCTATGTGTGGTCCTCTATTGTTTCGGCGAACCTTTTTACCCTGGCAAGAGGGCAAAAACCGGCAACTGCTTGATAAAACGTTACATTGGGGATCGTATGCATAACAAGTAGGGACTGGTTTGCCAAAATAATGTAAAATGAGCCATTATTGTTTATGGCTGCACCAAAAGCCTCCTGTTATCATCACGTTGGACGTCACAATGGTATGCCGGTCTCGGCAAGTAGCCTAAATTAGCCCATTTATGGATGGACACTATTTAAGGATTGTCCCCCGGTTCTTCACTGTTCTTCATCAGAAAATTCCGGGGGATCCGGTAATTGTGCTTGCTCAGTCATAGCACTCTTAAATCTGACGGCGTGCCTGGACCATTTGGTGAAAGCGCAGCTTTCAGCAATATGGTCCAGGCCTCTTGTTGGGAATTCTCCCATCTCAGATATTTCTGAACCAGTCTTCGTCTACGCCTACGGTTTCGACCATTTCCGTCTTGATCCCAAGGCAGAGCTCTTTCAGCTTTTCTGCAAGCTGATCGCCGTCGATTAGGTCAATGGGTGGGGCCCCATCACGGGTTGCCTCACGTATTGCATCACGTGTGAATGTGCCAGTGGTTACAAAGAGACCCTTGTCGGCTCTGCCGACGAGGGCACCCCGAAAATCTCTAACGGCTCCGGCGGAGACGGAGCCTTGGTACTTTTTGCATTGGAAGAGGACATGAAAACTGAGAAGGCCTCCAACCTTGACAATTCCTTTCCCGTCAATTCCTCCGTCACCGGATCGCCCTGTGACCTCGACTTGGACAAATCCTGATTCGCGAAGCATCCGTTTCACCAGACGCTCGAAGGCGTCTGCGGTAAGCTCCTGAGTCAGGACATGATGAAGTTTGGTTCGCCAAGATTCATCATCGTCGGGAAGTTCTTCCTCTGATTCAGGAGCGGGAGACCGAGCCTCCCGCTCCCTTCTCGATATTTCTCGAACCGTCTTGACCACAAGTTGGGGATCAACTTCGGAAACATCCCGTTTCTCCGGGACGATCACCCAAACCCCGCGACTTGAATTATCGAGAATTCCGTATTTCTTCAGGTACGTTCTCGCCCAAGCAAGCTGGTATTCAACTTCCGTCAAACTGCTTTTCTCCGGGTTATGGGGGATCGCGAGAACCTCCTCTGGAAGGTCGAGTGCTTCTATCACCTTTGCCGAAATCTCGTCAATGGAACCCGAGCCGCCAAGCTCATGCATGGCTGCGAGAAGCGCATTCATCAATTCATGGTACCTCGGCATCTGTTCATGCTTCGCCATGCCGTATTCCTTTCTTTAAGATTCCCAATGCCGCGAATCATCGGCTGTTAAAAGTTGTGTGGCTGTAGCGTAGCGGAAGCCGCTCCGCTTTTGACCGTCCGAGTGCATTTGCCCCTTAGGCGAGGTCAATCGAACCATCGTATGCCTGCCCGGGCATCAGGACCAGGCAGCCTTGACGTAGACGATCGAAGTCGGCTGCCCAACTCGCCCACAAGGCGGCGGCATGGACCAAACACAGCGGCCTGTCTGCCGTCACGGCGTTCACGGCATCGAGGTTGTCCTCGTTGTCCCGAAAAAAGACCGCCGCTGAGGTTGCGTCCCGCTCATGCGAGGGACTATGGGCCGCCCCGGAAACAAACGCCTCCCACACGAGCAGGCTGCGAGTGTCTCCCACGGGAGGCCACGTGTTCCAGTCCAGAGTGTACGTCAGGACACCCAGAGCTCGATCGCCTATCGCCCGCAGGATCCACGCTGCCTCATGGACACCCAAAGTGGTCACGCTCGCGCCCGCCGGCGCAAACATTGATCGGTTCCCTTCCCCTTGGCGACCGCGGTTCAGGCCGGCACTGCCTGCAGGAACCGGCATGAAGAGGGGAGACTCAAAGCCCAGCGCGATGCTCATGCTGCTACTGACATCGGCCAAGAGACAAGTCACGAGATCGTCAATACTCGCAGACGCGGTTGGATCGCATCCGTCCGGCGTAACACGAGCCCACGCAAAGGTGCCGGCCCGAACACTGCCAACATCACATGCATAGATGACCCGACTCAACGTACCTCCTCCCGCCTAATAGCGGTGCCGATCGCGTCCCTTGTTCCGGCGCGGAGCGGCGGAATAAGGAACTCGACGTAGTCGGCACCGCGATTCCCGGCGGCGCAGCCGCCGGGAACGTTAAGCATGAGCGGCGGTGCTTTTTACCGCCCGCTCTATGTGTTAGTGGCTATCCTTAATATTATCATCTTGATAATTCTTTTTCTTAAGCCTGTCGTAGAAGTCTATCAATAAATAAGAAAAAACACCTAAAGAACTTATGATCCAGCCAAACCATTTAAACCAATTAGGCAATCCTTCTACACCATCTATCCGCAAGTAGTGAGGTTGGTAAATCAAATCAAGCAAACCATACACAATGCCAAATATCATTGCAAATGCCGCTATAATCTTAACTGCCAGTTTGACATCCATTTATATCCTCTAAGATTATCCCATGGGCAAGATATCAATCTCAGATGAAATGTAATTAATGATATTTCTTTTTCAAAAATGCTCCACTAGCAGATAGTTTCTGTATATCACCGGAAAACTGAAAGGCTTGACAAATCGGTACGGGATATTCTATCTGTTCCTAACTGTATAACTTGTCAAATGGACGATAGGCAGCAAAAGATAACATCCCATGAAACCCGTACCTTCCAATATCCGGATCCTGTTTGAGGCTGCGCTTGCGAAAAAAGGCGTGGAGCGCTCCTCACGTTTTCATTACTTGAAATGGCTTCGATATTATCTGGATTTCTGTCTTAAGTATCATTGCGCGCCCATAAACAGAGAAAGTCTTGGGCCCTTTCTCAAAAAACTGAAAGACAAACAGCAGAGCGCACAGCAGCGGAAACAGGCATCTGACGCGGTTTCCATATTCTATCAACTGAATAAGGTTGATCTCGATGAGACGCATACATTAAAAGACAGTAACGGAAATATTTCAACAAAAAAACATGAATTAAAGAAAAGGAACGCTGATTGGAATTCTGTCTACCAATGAATTAAACTCGGAGATCAAGCTGAGGCATTATTCCCCTAAAACCTTGCAGGCCTACAGGGGATGGCTCAGGCAAGCGTAGCTTGATTGTGCGGTTCACGGTGCCCGGTCGAGTTCCTTGTTCCGGCGCGGAGCTTGCGGAAGCAAGCGGAGTGACAGGTTGCCTGGTCTGCTTCAACTTCGTTATGGGATCTAAATTCGAAATACCACGTTAACCATGTGCTTTAGCTATTCAATAAATGGAATTTCCGAAATCGATATTTCAATGTTCGTTTTCCTTAGCATCACCCTTAAAGATGCAGCTCTTAAATCTTTATCACTATGTGGGCCTACAATTATTCTCTCGATTGGAAGCGTAATATCGATCGAATCAAATAATTCTATATAAGGAACTGATTTACCGTTTCTTATTCGGAATTTTCTTTCTTTTTCGGGTTGCGGAATAGTGTTGTGCTCATCAGCAAGCTTTTGATACTCCGCATCAATGTTAGTTGGTAAACAAACGACCCTTACTTCATTCTCTTCGCTAAAACCCCTATGTTTATAGCGTGAAATACATTTTATGAACGACGGAAAAGCATTAGATGCATCTGGAGGTTCAAAATTATTGTTGCTGATATTCAAAAGCATGTTTTTTACATGTTCGGATATTGAAATGAAATCTTCAGATAACTCATTTTTTAATTTCGTTTCGTCATCGCTATAAATGGCGTCACCTATATACCCTAAAGCATATAAGTACCTACCGGATTCGATTTCCAATATCTTTTCAAATTCGCGAGTATTGAATACTATGGCTACTCCGCCACCCTGCCCGTAGCCTCGCCATTGGCTTAAAAGCCCGTTTGTATTTACATAGTCGTATTTACCCTCTCCGCAAAAAGATAAGATATAAATTTCTTCGCCAGTTGCGCTATATGCTGCATTAACAAATGCTCGCGCATCATGTTTCGCAACTTGATCAAGGCCTCCCTTTTCAATTATCTTGGATTCTATATCCTTCTGCTTCGAAATTAAAGCCACAAACTGTTCTTTAACTACGGGAGTGACATATTCAACAAGCTTTTCCTTACATAGGTATAATTCGCTATAATCATTCAGGAACTTAAAATGTGTAGCCCATAAAGATTGAGTCTTAAGAATACCAAGTAACCCATCCCATGTGGTATAGTGAAACAGCCTATTATATTCTTGAGAGACCATCATGTGTATACTTATTCTTTACTGCTGATAAACCATAACGGGCTGCTCACCTACCGGTGTGAAGCTTCAGCGAAACACCGGTCAGAGTGAAGCAGCAAGGTTATACAGGCTTTTACTCCAATTGCTGCATTAAAGCCGATTTCCATGAGGCGTATCGATTAGCTTTAACTGCTTGAAAGAATTCCGTAATATCTTCAGGTGATAAAAAATAAAAATAATATTTCCAGTCAATTTTACTTTCTTTAAGTCTTTCGTTTAGGGCTTTAAAATGCTCTTTACCATCCCTGTATTTTGCTCTGTTTTTCTGATTTGTGTCTCCGTCAGCTTTCATTTCAACAACAAGAATTTCATTTTTTGACTGCATTTTAAGGAAGAAATCAGGGTTGAAATTTTCTTGCTTGACATGAGTCATGGCCTTTTCATCAGGCTTATAGGAGTAGGGAAACCAGTAAAAGCCCTTGTCCGGAGATTTAAAAGCCGAATCAAACAGATCGATGTTGTTGAAAAGGGATCTGCTGAACTTGCGCTCCGGCTCAAAAGAAACATAAAAAAGATTCAAGGGCGTTTTGAATTTATCTTTGGCTATTTCAATCAGATTATCCTTAAGAAACCGGATTTCGCTTTCCTTGCCCCCATATTTTTCAATCTTTTCTTTTACTTCCGGATAATTTTTCTTGTCTTCAATAAACTCATACAGCATGGTTTGCTGTTCTTTAGGCAGAGAATCGGGGGAATCTTCACAATAGAAAATATTGCCATTGCTTTTTAACACGCTTTCATTGAAAAATTGAGGAACCAGTCCATGCTCATTATCATCAATTTGAATTTTAACTAAATCATCGGGTTTCATTTTCATACGCGGCGCATTTCTTCCGACTTCCCGCAACATCGGGCCAAACGCCTGCTTTGCTTTGGAAAGGTTCTCTCTGCTGATAAATGTAGCATCATATCCATCTGCTGAAAGGTTATTGACAATAAATTCTTTAATCTTGGATAGAGGCCAATTCTTGGAAATAGCCTGATCCTTTTCTTTTAGAAAGAGCTTTATTTCTCTGGCCGCTTGGTCAATAGAAACAATATCTTTCATTTCAAGGGTAAAGCGAAAAGAACCGGTTTCGGAATATATACTTGTCTCCTCCCACTTCCGGCTTTGAGGCGAAAACTTGACTTTTTCCGGCTCTTTTGCGGGTTTTTCCTTGCTTTTAGTGGTGTCTTGAGCAGAAGCATACTCCAAATTATACAAGGGAAATAGGAAGTTGGCCCTATTTTCGTCGTAACCCCAGCTGAGCCGGTTTTCAATTTCAAGGACTTCGTTGTACAGATTGATAATATTTGATGTCCACTTCTCATGGTTGTTGATCTTTACAAAAACCGAGCCGTGAGCCCTTCAGGAATACGAAGGCCCCGGCCCAGAACCTGTGATATTAACAGTTTTGAATTAAAGGCCCGCTGTTCATGCGGCACAATCTGAAATACATTCTTTACATCCCATCCTTCGGTGAGCATGCTCACAGATACTATCCATTCCACCGGATTATCCGGCTCATCAACGGTTTTTAATAAAGATAGGTTGTCCTTTCGTGCTTTTTCCGGTTGCTCAAGTATGGATTCAACCACCGCTTTTTCACTGCTGTTTGATGGCACTCCCGATGTCACCCAGATAACCTTGTTGGCGGCCTGATCATAAGAGATCGATTCTTTGTCTGAAATATATTTTACAAGGGCATTCCATATCTGGATACATGTCACGATCTTATCGGTGATAACAATAGTAATCGGTTTGAGTCTATCCCCGTATTTTTGCTGATTATCAAGGTGGTTCTGATAGGTTTCATCAAAGCCTTTGTCTTTTGTAGATTCCTCTTCAACCTTATAATCTATTTTTTTAACAATGCCGTCTTCCATTGCCTGTTTTATGCTGTATCTGTAAATGACATCATGAAAATATTCGTCACCAATGTAGGGTGTTCCCGACAAGCCTAGCAGATACTTAAACCCGTATTCCGGATTTGTGAGAAACCCAAACCATTTTTTAACGGCCGCATCCGCTTCACTGTAAATATGATGGGCTTCGTCGCTTATCACCAGGCTTCGCTCCCCCTTGCCTTTGAAACTGTCTTCAATGGATGAACCGGTTCTTTGATAGGCGGCATGAATATTTTCAACGCAGATATCACCGTTCAAAATAGGATCATTGGCGCTCTTTATGGCGGGCGAAGGATAATCCGAACCAAGCTCTTCAAGTATCTTTGTCAAGACAGCATCACCGCTGAACCATTCAAATTTCTTTTTCAATTCCTCTTCAATGGTCAACGACGGGCACAAAACAAGCACCTTGTCTACCAGACCTTCGGCCAGCATGATTTGGGCTACTCCGTAAATCACCCAGCTTTTGCCGGTTCCCGTGGCAAGGTCAATGCTGTAAGACCTTTTGTCTTTAATGCGCACATGGTTCAGGTAATCCGGCAAGTCCCGGTAACGGTTCTTGAGTTTTTCACTTTTATTGAAGGTGTGTACTGCGGCCTGTTCCGTTGGGCTGAAACTATCCGTAACAAAAAAATGGATCGATTTTCGCACCGCTTCGCGGACATGGCCAAAATCAGCAGTGGTCAGGGCATCAAGAAAGGCGTCATATTTGTTGACAACAGAAAGTGTCTTTGATGAAAAGTCATCTATCTGAAGAATAAAGTCGTCGTTTTTATATTCAATGCTCATTTGAAGTCCTTTTTCTGTTTCACGACCTTCAACTCATTGCCGTATGTATCAATAAAAATGATCATCATCTTTTTTCCGGTAAACTCGTCTTCGGATATTCTCATCACGGCTTTGCTGCGCCCTTCATTGACCACATCCCCCGCCCAGAATACCTTGCCCAGGTTGAAATAATCATCATTGTAATCGGTATCCACAAGCACCATGGAAAAGGTTTCAAAGTTTTTAAAATCTTCCGGGTCATAAACCAGCGTGTTTGATTTAAAAGACGAAATCTCAATAGACCAGTCCTTTTTACCGGCATTGAATAGATCTTCATTCTCCGGTTTTCTGCGATGATAGGACACCTTTACTTGTGGTTGAGAAATAAAATCAAACCCCACCGCGTCTATTACTTCGTTGACATCCGCCTCGCTGACAGGCTGTTTCACACTGCCCGGATCGCCTTTTTCAATAAGGGCTTTAAGAACTGACAGAGGGACTTTCAAAAGCACATAGGTGGTATTGTCTATGTCAATCTCATCTTCCATAAACCCCATGGATGAGACAGGCGCGATCACATAAAATCGTCCCCCGGCTCTGCCGCCCAGAACAGTATGCAGGGTATTAATGTATTCACGATCGAGCACAAGTTTTTTCTGATTGGGATAATCCCAGATGAATGCCGAATGCACCCCGATGTACCCGTCCGCCTCAAACCCGTGTATCTTGTGCCTTTCCGACCGGACGCCGAACAACTGCGCCACAAAGGGTTTGTAGTGCTCCCAGTCCAGATTGAGGATGGCCTTCGCGTCATACACACCGGCATGAAACAACGTAAACTCCTTTGCCTTTAACGGTTTTTCCTTTTCGGTTTTATCCTTGGGCTGAATAAAGGAGATGAGAAACCGCACCTTGCCGACATCAATAATCTTTTCACCTGCCTTGCTTTCGATATCTTCAACAGTTTTCAGCTTGTGCAGTTTCAGCTTATCTTTCGGACAGATAAGGGAAAACTCTTCTTTTTTGTTCCCGGTAAGATGGGCGGATATGAAGTCACTCAGACTTTTGAGGAATGAATCGGTAATTACAAAATCACCTTTGCGGGCTTTTTCGTAGACAAACAACATTCCACGTGACTTTGCTTTGGAATGCTCTTCAAAATCAGCCACCCGCTCATAATCCCTGCGTTCATCCTTTTTCAATGAACCGATTTGCGTGGCCAGGTTAAGTATTCTTTTTTGAATGGTGTAGATAGAAAATTTTCCACAATCCATGCCGATCCAGCGGCGCTTGAGTTTTTCTGCTGCTGCTAATGTAGTTCCAGAACCGGCAAATGCGTCTATAACAATGTCGTTTACTTTGCTGGTAGAACATATTATTCGATCAATAAGCTCTTCTGACTTCTGGGTGGGATAATCTAATCGTTCTTTAGCTTGGCTGTTAACAGGTGAAATATCAGTCCACGTATCACCAACCATTCTTCCACCGCTTTCATCCAAATATCTTATATATTCAGCGACCCCATTTTTGGTGTAGCTTAATCTATTATTTTTTTCGTGTCTTTCCATTGTTTCAGGAGGGCATCTCCAGATTCGCCTGACTCCATTCCAAGTATAATCGTACCCGCCTCCACTTAAGCCTGTTGCTGTCAGGTTATCCTTTCTGTAAATTCGGCCATTCTTATTTTTATATCTATATTTTGACTTAACATACTTTTCACTTAGGCCTTCATATTGTGGCGTGAATAAAATAGTATCGGATTTTGAATAAAAATATATTGTATCGTGAATATTTGGGAAACAACCAGAATCACTATGTGCAGATGTTCTTTTCCATACAATCTCACTCTGAAAATTATGCTCTCCAAAAACCTCATCCATAATTGCCTTGATATAATGCCCCTTTTTCCAATCAAGGTGAACATAGATGGAACCATTATCCGCGAGAATTTCCCGCATCAGTATTAGCCGCTTTCGTAAGAACTAATGAACTGCGCCCCGATGATCTTATCCCGGTAAGCCTTTTCCCTGTCCTTCATAAAATCCTGTTTGGTGGCAAAAGGCGGATCGATGTAAATCAGCTTTATTTTGTTTTTTGTCTTGTATCTGTTCTCAACTCTCTGGTCTTCATACAGGGTTTTAAGCGCCAGCAGATTGTCGCCGAAGATCAGCATATTACGCCAGTCATCCTCAAAAGGATGATCCGAATTGAAAGAGCGAATCTTCTGAAACGGCGCAGCAGGCGTCTGGGCGATTATATCTTCTTTACGTGCCTTTCCCTTGTAAACCAGCCGGTAATCCTTTGTCGCTTCAATAAACTCCGTATCATCACGGTCAAACAGCTTTGACTTATACACAGCCGGAAGCGTTTTCCCCGCCTCAATCATTTCAATAATCTTCTTTTTTTCCTGCTCGGTCAGTTTCACATTCGTTCCTTTATTCTCTACCAAAGGCCAGTTGGTTTTTTTTCTATTTCATGTATAACGGGCTGCTCAGGGGCGGCGCGCTTTTCCGCCGTCCCCTGAAGCAGCGATGTTAGGAATTTCCATTTCCATGAACATTTGATTTGCTGTTTGGCAGGAAGTCCGCAATCCTTACGACGACGGTCGCCATCTCTGTGAGCCAAGTAGCGAGTTCACTGAATTTGACTTCCCGTGCCCCGATAACGAGCCGATCGATTGTCTTGACAGTCTGATGGGACTCAGTCGGATGTGGAATTTCCGGACCGTCAGGCCTAAGGGCAAATGACTGTCCATCTCCGATTTGTCCATCCATGACCAACTCTTCTAAGTGATGAATCTCGTTGCGAATCAAGCGAAATCGGTCTGCCACAGCATCAGATGCGAATCTCACCTTCTCGGAGTTCAATTCTATCGATAATGGGTCTTGGCCACGATCACGTCTAAGCCGGCGGAAACAGTTTGTAGCCCGATACATGTTCGATATACAAGTTTCGAAATGGGATATTGACCTGTGCATTGCTCCGAGGTTCAACGATGAGTGGGTCCCCCAAAATTCCTTCAGCTTAGCGGCTCCGTACTGATACTCAATTAATGCTGCCTCAACAAGCCGCACGTATGTGCTGACCAGCGCATTAATCTGATAACGACCCGATGGTGACTGTATGAACAGCGTCTTTAACCAGTATTCCGGGGAACTAGATACATTATCGGGAATTTCGGGCAAATCAAACTCTACATACACTGCATTAACTTCCTAACGCCTTGCCGATAAGCTGCGGGGCGTAAGGCGGACCGACAGCTTCACCGGCGTGTTATGAGCCGTTGCCGAGCCCGCGGTCTCGCAGCAGTGACAAGATCGCAGAAGCGGCAGTTGTGTCTCTAGCCTCAAAGGTCTCTCCAACCAAACGATGTTCCACTCCTGGCACTCGATCCCAGACTGAGATACGAACGACCTGGACACCGACCAAGAGTGGGGAGAGATCCTTGACGAAGTCGTAGAACGCGCGTTGCTTCCATCGGGGAGCTCCATGCCCGCTCAGGTCGCGGTGGCCTCCGGCGGGACCGAACTGCTTCTCGCAGCTGGCGTTCGTCCACTTGCCACCGTAGCTTCCCGCGCGGATACACTCACCCTCGAACTGCTCGCAGTACTGCATGTAATCAGCCCGCGGAAACCATGGAAGCTCCGCGTAAGCCGCCGACTCCAACGTAGCCGCACGATACCGATTGAAATGCAGTTGCTCGTCTAGCTCTATCGCGGCCCCGTTGACCTCGAGATCCCAACCTCCGAAGCCGGCGGGCACAGCCGGCAACTGCCCACCGAGCAATCGGTACACGCGGTCGATCTCGCCAGATATCCGAGATTGGACAATGTCGCTGACCCGTGGATACCGGACTGAACCTGTGGTTATCGAGCCAAGTCCAGCAAGCATGCTAGTCAGCGTGTCTTGCTTCGCTCCCATGGTGTCCTCACGTGCTCATAACGTGGCCATCACCAGCGGGAATGGAGCGCAGCGGAATTCCCGTCTGAGTGAATGGCATGGTCCGCCTCATTGGTCCCGCAACCATATTGCGAAATGCTTTGATTTCGATGCCGACCTGCGCCACTGCGAAAGGATCTCGGCTGTTTTTGAAAGGTTAAGAGCCGTCTGTTTAACAGAAGCTATCCATTCTCCGAGAGGTTCAATGGTTGCGAAGTCTCCTTCATACACCTCTCCATATCCCAAACGTCGTGAAGCATAAGTGGCTCGAGTCTTTTCCAAAGCTTTCCCGCAGATCATCTCACGAATGAACTGCGCTGACCGGTCACCAGTGTTCGAAAAGGTCATGGCCATGATGATCGGATTATATGGAACGCCTCCCAGCTTTTCGACTGCGAGGGCGGCAAGCTCCTTAACGCCATGACCTGATCGGTTCTGTTTGCTGCGTGCTTCCTGCATTGTAAATAGGCCAGATTCAATTCCAGCGTGTTTGATCGATATCTCAAGCGACTGGAACAACATACTGACAAATACGGGTACAACTGCGGGATTTGCGTTGACGAAGGAGGCGTCGTTGCCAACCACGTTCTCTGCCGCCAGTGCATATGCCACGGCAGCTTCATCAAGAGCGAACATGTGATGGCCTGTTTTGTTCATATGCGTTACCTCGGCATTCCCGCGGTGCGGAGCGCCGCGGGAACATTCGGCTTCACGCGCGGCGGCTTTATGCCGTCGCCGTGCAAGTCGTGGTTAGCGGATTTACAGCGGCTTGTGCTCTGCCTTCCCGGTTCTTATCATCCACGTCAAGTATTCTACTCCCAAGTTGGTTATGTGAAAAATGTTTCCTTGAGTTGTGATGAGACCACGCCCTAAAAGAAAAGCAAGATATTGTTCTAAGGACCAACCTCCCAACTGCTCAGAAAAAAGACCCTTCACATGCTCAAAATGGGTTTTCACGAACTCCGTGGGTTTGCCTTGCCCAGCGACTTCATTAAGTTTTTTTAGGAGAAATATCTGACTGCCAAATATTAGATTGTGTATTTGTTCAAACTCTAACAGAGCCCTCGTCGCAGCCAAGTGCTTGATCAGCACCTTAATTGTGTCACCATCCGTATCAAGGCCTCTCTCGCTCAAATCTGTTTTTATGTGTCCTTCGATCTCTCGTAGTACGATAGAATCTCCTATGGCCACCAAAAGCTCCTGTACAGACTCTTTCTTCCGCTCCTCCCGTTGCGCCTCTGGTGCCTGCAATGCCTTTATGCCGCTCTTATCGATTGATGTAATTCGTGAAATTAATCCCAGCAGAGGTTTTCTGAAAAGAAGCACAAAGAACACAGCAAACAGAAACGACAGGTGTGGCCAACCAAGAGTTTTAATTATTGCTTCCATTTTATCTGTTCTCCGCTAACGCCGAGCTAACCTGACCGCGCCACCTGAACTTATCGCGTCAGCGCCGCCGACGTTCTCGCGGTCAGGTTAAGCGTCTGGTTGGCCTATACTCATTTCTGATTTTATTATTATTTCAGTTACTTGGTGCATTTTGCTGCCTTTAAAATAGAGCCATGCATCATTCAAACTTACTTTATCAGATGTCGAAATATCAGGCCCTCTAAACAAAGCAATGTTTAGCCCACCCTTCATAATACTGCTGTGGAATTGAAACCCATCAACAAATACATCTCTTCCTTTTCCGTTACTATCTGGCAGGTAATAGTGATCTTTGAAGTTAATGGTCTTTATAAACTCTGTAAAAACTTGAGTCGGGACGTATTCGATTTCATTATCTGATTTCCGAATTGGTTTTGAAATATCCCGAGAAAAATGCTCAAGGAACGGTTTAAAATACTCTTCATAAGAGAAATTATAATCAATATCAAAAATACTCTTTGGAGCCTCGAATTCTATGGCCAAATTTACTATGAGAAGGTCTTTAATAACCTCAAACTCTGCTATCTCTAAATGTTCTGCAATATCTGGACGTAATTCATGGATGCAGACTTCTGGAGACAACCCACCATAAAAAAACGAAATTCCGATGGGGCTCATTCTACTGTTTCTTGATTTTTCCGGAGGAGGACTTGTTAAATCTTTATGCGATAGCTCCTTGTTTTTATTATTTATTCGTGCTCTGTATATTTTAGTTCCCGATGGTATAACATCAATCAAAGTAGGAATATAATTGCTTGCAAGATGAAACAGAAAGTTGTTGGGAAGGCCATAGTCATACTTGTCTTCATCATCTAAGGAAAAAAATGTCGTAAATCTCTTCCTTGTTTTGACAGTTGTACAAAAATTCCCCCAATATCTTATCTCGTCAGGGTCTCCGGATGGAGGTCCGTACGGATCTTTTCTTACGTATGGCGTACCATCGTCGGTTACTAGGTCCTTCAACAGGGAATCCGGATCAACTAAGTCTTCCCCAAATATATCTTCCTGATACAATATTATTTCTGAAATAGTGTCTGTCGGTATTTGATATCCACCATCAGCGGAACAATAGCCAACATGGTTTGCTGCGTCTTCATAGTGCCTTTCGATTCCTTCAAATATGAATTGACCGACACTATTGACATCGCAGATATAAACATCAAGGCTGTTGCAATAATCACAGTCACCTTTCACCTCTTCAGCTTCAATAAACTGCTTGATTTCAATATCTGAAAAACAATTAGTGCAACAATTATTCATAGCGGTGATTTATCTTATTTGTGCAGGCCAATGCCGAGTTGACGGGCAAATTTTAACGGATAACGGCGACGAAGTCGCTGGTTATTCGGGGAAATTTGCAGGTCGAACGTTTGGTTCCCGAGGCGCGGAGCGCCGAAGAACCAAACGGGCGGCCGGGGACCCGGCAACCCGGCGTTCCCGCGGCGCAGAGCGCCGCGGGAACGCCGCAAATCACCGGCGGCAAAAAGCAGAGCGCAGCGGCGCTTTTTGCCCCGGCGCTGGCCCCGGCCCCTGGCCCCGGCCTGGCCCCGGGTCGGACCAAGTTAACTAGCTGATATTCAAAACTTATAGGACCAAAAGTACTCGTTTTTTGAGCTTAAACTCCCATTTTCGATACCCAAAATACCCTTGTAAGGAGCTGGCGGCTCTCTCAGTTCATAACTTCCATTTTCTCCAATCATCGATCGGCCTATGCCTTTAGACCCCAGCTTCTCTTTCGTCGCGGTCACATACC
>Ga0114931_10006254_pt1 | contig 14644 bp, 10 predicted proteins | sample 2SBtaG_FD_89579 | JGI IMG/M metagenome (GOLD analysis project Ga0114931, IMG submission 89579) | Deep subsurface microbial communities from Kolumbo volcano to uncover new lineages of life (NeLLi) - 2SBTROV14_V59a metaG | ecosystem: Environmental > Aquatic > Marine > Volcanic | place: Kolumbo...
CCCCCTGGTCGAACAAAGGCGAATTCGATGAAGAAATTTTCGTATTATGCAGAGCGTTATCGCTGTTGACAATCGAGATCGGTTGATTCACACGAACCGACATTGCATGAGTTGTAAATGTGCAAAATTTCTGGTTGAACGTTTTGGGGTCGGTAGGTACAGCGGGAACCTGGACTCCCCTGGGTTTTTTCTGCAGATAGATAAAAACATTCGCCACGCCATTGGTTGCCGGATCGACCTTCAGATATTCCTCTTTCACCTTGTCGGGATTGTTCGCACAGAGCTTTTCTTTCCTGGCATCGATCAGTTTCATCGCAGGCGGGGTTCCGGAGAAGACAACCCTACCCGAGAACGATCCAAAACCGGCAGGCACCGCTTCCTTTTTCGATGTCGCGTCTCCATTTCCGCCATTGTTCCCGGCCAATCCGGTTTTTCCAGGTTTGACGACAATCCTCGGAGTAGAAGATGCACCCCCTTTGTCTTTACCGCCACAGGCCGGAATCGTCAAAACGGCTAGACTCGACAGCAAAACGAAGAACCATGACTTTCGCGACATGACAGTCACCTTTTATTTGAAAAATAGTATTGAAGAGTCTCTTTGAGAAATCAGTTGGAACCCGTTCCCGTTGTGGGGTACGAAAACCGTGTGTTTTTATGCTGTTCCATCAGTCTGTGATAATTCAGCAACGCATCGCGAACCGCTTTAGTTTGAACTTGTGCTTTACCGTCAAACGAATCAAGATTGGCGGGTAGAGCTTCATTGAATAGTTTAGGCATTGCCGTATAAGGTGTGATCCACTTCGGTTGATATAACCAGAGGAGAACCCAGTCAGGACGCAACCTGTCCACAACGTAATCGAGGTTGGGGCCACGAATATCTTTCTTGGAAGCAGTTTTCACTTCCAATCCCCCAACCGAATGACAGTTGAGACACAACTTGGGATTATTCAGTAACCTCCACGACTGCGAGAGATAATCGCCGTTGGGTCGGCCTTTATCGGGGAACAGGGAATTCTTTTCGTTCAAATACAACTGAGAACGTTGCGGAATTTCCTGGTAGGGGAACGCCACACCGTCCACGGCGGCAAAATAGTTCGCCAGGGAACGGGCTTCGGAGTCGCTCATGTTGAAGCGGGGCATTCGCAGGACCGTGGTGTGTCTGAGCTGTATCGGATCTTTCAGAAAGTGGTACAACCAGGGGGTTTGAACTTTTAAGCCTTCCTGATGCAGGTTCGGAGGAACACCCTGACGTGCCAGATCGCTTTTTGCCGGGTCGACAAGACCGGGTGTAGTGTGTTTGAGATAACGGAACAGAAACTCGGCAAATTCGCCACCCCGACCGGGATGTTCGGATTCACGGTTCAAATCATTCACCCTCAGAGTTCTTGTACCGGGAAGTAATCGCGTTCCGTTTACTTCGAGTTGTTCCCAAACCGAATAAGTCGTGTTGTCTTCTTCTGCGGGATCTTCGTCGGGGTCGAACACTTTCAAACCCCGAAAATCTATTAAGGTCTGATTGACCTTTTCGTCATCTTCATCGGTGCCGACTCGCGTTCTGCTGAGATTGACTTTCCGTGGCGGCTTGAATCGATTGAGCAATTCGTACCCCATGGGTAAGGTTTGAGGTTTGGTTGGTTTTTTGAAAGGCGATTTTGTCAGATCGGCCCAGATTTCGATTCTGGGTAATTCCACCAAGTGACAACTGGTGCAGTTAAATTTGTTGAGAAGACGTTCGCCTTCAACCCGTGCGAAGTCTGCACCCTTGGGAGTGTAGACATATTGTGCGGGTGGGGGTTCTGCAACCAATCCCAGAATAAAGGTGGCAATCGATTCGATCTCTTTTTCGTTCAATGGAAACTTGTGCATCTTCAACCGTTCGTCGTACCCCTCGGTTTCGATCTTCTTGTAGTCGTAACTGCGAGGGTCGCGAAGTTTCTGCCAGAGGAAGCCTGCCCTGTCGTGATGCAACAGGTTATCGTAGAAGTAAGCAGCGGAGAGTTCTTTATCTTTGACAGTTTCGTTTTCGTAGGAATCGATCGAGCGGTTGACTGTCCGTTTGACGCGATCGAACGTGCTGGAACCATCAGGTTCGCCATGATGACGAAGATACTGTCGAATGTGTTCGGGTGCGAGTTTTGTAATGTCTTTTCGTCCCCAGTCTTGAAGCGTGGTACCGATGGGTCGTGCCATTTCAAAACCGGGAATATCGTGACAGGCATAGCAGCCGTAACGCGAGATTGTCCGCCTGCCGATGAAGTTCAGTTTTTTGTGTAAGAACTCATCCGGATCGAGAGGCTCTTTGCTGTCTGCGGTAAAGAGTTCGATCTCGTCTCCCTTGATCCGATTCTTGTCTTTGATGGGGAACAATCCGTCGGCATAGTATTTTTCTTTTTTTCGCCAGTCGCCACGAACTTCTTCCTTAACAATTTTGGTCAGATAGAGATCGACCAGTTCATCGAGGTGTTTTCCATTGGGGCGAAACGATCGGTCGTCACGAGGTAACTGGCCATTGGAATTTCCATAGTCTTTAGCGAGAAGAAATGCGGTGATATCTGCGGCAGGATCGGTTCCCTTGCCGACGATCATTTCGGCATAGTCCTGCGGAAATACATACAAGTTTGGCATGCGAGTTCGCTTGTGGTGTCGATGGGGATCGCGAATCCAGGTATAAAGCCAGGTACTGAAGTTTGGGTTTTTTGCATCGGGTTTGATTTTCGATTTCAACCGACTGAGATCGGGACCGAAATCGGAGGGCGCCCCCGGGACTTCGGCGTGTTTATGACAGGCGACACAACCTCGTTGTACAAATTGCTCTTTCCCTCGTTTCACCATCGCCGCATCGACTTTAACCTGCCCTGGATTGTCGAATACGATTGGTTGGGATTTCTCGACGAGATATTGCGCAATACCAGCCAGTTCGATTTCTTTGAATTTTTTGGCAGTCTCGTCGTCCTGGTTCGACAGGTTGAAGAACTGCGGCATGCGCGTCGCGGGACGAAACTTTGAGGGCAAATTAACCCATTCGCGAATCCATACCTGTGTCGTTTTCGATCCGACATGCCTTAGCGAAGGCCCACGTTTGCGGTACTTCCCCGCATGTGCGGAGTCTTTGAGTATCTGGGGGTAGCGGGCAGTCTCATGCGCGAGGTAATTGTCTGCCAAATCGCGTTTTGCTTGACTGAGGGCCGACTTCGAAAGATTTTTCTTCAACAACTCCAGTTCCGCTTTTTTGCGTTCTTTCACGTCGGTTTTAATCAGTGCCGTCAAGCGTTTTCGTTCGACAGAAGAATTTTCAGGATGATCGATCATCCCTTCGGCGAGAACTTTCATCTCGCTCAACGAAATCCCCGAAGCCGTAGTTCGGCGATCGGACTGTTTGAAAATTCGATCCTGAAGCAATTGCTGAGCGGTAGCGGCGTAAGAAGGCTCCAATCTTAAATCGGGACCAATCGATTTGTTTTTCTCGAAGCCGTGGATTTCGTGGCATCCGAAGCAGCCGTATTTCTGAACGAGGCGATATCCTTCGAAGAGTTTCGGGGCGGTGGGACCGAATTTCGGATTCACACCCAGTTCTTCAATTTGGTGATGACATTTCACGCAACCCGATTCCTGGAACCGTTTGGGAAGCATCGGGTATTCCCAGAAGTGATTGGGGGCGTATCCATACTGTTCATGCCAATCGCCAGCGATGTGGGGATTGTTGGGTGTGTGAGAAGCGTTTTGGAATTTGGTCCCCGAGCCGTTTCCGTCGTGACAGATTGTACAGCCGAATTTGGGTAAAGGATGCGGGCTGCTAGCTGAGAGATAGAGATCGGGTTTGGGATGAGTGGCATAGGGGTTTGGAAACCTGTTTTTTTCAACCCAACTATCGACATCGTCACTCGTTGTATGTCCCAACGGATAGTCAGGGACGTTTCCTGCTCCCAACTGGGCAATTCCAAGATGACAGGCTCGACAAGTATCGTTTCGTCCTCTTTTTGCATTTCCGAGTTGAATCGGTAAATCGGGTGTCCAGTCGAGCTTATCCTTCAATGTGTAGTGCGAGTTAAAACCGTCGATAATATCCCATTCCATGATCCGACGCTTCCACCTCGCGAAAATATTATCTGGTTTGAGTTTGATTTTAATGGTGTGCAATTGCGAGAGCGTTTTATTAAGTTTCTTGAGTTTGGCTTGCACATCGTCTCGGATTTTCGTGAATTCTTTCAGGTCATCGTTGGCAGCGTTTCGAATAGTTTCCTTTTCTTCGACAACGCGCGTTTGCTCGTCGACCTTGAGCTGCTCTTTATCGAAAGCGGCCTTCAACTCATTCAGGGTTTTCTCATCGGCATGATCTCTGATCCCGATAATTCCAAGTTTCGCTCGGGCAACATTGCGAGCAGCACGCTGATTCTTCAAAGTCAATTGCGCCTGGCGAAGCTCGAAATCGGAGTTCTTTAGTATCGCTTTTTTCTCGTCCCACGCAGCTTGATTCTTTGAGAGTATTTTGTTGGCAGCCTGAATTCGATCCTCGAGTAATTCCAGCTTTCTGTTGTACTCGCCCCCTTTTAAATGATTCACCTTGCGAGCAATTTTCTTCAGACGGATTTCTTCGAACTTGCTGATATGGTCATGCCATTCTTCGGCATGGTCCGCTGCCATCATCCAAACCGTCACACCAAGCAGCAGTACGGAACTTACGGCGAAGACGATGTGCATCTTCTGGAGATTCCGCCAATAGGCGTCCGTTGCGGGCATGGGTTGCTTACCTTAATTCAAAAGTTCGAAATCGAATTTCGAAAGAGAAACGGAAGTTCGTCAGACATTTAAAAACCACTCGGGAATCGCCACGATGTACTTCAGATTAATCGACCAACGTAATATCATTTTGATCGGTAGTGCCGCCATCAGAAGAAGCAAATTGGAAAAGACCATATACCGAATGAAACCCATTCGGTAGAAAAACTTTTTCAGTATAGTCGCCGCTAAAACGAAAGGCATAACACCGAAGTAGAATAATAGCACCACAAATCCCGCCGATTCTCTGTAGAGAATATAAAGGACATTTGTGAGACCTCCTGCACCGGCTGGAGCTTTCGGTAAACCGGTCTTGAAACCCTGGTCCCAGACAAATTCAGACAGATTGACATTCGTCAACGCCTCCAGTTTATGCACGTCCCAGAATTCATAGATACCGAAAAAGTTCCAGTTCGGACCACGCAGAAATGTTCCAAGAATAATCATCGCAATCCACATCGGCATGAATCCGAACATGAACGTGATGACCGCGAATTTTCGCTCGTTGAATGTGTAATAGCCGTTCCCTTTTTTATTGAAGTCGATATAGGGAATGGCCATTAAACCAACCAGAATCATGCTGGGAAAAACCACCCCAGCCAGCCAGGGATCGAAATAGACCAACATTTCCTGCAAACCGAGAAAGTACCAGGGTGCCTTGGATGGGTTCGGCGTTTTCACCGAAGAAGACGGTTCTTCGAGCGGTGCCTGTAACAATAACCCCCATGCGACAAGAATCACCGTACATAAAATCATGCAGATCAATTCGGTGTAGACCAGATCGGGCCAGACAAGAATTTTCTCATTGTCTTCTTTCTCGAAAAGTTCTCGGCCTTCTTCGATACGACGATCGTTATCGACAGCTCTTTTGAAATACAACCAAGTGAAAAAACCGACAATGAACAGCATCGAGACAATCGGTACGTTATCCGGTTTTCCGACGATTTGACGGAAATCGTAATCGGTCATGCTGAACGCCATGAAAATCAAGGCAAAATTCAGAATAATCCAGGCGACGGTCGGTTTGACGAGAAATTTCCGCAGAAGGATCACTGCCACAAAACCAGCCACTGCGAGCATGAAATATGATGTAGGATTAGACAACAACGCATCGATCAGCGTGCGGATTTGCTGCGGTAGAATCATGCTGAAGTCATCGGGATTGCTCGATCCGGTCAGATGCGCTCCAGAAACCATTAAAAGAAGTGCCGAGTAACCGAACCAGAATGCTGCCGTCGGAACCTTCATTCCTCCTAAGATATCCGGCAGACGTGTCATACCACCCGCCTTGAAACTGCGGCATGACCAACCGAGATTCATCAGAAACAGGATGAAATACCACCATCCCAATCCGACGATGACGCTCGATGTCAAATCGGGATGAGGATCCAAATTGAGTGCTGCAAGAATCATTATAAAGGACCGTTTTCTTGAACCCACCCGGTTGATGAACTGACGAATGAACTCTGGTTTCTTTGTCTCATCTCATGCGATCGATCTACAAAGGCTGACTGATTCCACCGTCTTTACGAACACGCCAGAAGTGAATGGCAATCAACCCCGCGACAACCAACGGGATGGCAACGCAATGTAAGATATAAAATCGGTTAAGGGTTTCTTCGCCAACGAAACGACTACCCAGTAACAGATAGCGCGCATCGCTCCCGCTGGTGATCAAGGGGAATTGGCCAAGGTTTAGGATCTGGGCACCCGGACCTTCATAACCGAGAACGGGTGTGGCTCGTGCCATGTTGGAACCCACGGTGATCGCCCAAATTGCCAATTGATCCCAAGGAAGTAGATAACCGGTAAACGAAAGCAGAAGAGTCAACACAAGTAATAACACTCCGACGACCCAGTTAAATTCGCGTGGCGGTTTATAACTGCCCGTTAAGAACACGCGATACATGTGCAACCAGACCGTAATCACCATCGCATGGGCACCCCAGCGGTGAATTTCACGCATAATTCCCAGCGTCGTCACATCCCGGAGCTGCATGATATCGAAGTAGGCAAACTCCAGCGTCGGACGGTAATAGAACATCAACAACACGCCAGTGATTGTCTCGACGAGAAACAGAAAAAACGTAATTCCCCCCATGCACCAGGTATAAGAAAGGGCGATCCCCTGTTTTTTAACCGAAACAGGATGCAGATGCAGGAAAAAATTCGTCAGCATCACCACGACCCGATTACGACGATCGTATGGTGCAGGATGCCGGAAGATACTCTTCCACATTTGCGAGTTTCGAATGTAGTCACCGACTGACATAAAGAACCGCCAAATTCTAATTCAATTTCTGTTTCGTTTCAAAAAATGCGATGACGAACAACTAACTTGTAGGAAAGAACGAATTGGGATCGGACCACTGACCGAGTTCTTCTTGAAACTTCACACTTTTATCGACTTCCAACTTTCCATCGGGTGCCAACCGGATTCCCATTCTTTCCAACGGCCTTGGGGCAGGCCCCTCGAAGTTAATTCCGTCGGGGTAAAAACCGGAACCGTGACAGGGGCATTTGAATTTCTGCTCGCCTTCAAGCCAGTTCGGAGTGCAACCCAAATGGGTACACACAGTCGAAAGTGCGTAGATCATGTTTTGGCCTTTGTAACTCGTATGAGTCATCCAGATAGCATGTTCGGCCTTGAATTTCGTGCTCACGGTGCCCGACGGGAAGTCGCTCGGAGGTCCGACTTTGAATTTACTGGGCGGTTCGGGCAAAATATTGGGCATCATGAACCTGGCACACGCAAGAGTGAAAAGCGCGTTTGCGGCTATAAACGATGTCCACGCCAGATTAAGTGGTACCGTAAAAAACGAAACGAGTGCATTTCGGCGACTCAGTTTTTTGACTTCCGGTATTTGACTTCTTGGAATTGGTTTTTTGGGAATGGAAGGAGTGACAGGAGCCTGTTCTCCAGATTCCAGTTTCTTCCCGCGGACGGTTTCAAGCATTTCCTGAACCGACGGACGGTCTCCGGCAGGCGATTTTTCTACGGATTCTCCACCTGCAGTGAGATCCTGTTTCTCCGATGTACCTTTCCCAGTAGAAGCCTGTGCTCTTGCAGCGGCGAGAATGTCTTTGGTCGAGCCGGGAGACGAAGCCGGTTTCGCTGCCTCTGGTTTTCCGGCAGCTTGTGCGCGGTCTTTTGCGAGAATGTCACTGGTCGAAGAAGGCGAGGCTTTTTTCTCGGTCGATTGTTTTTGAGCGACTGGTTTGGATTCTTTGGATTCTGCGGGCTTCTCGTTGGCGGAATCCCCTTCATCGCCTGAATCTTTGGCCCGTGCCCGTGCAAGGATTTCTTCCGTCGTCAGTTTTTTCTTTGCCATATTTTATTCACCCGCTCTATCGGAACAGGAGGAAACCAGCCTCGCGAGGTCGTCACCGAGCCGATGCTTTACGACCTTAATAAAGAATCGCTTCGGCATTACGAGAGACCTGGTCATCGGAAATCAATGCGAAATGTTCGTCATCCTTTGACGCTGTTAAGTCGAGATAAAAATCTCTCCTTACGGAATCGTTTCCACACTTTGTCATTTCACGATCACGAGAATTATGATCGGAATGGGAGCGAATAGGACAAATCAACTCCCAGAATGGATGCTATCTCCACGGATTCTGTCAATTGATTCACGAACTGACAACCGAAAACGAGGAAGAAAATACAATTTCTCAGAACCAAGAAGTCCTGGATTACCATTTCCCACTGCTGAGAAATGGGATGTTCTCTAACGAAACGATGGAAGTTGCGGAGCGTGATTTGCGGTCAGCTAGAGGGGAAACACCTGAAATCCAATAAATTACAACCGATGACGTAGTTTGGATAAAATAAAATCACGTTATGGAATACAGGGTTCTCACTATGCATGTTTCTTGCAGTTATTTGAAAACTCTGTGAGAATTCGGGTTCCAAGGCTCCATGGGAGATTTCGATGCCAAAAGTTTTAATCGTCATTGGCGATGCCGCTGAAGTTCTCGATACGTTCTATCCTTACTTCCGTCTACCCGAAGATGGGTTTGAAGTTATTGTCGCTGCACCGGAACGACGGAACTACCATCTGGTTTTGCATGAACGTCCCGATGGCTGGGACATTACCGAAGAGACACCCGGTTATCATTTGAAAAGTGACTTGGCATTTCGAGAGATTGTTCCAAAGGACTGCGCAGGACTGTTTCTCTCTGGCGGACGCGCACCGGAATATCTTCGCTACGACGAGAATTTACTCAAAATGACCAAACATTTCTTCGAACAGAACAAACCGGTCGCTTCGGTTTGCCATGGAATTGAAATCCTGGCTGCGGCGGATTGTATTCGAGGAAGAACCGTGACGACGGTTGCCAAATGCGAACTCGATGCGACGACAGCAGGCGCAAAGTACGTCGACCAAGCCGTGGTGGTCGATGGCAATCTCGTCACCGCTCGCACCTGTCACGATAACACTTTATTTCTTAAAGCGTTCGTCGAGCTGTTGAAAGAGAAACAAACTTAATTTCAAATTATCCTTTGGCGAGACATGACATGAAAGCAGAAGTCCTTTTGTTAAAAAACAGCTTTTTATTTCTCTTTCTTTGCGTTGTTCCATCTTTCTTCCCAATAAAATATTCTCGCGCTGAAGACTGGCCGCAGTTTCTGGGATCTCATCGAAACGGTCATGCGACGGGTGAAAAAATCGGCGAAAAGTTTCCACAAAACGGCCCCCGCATAGTCTGGCAACGCAAAGTGGGAGACGGTTTCGCAGGTATTGTTGTCTCCGCAGGGAAAGCCGTATTGTTTCATCGGGTGAACGACAAGGAACGCGTGGAAGTGATGGATGCCCTGACGGGGAAAGTTTTTTGGACAGACGAAGAGTCAACCGATTATTCATCAGCTTTCAGTCCGGATAAAGGCCCACGCGCAACGCCGCTCGTTCATAACGGGTTTGTGTATCTCTTCGGTGCTCAAGGTCGTTTGCAATGTTTCGAGTTGAAAACCGGGAAGCGAAAATGGATGCGTGAAACACACAAGGATTTTCGTGCGCAGGAAGGATATTTTGGAGCGGGAAGCAGTCCCATTGTCGAAGACGAAAAACTGATCGTCAACGTCGGTTCGCGTAATGGTGCGGGGATTGTCGCATTCGATTTGAAAACGGGAAAAACGCTCTGGAAAAAAACCAACGAGTTTGCGAGTTACTCCTCACCCATCGCAGCGACCGTGGACGGCGTCCGACATTTAATTTTTATCACAAGGATGAAGGTGATCTCGCTCGATCCGAAAGACGGAAAAATTCGCTTTGAATTTCCGTTTGGCCAAAGAGGTCCTACGGTCAATGCCGCCAGTCCCGTCATCGTCAACGGACACCTTTTTGTGACCGCCCATTACCGAGTGGGCGCGGTCTGGGCCAAAATCGAAAAGGACAAATCCCAGATTCTCTGGCGGGATGACAAGACTCTTTCCGCCCACTACGCCACACCAATAGAGCACAAGGGAATTTTTTATGGCATCCACGGGCAGGAACGCGTCAGCAAACCGCTCTTACGTTGTTTCGATCCCGTCACTCGAAAAATTTATTGGCAAAAAGAATTTTATTATGGTTCGATGTTGAATGTCGAAGATAAAATTATCTTCACCACAACAACCGGAGAATTGATTCTCTTCCAATGCAATTCCCGAGGATACCATGAGCTTGACCGGACCAGGATCTTTTCGAAAACCACTCGTGCAATCCCGGCATTGTCGAACGGCTTGCTGTATGTGCGGGATACGAACACCCTTAAATGTCTCGATCTCCGTCCTCGGCAATGATCGTTGTGACCCACTCGATGGCAGTGAGCACTGCCTGTTTCTGCCGGGCGATTCTGCAATCGACTTCCGATGTTGAAGTATCGCTCTGCTCGCATTCGAATTCTTTTCTACGAGTGGAAACGACGAACGACTTGCTGCGATGCTTCTCTCGAATCGCAACAGCGAAATAGACCACACCATCCAATCCCACAGGAGCGTTCGGCCCCAGGTGCCCAGTGACCGAAAGTGCAAGATCGGCATGGGGCGTTCGTTCCAACGCATTGCGAGCCATCAGCTCGGCGGTGTCTTCACTGACTGGTCCGGGATTGTCGAGGAGTTCCCTGGAAATCCCCAGCCATTTTTCCTTCGACGCGTTTTGATAAACCACGAACGATCCCGCCAGATAAAGCGAGATCCCGACAATTCGACCCAGAGTTGCAGTAACCAGCCCCGCTGTACAGCTTTCTGCAAAGACGATTTTGAAATGTTTTTTCTCCAGCGCAGAAAACAATTTCTTCGCCGCCTCGTCCAATCGTTTCTGTTCGATCACATTCGAGCCTATTTGGAAGAGTTTTCATCGAACCCTATCAAATTTCACACTGGCGATTATACTGTTTTCTAATCCTTTGGAACTTCTCATTTTCCTTTTTCGTAAACGCAGCAGAAAACGATGTCAGACTATCACAAGTACGATCCCCGTGTCGACGCTCTTGTCATGGAAATGAAAACACTCTGGGATTCCGAAGTCGGTGATCTTTCCGACGAAGACAAGCAATGGCTTTCCGAAGAAGTTCATCGCGATCCTGCATCGGCTGTGAAGATCGATTACGATCGCTCCCATACCGGTTTCACAAGGACCATTACCGTGACCGTCGAAGATATCGGTCGGCTATACGATCGGAAAATGGCAGCGACATAACCGTATTGTGCTTCTCGCAATTTCTGTACAGTTTCCAGAACTCTCTTGCTGTTTGCGGGTGAAAAGGGATATTCGCTTTCACAAGTATCGCATCAAACGTGAGATGAAGGGTTTTCGACTCGAGTCGGGCACGACAGTGCTGTACGGAACCCGTTTTCCAACCCCCACATGAAAGACTGAAAAGGGATGAGTGCAAACTTCATTCAGAAAATCTGTGAAGACAATGCGGTCGAAATCCGTTCGAGGGACGGTCTCTTCCAGTATCTTGATATCACCTCTGCTTTTCTTGCAACGACAACTAAGATTTGATCGTTTTTTTTCGAAAACAACGGTTAGGGTTTTTTCTAAGACTTCCCGGCAGGTAACTTTCCTTTGGGTTTCTTTTTCGACGCTGCTGCGTCGTTTTCTTCCCAGATGATAATGTGACGGTCTTTCCGCCCACCTCGATAAGCGGCGATGCTTTGCGGATGAAAATTCCTGGCAAGCTTATTTTTTTCCATCTTTCTAATTTGCAGCCGAGTGACGTTGTAGGCGATCTCTTGCTTTTGTCCACGGCTCGGTTCCCAAATGACCGAGAAATAATAATTTCTACGCATTGGATAAGGGATAACCTGGACGAGTCGAAATCCGTCTTTCATTTTCTTATCGATCATTTTGCGTAAATTTTTCAGAGAAAGGTGATGATCGAGGATGCGGGGACCGGCTGATGGATTATCCCAGATGGCTGTGAACTTCAACTGTCCTTTTTCTTCGAAGGTCGCCAGTCTTAATATCGAATAGCCGTCCAACATAAATTTTTCGTTCATTTTTTTCAGTTCTTCAAGCGGAACCCCGTATCGGGCATAGAGCTGCTGACCCTCTTCTCGAATCCAAATTCCCGAGTAACGTTCTTCACCGCCTTTTCCCGTACCGGTAAAATGGATCAGACGAAAACCGTCCTGTCCGAACTCCGAGATCGCTTTTTTGATATCTGAGCGGAGCAGTCCGGTACGGAATTTGAATTCCGCCGTGGGTTGATGATTCCAGATGGCAGAGACCGCAATTTGACCACGATTGGAGTAGTGCGTACCGATTTCGATGGGCATATATTTTTTCTGAGCGTATTCCACGGCTTTCTGACGAAGTTCTCTGGCATTTAAGCCGAAGGATATCTCGCGAGGTCGGTCCTGGGAAAACAGGTTTTTCAGGACCGGTCGATTGACGAGGAAGATCGTCACGAGGAAAACGAAGCTTAGCCGAGAGAGACCGATTTTTCTTCGTTGGAAAGCGTGGCGAGTGTTTGTATTTTTCATGGGACTTCCAATGAGATCGATTGTTTTTCAAATTACCGAATTCCGCAGACCCGCAACTGCTTACAATCTAATTGTTTCGGAAAGCAGAGGCCACTAAAAAATTATTTTTGGTATCATTTCATTCTTGGACAACATTGTGCGAGGCGAATGCCTTGGGGCCGTTATTTCATAGATCGACTTCGAGGGCTATCAGAGCGTTTTTGAGAAAAACATGAAATTCCTGAGTTCGATCCGGTTATTGTCTATCTTCGCGATAATCCTCGGCGGTTGTTCGGAGAAACCTGCGTCTGTCATCGAAAAAACGCTTACGAAAAAACCGACGACTTCCATCGTTACGAAAAAGACCCCACAGGAACGTAACAGGAAAAACAAACTCCCAAAGATCAAGTCTCAAATTCCCAAAGTCGTGAAGCCTCCGATTGACGAGAGGTTGTACGACGGTCAACAACTTTCCGTCTGGAAAGCGAAATTCAAAAACCTCGACTGCACCATCGAAACGGCGAAGCGATCGGTAGACGGCTTGATTGAAATTGTGCATGACGACGATCTTGCCTGGTTTACTCGAAAACAAGCCGGTCGATTGTTGGGGAAAATAGGCAAACCGGCCGAGAAAGCGATTCCGGTTTTCGATGAACTACTTCGAAAAACCGAACAAGACGACTCGACCCTCAGATGGTCGTTACGATCGCTTGCGGAATTTGCAGCGGTTGCGAAATCGTCGACACCCGAGATTGCGAAAATCGCTTTGGATCGTAATCGAATTTTGGCGGTGAGACTTGAAGCGATGAGTGCGCTGGCACGCATCGGTACTGCCAATCCCCAGGCAATCTCGACGTTGGAAAAGCTACTGGATGCTCGAATGCGCAGAGATGCGAAGACTGTTGACGACATGTGGCAATTACGAAAGTCGGCGACGGAAGCGATTCGCGTCATAGGCTCCGATGCTTCTTCATCGGTTCCGGCGTTGACGAGTGCGGTTCGCAGGTCCGGTAATAACTCAGAAGTACGCTATCATGCGATTCGAGCTTTGGGAGCGATAGGGTCGAAAGCAGAACCGGCGATCAAAATCGTTGCCGATGCGATGGTTTTCGACAATGTGGGTTTCGTCTGCGATGCGGCATCGGAAACGCTGGGTGCGATCGGCCCGTCTGCCATTCCCGCTCTTCTTGAAAAACTGGAGAACCCAACAGCCGAAACCAGGGCAAGAATTGCGAGAAGTCTGGGTTTGATGGGAGCCTCTGCGAGAGAGACTTTGGAAAATCTGGATCGCTTATTGGACGACGACGACGGGAACGTCAGACTTTCAGCAGCCATCGCGATCTGGGAGATTGATCGAAATGGGCGACGTTGCGTTCCTGCTATCGTGTTGGAATTGACGAATGCGGACCGACGTGTTCGCCGAAAAGCCTACGAAGAACTGAAAGAACTCGAGTTTTCGCCGAAGATTGTCGAGCGTGCACTCTCCAGACTCAAAGGTGACGAACGCGGATACGTTCGTTCGATTGCGAGGAAAGCGCTGCGAATGATTCGATCTCAAAAATGAGGTCGTAAAGATTTCTCCTTCGATGAAGAATCTTCTGAAATCCCTTCGAGCAAAGCCGACTTTCTCGATTCGGAGGAAAATTGTATAATCGAGTCGAACGAATCACGGAGTGAACCACGGAAGTACGAAGGAACCGCAAAGGATTTTGCAATGCCCGAACAGGTCGAAGTACAACAGTCAGCACCGGTCAATGAAGTTCGCCAGAAGGCATTACAAAAAGAACTCAGCGAATTGATCGGCGTAGTCGGTCCCGGCCCGATGGTCGATTTGCTGTTGAACCGTGCTTTCGAACTCAATGCAACCGATATTCATTTCGACCCGACCGATTTGGGTTTGCGGATCCGCGTGAG
>Ga0114931_10006255_pt1 | contig 14643 bp, 13 predicted proteins | sample 2SBtaG_FD_89579 | JGI IMG/M metagenome (GOLD analysis project Ga0114931, IMG submission 89579) | Deep subsurface microbial communities from Kolumbo volcano to uncover new lineages of life (NeLLi) - 2SBTROV14_V59a metaG | ecosystem: Environmental > Aquatic > Marine > Volcanic | place: Kolumbo...
ATTGTAACTATTCAGCCCTGCTGAGGCGCTATACATGAGCAACGGTTTTCTACCCAAGGCGGGTTACGCTATCGCTAACCCGCCCTACAAGGGCCGCTGGCACCAAAACGGCTGAGTAGTTACATTTAATTATTTAATTTAGGTCATTCATTCATCCTGGTCAGCATGTCAGAGCAAAAAAAGCAAAAAATGCCACCCACCAGACAAAGAAAAAAGTGCGAAAAATTACGGACTGAATCGGATTGACAAGAATCTAAACGCGAGGATAACCCGAGGCCAAGCGCAATTCACGTATGATTCTGCGGAAAGTGGAAGAAAATGATCGCGCGCCTGGAAGATGAGCAGCAGAGACCCTCAGTTGCCGGCTGACCTTTGAAAAACTTTGCGATGGAGATGGCTTAACCGGATGATTCCGCGCCGCGATAGAGCGCCATGACCCCACCTTTGCCCTTATACCAGGATCGATTAAGTTGTTTGGCGCTTTGCGCATGAAAATCTTGGCTCTTCGGAAAAATTAGTGGGTAAAAATATAGCGGATTCGTAGCAAGAGAGATAATGTTGATATCTGAGGGTAGAGCTTAAAAAGCCGTCGATGGCCGAATGGGTGGTTCGAAAACGTGCAACAACTGAAACGTACTAACAACGAGACAGCCGAGTCTCACTAATTAAACCATGTTAAAAAGGCCTGCGATGACCGTGTGCTGATGGACGATCTCGATTTCACCGTTCCACGCGGTGCAATTGTCGGCATCATCGGCGCCAACGGCATGGGCAAAACCACGTTGTTTCGCATGTTAGTGGGGCAGGAAAATCCCGATGCCGGTGACATTCGTGTCGGCGAGACGGTGCCGTTGGCTTACGTCGATCAAAGCCGGGCGGACCTGGACGGGGAAAAACTGTGTGGGAGGAAATTTCAGGCGGCAGTGACGTTTGACGTTATCACCGTGGGTAAATACGAAGTTTCATCACGCGCTTACGTGGGCCGTTTTAATTTTCGCGGCCAGGATCAGCAAAACATGTCGGCCATTTATCCGGCGTGAACGCAATCGCTTGTACCTGGCAAAGTTACTGCGTAGCGGCGGAAATGTGCTTCTGTTGGACGAACCGACCAACGATATCGACGTGGAAACCCTTCAAGCTCTGGAGCAGGCGTTGCTGGAATTTGCCGGTTGCATTTTGGTGATTTCTCATGACCGCTGGTTTCTGGATCGTATTAGTACCCACATCCTGGCATTTCACGGCGCAGTCAATATCGACTGGTTTGAGGGAAATTACTCAGACTACGAAGAATACCGTGCAAAACACAATAGCAGCGAAGAGAAACGCTTTAAATATACAAAAATTCACCATTAGCCGATTGCCAAAAAACGCCGTTATCATCCACCGCGCCTCTGCTGGGCGAATCCCGGCGATTTGACATAAAAATCATGTGTGAGACAATAACCCACATAAGTTTCAGAATTCATTATTATAGAACTAATCAATAAACGACGGGCATATGTTATTACGTATCTTCATAACCATGCTGGGGTTGAGCGCTTGTTTTCCGGTGTTTTGTTCTTCCTCGGAGAACAGCTGGCTAAATAAGGAATACCAGCCTTCGGATTTCACTCAAAAATCGACTACGGCTCTAATGCAGGCGGCCGAAAACGGTCATTTGCTGGCGTTGCAATGGTTGATTGAGCAGGGTGCCGACATCAACCACAGGGCAGAAGGCCGTTTGAGTACCTTGGATTATGCCATTCAATCCGGACAGTCTGGTGCGGTTAAACTATTGTTACATGCCGGTGCCAGGGTAACGAATACCGCGTTGCAGGATGCCTCCCGCCAAGGCTCGCTCGATGTCGTCATGGCCTTGTTGAAGCGGCAAACCTATGATGAATCGGCACTGACAAAAGCCCTGGGACAAGCTGTGCTCAATGGACATGCCGGCTTGGTGGCGCCACTTATTGAAGCCGGCGCGGATCCCAATGGCAAGGTTGAAATTCTCAATAATGAAGAGCCGATCCTGACATTGGTTCGTTTTGAAAACGATGCGACGACTCTGCGTGAACTGCTGAATTTCAATGTCGATGCCCATGTCACGACACCCACCCATGGTGATTCACTGTTTATGAACGCGGCAATCGACAACAGCGTCCCTATGATGAAAATGCTGCTGGATCACGGTGTGGATCCCAATTGGATCAACGCCAGAGGTGAAAGCGCCTTGTCGCGCATGTTTTCCCTGAACCAAACAAAGGCACTGCCGTTTCTTTTGGAACATGGCATTGATGTCAATGTGCCGGTAAAGGGCGAACCTTTGTTGAGCATCTTCATAGCCCGTAAAAAACACGAATTCGCCCGAAAAATACTTCCACGCGCGAATGTCAACCAAGTGGATGGCGCACATCAAACACCGTTGATGGTGGCGATTGAAGCTGATGCGGGAGATATCGTCGAAGCGATATTGCTAAAAAAACCGGACTTTTCCCTGCGCAATGCATACGGCAAAAGCGCATTGGACATGGCATTGGAAAAGAAAAACAAAGCCCTGGTTAAACGGATGATTGAGTATGGCGCGCCGGTCGATGCGGGCGTTTTGAAAACAGCGATCGAGGCGGGTGACAAGGGCATTTTTGCCCATCTTCTGGCGCATGGTGGTGACTTGCAGACAAAAATCATGGACACAATTAGGGAAAGGCGAGGCAATTACATTAACATAAAAAATAGGCTCGTGAGCATGGCAAGGTATGCCTGTTCGAAAAAACAGCAGGCTATCGGTATTTTTTTGATAACCCAAGGTGTTCACTACGAACTCGAATCCCTGGCCGGCTGCGCGGTTGAGAACGGTCTTGAGACGATGCTCGATCTTTTACAAAAAAAACATAAGAATTTTGTCAAAACACCTCACATCGGTGATCCATTGATGGTGATTGCCTCGTACTCAGGGCAAAGTAAAATGTTGTCCTGGCTTATCAAGCACGGCGGTCATGTTAATGCACAGGACAGGTTTGGCTCCAGCGCCCTGAGTTTGGCCATGCAATCTCGAGATCCGGCTGCGGTGAGTATGCTTATCAAGCACGGTGCCCGGTTAAGGAGCAGGCAAAATACCGAATACGGCAGCGGAATATCAACGTTGATGGTTGCGAGCGAATACGGATATTCGGATATCGTGCAACGATTACTCAAGGCAGGAGCGGATATTCATCGAAAAACCTTATTCGGGGAGAGCGCGTTGCATTTCGCCGCCCGCTCGAATGATTCGCGTATTTTCCAGCAGCTTCACCAAAAAGGCGCCGATCTCAATGCACAATCCCTGGAACATGTGACACCTCTTATGCTGGCGGCGGAACACACCGATGCCGGAAAAATTCTCGATTACTTGCTCAGCCATGGCGCCGATCTCAATCGCATCGATTTATATGGACACAATGCCCTGTTTTATGCCGTGAAAAAACCGCAATGGCGCAACGCCAAACGACTCATCGAGGCGGGCATCGATGTAAATCAAACCGACCTAACGGGTAAAACAGTTCGGGACTACATTAACTCCGGTTACGGTGATGATTATGACGCCGTGGAAAAATCGCTCGATTCGGCGGGTCTTGTGCCAAAGGTGAAAAAAACAACGGCCCTGGCCAATGATCTCAAGGAAATATCCGAAGCCGAGGTAAAAAAGCTGCTCCACCAAGACGATTTTGCCGCTCACGTTTTACTCGGCCGCTACTTTGAAGGCGTAAAACACGACCGGGTCAATGCGTGGTATTGGTTTCGTAAATCGGCGGTAGAAGGCCACCCTGCGGCACAATATCACTTGGGACGTTTGCTTTTGCAGGGGCTGGGCGGCGCCGAACTGGACCACGAGGGCATATTCTGGCTGAAAAAAGCGGCCCAAAGCAAGTATGGTCCGGCGCTGTATTTTCTGTATGAATATTATAGCAAAAAAAACAAAAAAGACCGGGCTGGAACATTCCTGATGCAAGCCGTCGAAGCGGGTGAGCCGGCCGCCCTCTATAAAAAGGCTATGCAGCCTGAGCTTTTAGGACAAGCCGATCTCTCTAATAAAGAAATCTTACGGCTGGTTAAAACCGCGGCGGAGAAATCTTATGCTGCAGCTCAGTACACGTTGGCCGTCTATCTGCTGGCTGAAGGTGAAGACCAGGATCCCGCGGCCGCCGTGGGTTGGTTAAAATCAGCCGTGGCGCAGAATCACCTCGAGGCGATGTTGCTTTTGGCCGAGTCGTTCAGCGAGGGTAAGGGTGTGGAAAAGGATGAAAAACAGGCCTTGGTCTGGTACAAGAAAGCGCGCTCACTGGGCGCCGATATCGATCGCATTTTTGGATTACTGCACGAACATGGTACCGGCATGCCGGTTGAAAAGGACAAGGCCAGGACATTTTACCTCAGGTCCCGCTTAAACGGTGATATTTTAGCCCGCTCCGCGCTGGGCGGGCTCCATGAAAACGGCTTGGATGCCGGGCCGGATTATAAAACGGCACTTCGCTGGTACCGCTTGTCCGCGCAACAGGACAATGCCGCCTATGCTTATCTTCGCGTCGCCATGCTCTACCTGGACAAGTCGAAACTGGGATACAAACCGGCCGTGGCACGGTATTATCTTGAGCCCCCGGCGAAAGTCGAAGTGCCTGAGGCCCAATACCAATTATCATTGTTGTATCGCCAGGGAAAAGGTGTGAAAAAGGATGCGGAGAAGGCGGAATTTTGGCTGAACAAGGCCGTTGAAAACGGATATCAACAAAATGCGAATGATTAAGCTCGGTTTAATTGTTATCGGTTTGGTGCTTTTATGGCCCATGTCTGGACTGGCCCGGCAGACGAATCAGGTATTTCCGCAAACTTTTGCCGGCGCAAAAGCCATGTTTCTCAATGATAGTGAAAACAGAGAAATCGGCATGTATGGGCTTGTTCGCTTCGGACATCGCTCGGTGCCCGTGTTTGCCGGGGCCATGAAGCAGGACGATTTGGCGCTTAAACGCAGTGCGAGCAAAGCGCTGATGATGTTGGGGCCCCTGGCCAGGGATGCCAAACCAGTCATGGTTTCCGCGGTACATGCGGGGGATCCGGAGATCAGTCGCAATGCCTTGCGCGCACTCTACCGGCAGGGCGGTGACAGTTTGCTCACGATGTTGACCCTGGCGGGGCAGGTGCCACTGCAAGATCAGATAAAAGAAATTATCGAGCCATGGCTCAAGGAAACTGCGAGAAACCATGTTGAAGAGATAAAAGCGGTACTGTTTTCGGAAAAAACCGGTGAAGAGAAAATTAAGTTTTTGTTATCGCAAAATGAACAAGACTTTCAAAAAATTGCCTTGAGTGCCCTTGGGCGCATGCCGGTGGCACGTGCACAGCCGTTGCTGGCCCAACTGATACCCATAATCAATGGCCCGTATAAATGGCGTAGCGTGGAAGCCTGCCGCATCATCGCCGGGCTTGGTGCTTTGGGGGCGTCGGCTCATGACGAGCTATACCGGGCCCGCGGCTATAACAGCCGTTATGTACCCGTTGCTGCCGCTTTTGCACTTGTACGCACCGGTGCCCGGAAACGCGGATTTGAGCTGTTTCGGCAATTATTATCAAGCGCCGACCCGCGCCAACGCGGCTTGACTGCGATTACCCTTTATGACATCGGCGTGCTCCCGGATGAATTTGCAGCCTTTTTCCGTGAATATGTGAACAAGGAAACGGATGCCGAGATCCAGGCCGTGGTACTGCTTAGCGCACGTAAACACGGGGTCGAGATTGACGGCGGGGAGGAAGCGCTACTGCGACTGCTGGATACCAAGCAGTCCACGGCTTTGCCCTTACTGGAATTGGCCAGAAGAAAATCATCGGACCGACGATTTTACCAGGCGCTGGAAGCCTATGCGGCTAGTAGCAATCCCGTGACAGGCTTGTCCGCACTTGCTTATCTATCCGCAAAACACCGCGAAAAAATACTGCAGGCCCTGGCACTGCAACTGCGTCACCGTTACCGGCGGGACGAAGCACTCGCCGTGCTGGCGGCGTTGAGAACAGACGTGCGTCCGTTGTTGCCTTATTTGCTGAGCCGGCTGCTGCATACAAGTGCGGTGTCCGATAAGGACTGGGCTTATATGCAAGGACTTGCGGATTTGATCACGAAGTTGGAGTCTTAAATTGAAGGTGACAGCCGGCCGAACAAAAACTTCTGTAGAGATCTTTTTCGTCCTTTTTTCACTGCCTGTGTTGCGATGGCTTGAAACAACTCGACGATGTCTTCAGCATGGCGATTTGGCAACGAAAGATTGGCTGTCCATCGCCTCAACGAAATTTACTTACAGACCGCTTGTTATTCTGTTTTTAACCTGTGCCGGTATAAGCGCATGCGGGTCGCATGAGGATCCGCGCATTGATGCGGCGGTACAGGCTTATTTTAATCCGATCGAGGCGGCACAACGCTTACGCAACAATAACAGCGCGTTGGCGAAAAAGCTGCTGCGCCGAGCTGAGCGGGAAGGCGATACAAAGGCTTCGTTCGCGTTGGCCGCGCTTTCCAAGGACAATACGGAAAAATCCGAAAAAAGCCGGCTGCGGGAAACAGCCTACCGGTTGGAAAATGCCGCTAAGCGCGGTGATATGAAAGCGATCAAAAAACTTATTGAACACTACGGAAAACACGGACCTGCCGGAAAGAAAATCCACTGGCTTCATCGAGCTGCGGAATGGGGTGATAGCCAGGCAAAGGCGTTGGTGCGAAATATAAAAATTAACCGGTCGATCGCCTACGCGATTGAAGAAAATCGGGTGGAAAACTTTTACCGTGAACTGAAGAAATCCTCTGACTTAAACCTATCCATTGCCGGCGAAGGGACCTTGTTGACACATGCCATTCAAGCGAGACGAAGTGGTATGGTGAACGCACTGCTCAAGCACGGCGCCAAGCCGGGATATGATGACTATTTTAAACGTTATCACCTTGAGTTGGCGGCGGCGACGGATCCGGCGATGGTGTTCTACCTGTTAAATGCCGGTGCCGATATCAATGTGCCCAGCAGGAAAAAAATCGTGGCGTACCTATTGGAAGATTGCCCTACGGCGTTTTATCGCCGAAACAAAGCGGCGTACTATGAATACCTGGACCTCGTCCTGCTGCATAAACCGTCCTTGGATTCCATCGACGAAAATAAGGATTCCGCACTGAACTTGGCTATTGAATGCCGCGACGCCGTTGTTTTTAAAAAGCTTCTGGATGCCGGTGCCTCAATGGATGTGAAGAATCGGCATGGAACTATTATCGAACACGCTCGCGAATCGAAAGTGCCGGAGATTATCGATATCATCAGCAACAGACTGGGTCAATAAAGTATTGTCGCCGCGGGAAAGCTGGATTGACAGTCATGCGGCGGTCGATCCAAAGGGTATATTCCGGACTTGCCTCGAAAAGACTTTTACGTGGACCAGAACACTAAACACTACAGGGATTGAGAAACGGATTTGGGGGTTGTTGTCTCTGTTTTCTCGGCAAACCAATGCGAGATGGAATTGCTGTAATAATTCAAAACCGGCCGATTGTTTTCAGAAAACCTGAAAAATCCATTTTCGTCGTTCTGCCATGTCCCTCCATCGTTTCATCCATACTGTCACAACATTCTTTTGCACACTAAGGTGCTGGGCAATATCTTGTAGCTTGATACTTTCGTCCACCATTAAAATAATATTTGCTCGCATGACGATACGTTGTTTTGACGTGCGCGCACGTTGGATTTTTTTTAACTCCTCACGCTCGTTTTCGTCTAGTTTGACCGGATATTTTGATCCTCTCATAGACTCCCCCTCATGTTGGTTTGAATCATCCCAAACTAGGTTAGTTGACTATGAGGCAAATGTCCAGCTTTTCGCAGCTATTTAGATCGCTTGGTCAGATGCCTGGACTGGCGCAGCGACGCTTTGATCGGCGATCGTGCCTGCCTTTGTCGGGTAATACGGCCCCGCAGGCACTGGGGTACACTTTTCAGGCCGGTATTTTCGAAATCCCGCGCAAGGGCTTGTTCAGCAACCGGCACCGATACCGACAATACTTCGCACAGGCCCTGCCATACCAGATCAAACAATCGCAGCAGGGCTATGCGATGGGTTTGACCGGTGGTTTGATACAACCAGTCGCTAAGCTGCATAAACCGTTGAAACGGACTATCCGCCAAAATCAACGGCAATGTGACATGGAAACGACCGGCGTTTGCGAGTAAATCCCAATAGCGGGCGAAGCGACTCAAGCGTTGCCTATCGGCGAACGGCAGGCTCGCGTGGCTTAGGATGCTAAAGGGTGGATGGGTGTCATAGCACATTTGATAGACTTGGCTATGGCGGTTGATTGGAGCGCCGCGCAGGCGCTTTAGTATGCCCAGTTGAATTTCATGGGGCGCCAGCGCCACCAACCGGTCGAAACCACGGGCAAACGACTGCATGTCTTCACCGGGTAAACCGGCAATTAAATCGGTGTGCAAATGCACCCGGGTGTTTTGCCGTAACCAGTGTACATTGGCGACTGCTTTGTCATTATCCTGGCGTCGGCTGATCAGCGCCTGCACTTTACTGTTAAATGTTTGGATACCTATTTCAAATTGCATGCTGCCGGCGGGAAATTGTTCAATAAGGCTTTTCAGCCGTTGTGGCAAGTAATCCGGGATCAATTCAAAATGCAAAAACAACGGCTGCTCCAAGCGTTGTAAAAAAAACTCCAGTATTGCGGCGCAATTGTCCGCTTTGAGATTAAAGGTACGGTCAACAAACTTAAAATGCCTAGCACCGCGCTGGTAAAGTTCGTCCAAAGCATCCAAGAACGGCGCTAAATCGAACGGCCGGGCGGTCTTGTCCAGGGCCGACAAACAAAATTCGCATTTAAATGGACACCCCCGTGACGCTTCCACATAGATAATCCGATTGGCGATATCATCGTCATTGTAAAGTGCATAGGGCAAAACCAGTTGCCTGGGATCCGGCGCGGTCGCAGTCCAATCGCGTGTATCCGGGCGCGAACCGCCCAAACACTGTGCACAAAAATCCCGAAACGCGGTATCGGCCTGCCCGCTGATCACATAGTCCGCCAAACCGACCCAGTCGGGCCGGTCCGCCTGAAAGCTGACTTCAGGCCCTCCCAACACAATAATGATTTGCGGGCGCACCTGTTTGATAATGGCAACCAGCCGTGCGGTCTGTTCAGTATTCCAAATATAGACGCCAAATCCCAGGATTAGCGGACCATGGGCCAGCAAGCGTTCGGCCATATCAACGGCTCTTTGCTCAAGGGTAAACTCGACAATGTCACAACGAGATTGCAGTGGACCAAGGTTGGCCTTCAGGTACCGCAATCCCAAAGCACTGTGTATATATCGGGCGTTAAGCGTGCATAAAACGATATCAGCCATGCGCGGCCTGTAAACGTTTTAAACCTTTTTGTATGGCCCGGGCGGCGGCGAAAAAACCGAACGTACCGGTCACAAAGCTGACCGAACCATAACCGAATCGGCAATCCAGGCTGACACCGTGGATACCGGGTTTTTCATGTGAAACCGAGCCGTCTGGTTTGGGATAGAATTTTTGCTGCGAGGAAAATACACATTCAACGCCGAATCGGCGCTTGGGATTTTTTGAAAAACCATACTCCTCACGAAGCCGTGAGCGCACTTTTGCCGCCAGCGCATCGTTGTATGTACGGCTTAAATCGGCAACCTTAATGGCGGCTGGATCATTCGCCCCGCCCGCACCACCGGTGGTAACAATGGGAATTTTATTGCGCTTGCAATGGTAAATCACGGCGGCCTTAAACGTAATACTGTCGATGGCGTCGACCACGCAATGATAACCGTGGCGGCCGTGAAGATACTCGCGCACATTATCGGTGGTTAGGAAATCATCGATTCCCTGCACCGTGCATTCGGGCGAAATGGCGGCCACCCGGTCGGCCATCACCTGATATTTTTTTTGCCCCACGGTTTCCGTCAGGGTATGCAATTGGCGGTTGATATTGCCGAGGCTGATGTCATCATAATCGATGATGGACAAGCGGCCGATACCGGTGCGGGCCAGGGCTTCCACCACCCAGGAACCCACGCCGCCCAATCCCACCACGCAAACATGCAATTGACGGATGCCTTCGGCCTGCCGCGTACCGTACACCCGCTGCACCGCCGCAAAACGCTCATGATAATCGCTCATAACAGACCGAGGACCCGCGCGGCATTAGCGGTAGTTTGTGCCGCCACCGTCGCGGGTTCCATGTCCCGCAGCACCGCCAATGCATGTAAATACTCCGGCAGGTAACACGGACTGTTGCGTTGCCCGCGGTAGGCCGCGCCAGGCATATCAGGCGCGTCGGTTTCCAGTACGATAGCGTCCAGGGGTAGCTCCCTTGCCAACTGGTGAATATGGTTGGCCCTCGCATAGGTCAATGTTCCGCCAAAACCCAGTTTAAAGCCCAACTTTATGTACTGCCGGGCTTGTTGCAGGCTGCCATTAAAAGCATGGGCGATACCGCCGCAAACACCGCTACGCTTTAGCGCGGCGATCACCGGGTCGTGGGCCTTGCGGCTATGCAGCAACACGGGTAAATCATGGTCTTTGGCCATTTGTAGCTGACGTTCAAAAAACCACTGTTGGCGATCCCTGTCCAATCCTTTGACGTAATAGTCCAATCCAACCTCACCCACCGCTATCGGTCGATGTCGTGTCAGCCAATCGGACAATCCATCCAATTGTGCCGGTGTATGCATGTTGATATAGACAGGATGCAGTCCGTAAGCGGGCAATAAACCCGGGTGATTGTCGCAAAGTCGCCTGATTGAGTCCCAGCCATGGGCATCGATCGCGGGTACCACCATACGGGTGACACCGGCTAGCCGGCAATCGCCAATCACCTGCTCCCGGTCGGCGTTAAAATCCTCCACATCCAAATGGCAATGGGTGTCAATGATATCCATCAGACTATTCTATCATCGCCCGTGTAAAAGGCGCAGACTCAAGACCTGCGTCAGATGGCGAGCGGAAATATCAAGCCGTTGAGTCCGTATGCGTCAATACACGAAAAACCGGGTGAGCCATAACCTAAAAGAGCGAACCTGGGGCCAGAATACGGCACGGGACAATCGCCCGATAGCCTATGCCCGTTAATCCGGCGGGGCCACCGATGATCAACCGGTGGTGTTAAATCGATCGTTGAGCAGTTGCCGATATTGGTCGATGGTTTCTTTTAAATCCTGCATGACGGCCTGAACGTCATTCACCAAGTGTTGGGACTGGGGCGACAATGTGGCGGCCAGTATTTTATGGTCCAGGGCCCTGCATTGTTTCAGCCATTTTTTTTCAAACACCTTAATGGTTTGTGGCGTGAGCACGGTGGTATCGATTTCAAAACGGTAAAACTCCGCTTGCATTTCCTGTTTGATAGAGTCGGCCCGAGCCTGGGCCGACTCTAGAATATCAGTCAAACAATAACTCCATGGCACTGTTGATCCAATCGTCCTTGTCGTCTTCGTCTTCCTGCAAGGTGAAGCGAACCTCAAGTAGCGCCAGAGCCGCGCCGCGGTTACCGGCTTCGCCAAACTGGTCACAGGCTTTGTCGAGATACCAGTCAAGGGCATCATTGTCGTCGGCGTCATCGGGAAACGTTTGTTTTAAGTAGTCAACAACGGTCGTCGCTTGACCGGAAGCCGCACGCTTCATGACTTCGGCGATGGCCTGCTCTTCCAAATCGTCACTATCTTCCACGTCTTGTAAATGCCGGGCGACGAGATCTTCCGATAGTTGCTGCATGTTGGCCATATGCCCCGTGCCGTATTGCGCAAAAAGCTGGCCGAAATGGCTGGCGATTTTCATGTCTTTTTCCATCGCCGCGGTAAAGCCGTCGGAAACGCGCTGATAATGATCCATATCGGCATACCCCATGGAGGCGACTGCATCGCCGTGCTCGGACTCGGGGGCATTTTGTAACTTGGCGGCGGTTTCGGCGTATTTTTCCAAACTGATACCTTCCACAGCCAGGGAAGCACTTTCACCGGCGTCGCCAAACATGGATTGTTGCACTTGGGCACTTTGCACCTGGCTGAATTTCACCAATAATTGGGGGTCGCTGTTAATCACATCCTGCCATTGTAAAATCATACCGCAAGCATGATAATTGAGCCCGTCTTCGTCCATGCATGTCGCCGGATCTTGATTGTATTTTGCCAAAACCTGCAGCATTTCCGCTTGGATATCCGCGCTTCCTCCACTCATTTCCCATTTCTGGCGCAACGCACCCGCCTCGGCAAAGTATTTTGCATACTGCTCAAAATTTAATCCGCTTATCACTGTTTCAGACATTGGTTATTCTCCCATGCATTCCGTCAATATTGTTTGTTCAGACATTTTAGAAAAGTGTGATGGCGGGCCTCAGACGTCTTACTCCTGTCGGCGCCTTCAACGTTCCACCGCAACGCAGATAATAACAGAGCCCCATGGGCGATTCGCGATATGCATCAAATTTTTGCTATTCCTTTTCAGCGGATGGTGAGGTGACGGCAAACTGCATACGAATTTTTATAGGCCGCAACCGTAAGCGGTAAACAACCAACGATGCCATCACCAAACAACGGTGGGATTGGTACATGTCAATGCCAAAAAGCCGGAGCTTGCTCCGGCTTTTTGGATGAGTACCGTCTAATTACTTTTCGTTTTATCCAGTTTCGCCTGTTTGACGTCCTCCCGGGCTTTAAACCGTTCCTGAAATCCGTTGATACCAGCCACCAAGGCATCCATATTGTTGCCGCTAATACCAACTTCCTGCATAAGCGAATCTATCAACGGTGCTTGCGAGCGATAGCGGAGCGCACTGTTGACCACCTGGTCCGCCAGGCTGCCGTCGCCCCCGCCGTTTCCACCGCTGCCGTCACCATGGTGATGACCAGCGCCGTTAAGGCCCTCCACCTGTACAATTTTGATGCCGTCGATCTGCTCCATGGGCTTGACGCTTTGTTGGATAATTTCCGGCAACTGTTTTAACAACTCCATACGGACCTGCATGGCAATCTGTTCGGCCGATAAAGTATTTAGCGCCTCGTTCACGGCCTTTTTACCGGCCGCATCGACACGATAACGAATCTCAGCGGCCGCCGCGCGCAGTTTTTCCGCTTCCGATTCACCCACGGCCTGCATGCGAAGCTTTTCCGCTTCAGCACTGGCCAGTATCTTGACCGACTCGGCCCGGTCTTCGGCAGCCTGTTTTTCCGTTTCCGCGGCCACCTTGACTTTGATAGCAGCCTGCTCGGCGGATTTACTGGCTTCGACAATTTCCACCGATTTATCGCGCTGCGCCCGCTCGGTTTCGCGCACGGTGATCACCGCCTCCTCCTCTTGTACCGCTTCTGCCCGGGCGCGATCGGCTTCGGCCTGTGCCACGGATTGTTGCTTGGATTTTTCCGCGATGGTGATGGCACGGTCCTGCTCGGCCAGTTCCACGGCTTTGCGACGCTCGACTTCCGCGGTCTCCAAGGCACGATCTTTGGCGATATCTTTTTCCCGGATTTGCTGTTCTTTTTGAATCCGGTCTTCTTCCACCAACCGCTCCGAACTGATTTGCGACTGCGCCACCAATTGGTCGGCGGCAATTTTCGCTTGCTGTGATTCGCGTTCTTTGTCCGATTGCTCGCGGGCGATCTCAGCGGCTTGCGATGCCCTGCGAATCTCAATTTCCCGCTGCTGTTCCAGGCGCGCGTATTCTTCTTCACGCTGAATCTGCAAGCGTTTTTGTTCCGCTTCCAGGTTTTTGGTAGCCACGGCGACATTGGTATCCTGCTCAATATCGTTACGCTTTTTACGGCGCTCTTCAATGGCTTCCGTCAGCTTGGTTAACCCTTCCGCGTCAAAGGCGTTATCCGGGTTAAAAAAGTCTTTTGCTGTTTGGTCCAAGCCGGTTAACGAAACCGATTCCAATTCCAAGCCATTTTTCAACAGGTCCTCGGACACAACCAGTTGCACTTTCTGCACGAAATCAATACGTTTTTCATGCAGTTCTTCCATCGCCATTTCCGCGGCGACCGAGCGTAGCGCATCGACAAATTTACCTTCCACCAGGGTCTTAAGCTGGTCGGGATGCATGGTTTTCATACCCAGTGTCTGCGCCGCATTGGCAATGGATTCCTTGGTGGGCTGCACACGAACATAAAACTCAGCCGTGACATCCACGCGCATGCGATCGCGTGTAATCAAAGCTTGTTCGTTGGACCGGCGCACTTCCAGGCGCAGCGTATTCATATTGACCGGTATGATTTCATGCAGAACGGGAAATACCAGGGCACCGCCGTTCATAATCACTCGCTGGCCACCGAATCCGGTGCGCACAAACGACACTTCCTTGGAGGCGCGTTTATAGAGGCGGGCAAGTATCAAACCCAAAACGATAAACGCCACCATAATAATGGCGGTAATGACACCAATGTTCATAAGGTTCCCCAGCAAGGGCACGGATGATTCAGTAGTTGGCATGTTATTCTCCTGTGTGTTGATGTAAATATCTTATTGATCGAGCAATACGGCGTGGGTATTTTCAATGGCGAAAAAGATATTGCCTTCTTTGCGCACCAATAATACCGACTCCCCCTGATTTAACGACAGCCCCTCCTTGTCAGGCTCCACCAGGATATAGTGAAA
>Ga0114931_10006256_pt1 | contig 14643 bp, 16 predicted proteins | sample 2SBtaG_FD_89579 | JGI IMG/M metagenome (GOLD analysis project Ga0114931, IMG submission 89579) | Deep subsurface microbial communities from Kolumbo volcano to uncover new lineages of life (NeLLi) - 2SBTROV14_V59a metaG | ecosystem: Environmental > Aquatic > Marine > Volcanic | place: Kolumbo...
CTATAAGCATTTTAGAGGTAAGTGGTGAATTACTAAAAATAAAGACTATTAATGACATAGAACATCTTTCTGAAGAGGAAATAGTTGATTTATTTGAAAACAAATCAAAATCATTACAATATCATAGCTGATTAAACACATTAAGCAATTTATCTGATTTGACTATATTAAGATTATATTTTGTTCTTAATCCTGCAAATTCTCCGAATCGTTTCCTTAATTTATAAATACATCTTAATAACAACTAGGAAAACTTTATAATTTGTCAGACTTGCCCAAAGCTATAAATAAGGGCAAGTAGTTCAACCTGGTAGAACGCTTCGTTCGCAACGAAGAGGCTTCGGGTCCAAATCCCGACTTGTCCATAAAGACAAGATGGTCTCGAGCGCAAGTGAGTACACCGACTTGTCCATGGAGACAAGACGGCTGAGAACAAAGTGACCCTGTCGATTTGTTCATGGAGACAAGACTGTTGAGAAAATATTCGCCTTTAGCAAAATCACTAAATAAGGAATATATTTCACATTCACAATACGGAGGAAACAGAAAAAAATGACAAAAGCAATAATATTTGATTTGTGGGGAACAATAATAGAAAACGGTGTGTATCCAAGCCCCGCAAAACAAGTTAAGTACTTTCTGAGAACACCTGTCCAGTTCTCTGAATTTATAACAACATTTGAGGACACGTTTATGACAAAGAAGTATGAGTCCTTAAAAGAGGCATTTGAACAGGTTGTAACTGATTTTGGTCTTAGAATACCAGATTTCGTTTATGAAAAACTAATAGGAACATGGAACAAGAACGCAATTTTATCAAAAATGTATGATGAAGTACCTGAAACGTTTAAAGCATTGAAAGAGAAAGGATACAAATTGTTTCTTTTAGCAAATGTTGACAAGTTCTCATATGAGCAGGTTAATACAAAGCACAAACTTGACGAATTGTTTGATGGAATATATCCTTCTTTTAAGACAGGACTTCTAAAGACCCATAAAGAGGCATATTTCAATGTTCTTGAGGATAATAAGCTAAAAGCAGAAGATGTCATTATGGTTGGAGATTGCATTATAAGCGATATGAAAACAGCTGAAGCAGCTGAAATCAAGGGCATTCTTATTGACAGACGCGAAAAGCGCGAATTTGACCCAAAGGTCAAGGATTTCAATGAGCTTGTAACAATGCTTGAAGAGCAGAAATAAGCATTTTTTCTTCTTTTTTTGTTTTGGTAACTTTTTTATATGAAATGTTTGTCCAAAAATTATTGCGCGGGTATAACTCAGCCTGGTTAGAGTGTCGGTCTCATAAGCCGAAAGTCCCGAGTTCAAATCTCGGTACCCGCATTCTACAGTTAGCTTATTTATTAAATAGATTTAGTTCTTTTATCTTTAAAACCAAATAATTTTAATAATACTCTTGCTTTGTTTGCAATATGGACTCTGGAAAAAAACGTATTGATTCTGTAATCCCTATGAACTTTAAACATGAAAAAAACAGAAAATTAGTTCTTGACTACATTTCATTTAGACTTAATCCAAAATCTCTTAAATTACCAGTAAAACCAATCACAATTGCAAGGTGTAGAAAGATTGCTTTCAGTCTTCAAAAAATAGATAATGAAATTGATAAACAATTCATATTATTATCGGAAAAAGACATAGTTTCATTCTTTGACAATTTAAAATCTGGTGAGATTAACAAATCTAAAAGAGTCAAAGTAAAAGGGGATATCCCGATTCTAAGAACAAAAGTGCCATATTCAAGCACTGCTGTAAGAAATATTTGGTCTGATTTCTCTAATTTCTGGGCATTCCTAGTCGAAAAGAAAATTGTAAAAGACATCTTAAAATACATTAAAAAACCATAATGCGAATGTTCGCACTATGAATTTTCTGGAAAGATTTTTAAAGGAATCACTGTTTTCAAGAGTGCTGAATAAACAGCATCAACATCAAATAAATGAAAACGAGGAATACAAATTGAAAAGAAGCTCTAGAAGATGGAAAAAGAAAGGACAAATGAGATGGAAATGGCAACGAAAGAGAATGAAAAAAGAAAAGAGAAAAAGGGCTAACAGGTAACTAAAATGGCAAAAGAAACAACTAAACTCAAAAAGAGAAAGAAAAACTGGTACACAATCGTTGCACAAAAAGTGTTAAACAATGCACCTCTCGGAGAAACATACGTTTACAACAAGGAAAATATCACAGGAAAAACCCTGAAGCTGAACCTCTCAACGTTCACAAATGATATGAGAAGACAAAACATGGATATAAACTTCCAGATTACCGCATTTGCTGACAATAAAGCAACAACAACAATAACCGGACTTGCACTTACACAGTCATACAAGAAAAGACTTGTAAGAAGGGGAAGAGACAAAGTTGATGACTCATTCCTTGTAAAATCAAAGGACGGTAAAGTATTAAGAGTAAAGCCATTAATGATAACAAACTCAAGAACTTCAAAAGCAGTTATCAGCAGAATAAGACTTGAAGCAAGATCAATACTTGCAAAACATGTAAAGTCAAAAGACTGTGAAGAATTCTTCCACGAGGTAATGATGGTAAAGCTTCAGAAAGAAATGAAAGAAGCGTTATCAAAAATATATCCTCTGAAGCAGTTTGAAATCAGACAGGCACTTGTTGCTAAAAAAACAAAACAAGAACTAAGCAAAGCAGTAGAAACTGATGAAACTAAAAAACCTGCAAAGAAAAAGCAAACAGAAGAAACTGAAGAAAAACAGGAAGAACATTCAGAATCTAAAGAAACACAAGAAGACTCAAAAGACGATACAGCAAAAGAAGCTAAAGAGCAGGTAGAAAAAGAAGATAACTAAAAATGATTCCGCTTGATTATGACTTGGAAAAAGACCGAATGGTTGAAGAAATAAAGAAGAACAATGCAAAAATGGTTCTTCTACATCTTCCCGACGGACTAAAACCAAAAGCAAAAGAGCTTCAGGAAATAATAGAAAAAAATACTGAAGCAACAGTCATAATCTGGGGTGGCTCAAATTTTGGAGCATGCGATTTACCAGTTGACAGCGAAAGAGCGGGAGTTGATTTGATAGTACACTTCGGTCACTCTGCTTGGCTTAGCTAATTTTTTATTTTTTATAACTTGCCTCAAAAGTAATGAATGACTTGCCTTTTGAGATCCAAGGAAAATCTCAAGAATTCTTACTTCCTGAAGACCTCAAAGAAATAGCAAAAAAATATTTCTTAATGTACAACATATTTGTATATCTTAACAATAAAAATTCCAGAAATTAGATTAAACCAGTCGTATAAATCAATATTTCAATAACTAAAGATTTTTAAATAATTAACTGAAACCACATATAATGCAGGAATTAATAATAACTGAAAAGCCAAGTTCTGCCAAAAAAATAGCAGAAGCATTATCTGACTCAAAAATAATAAATGATAAGGAAAACGGCGTAAATATATTCAGAATTACACATAATGGAAAAGATATAACAATAGTTAGCGCTGTAGGTCATCTTTACACTTTAACGGAAAAAGAAAAATCTTTCAATTATCCTTCATTTGATATTGAATGGAAACCATCATATGAAATAGACAAAAAGGCAGCATTCACAAAGAAATATCTTACAGTTCTAAAAAAAATAGCAAAACAATCAGATTCTTTCACAATTGCATGCGACTATGATATAGAAGGAGAGGTCATAGGCCTTAATATCATAAGGTATGCCTGCAAGCAAAAAGACGCAAACAGGATGAAATATTCCACATTAACCAAAGAAGACCTCGTTAAATCATACGAAAAAAAGCAGAAAACACTTGATTGGGGACAGGCAAATGCTGGTGAAACAAGACATTTCCTTGACTGGCTTTATGGTATAAACCTATCAAGAGCATTAACTCTTGCAATGAAAAATGCGGGAAGATTCAAAATAATGAGTTCAGGAAGAGTACAGGGTCCAGCACTAAAGATAATTGTTGACAAAGAAAAAGAAATCAAAGCATTTATTCCAGAACCATACTGGCAATTAAAATTAAAAACCAAAAAAGATGAAGCAATAATAGAAGCACTTCACAAAAAAGATAAATTCACAGATGAAAAAGAAGCTAAAAAAATATTTGATAAAATATCAAAAGAAAAAACAGCGACAATTGCTAAACTTCAAAAGAAAAGCTTCAAACAGCAAGCACCTAATCCATTCAATCTTGGAAGTTTACAATCAGAAGTGTATAAATTATTCAAAATTCAACCAAAACAAACATTACAAATTGCACAGAGTTTATATCTTGCAGGAGTCACATCTTATCCAAGAACAAGTTCGCAGCAATTACCACCAGAATTAGGATACGCAAAACTTCTTAATGCACTTGCAAAGAATCCCGAATACACAGAGAAAGCCAAAAAGATTCTTGCACTAAAAACACTAAAACCAAATAATGGTAAGAAAAAAGACCTTGCGCATCCTGCCATATACCCAACAGGAACAATACCAAAAGATTTACATCCACAGGAAAAAAAGGTTTATGATCTTATCGCAAAAAGATTTCTCGCAACATTCTACGAAGATGCTATAAGGGAAACACAGACAATCACATTTGATGTCAAAGGAGAACCTTTCATCGGAAAAGGCACAAAAACAACTCACAAAGGTTGGCATGAATTCTACGAGCCATATGTAAAATTAAAAGATGAGGAACTTCCAATATTAAAAGAAAAAGAAGTTCTTCCTGTCAAAAAAATTAATATGGAGCAAAAAGAAACACAGCCACCAAAAAGATACACTCCAGCTTCAATTATTTCTGAACTAGAAAAACGCGGTTTAGGTACAAAAGCAACAAGAGCAGATATTATTGAAAACCTATTTAATAGAGGATATGTTCAGGAAAAAAGCATTGAAGCAACTGAACTTGGAATTAAAGTTGAAACAACTCTTGAAAAATATGTTTCAGAGATTCTTGATGAAGCATTCACAAGAAATATAGAAAAAGAAATGGAAGAAATCAGAGAAAAGAAAAAGACACCTGCAAAAATCTTAAGCGAAGCAAAAGAACAAATAACAAAACTTCTAAATCACTTTAAAAATAACGAAGAAAAAATTGGTCTCGCATTAATTGATGCACAGCAGGAAACATCTGATGCAAATAACACACTAGGACCCTGCCCTGTATGCAAGGAAGGCACTATAATGATTAAGAGAGGTAAATTCGGATTGTTCGCTGCATGCAACAGATATCCTGACTGTAAGACAACATTTAACCTTCCAAAAAATGGAACTGTTAAAGGAACAGAGAAAATATCAGAAAAAGGATACCCAATCATTCAGGTTTTCAGAAAAGGAAAGCCACCAATGGAATTATCGCTTAATCCTGCTGAAAACAATAACAATATGACTGATGAACAGAAGAAAGAAATAAAAGAAATGAAATCAGGGGACATAGAAAAAAAATGTCCGAAATGCGGAATGCCACTTACAGTTCGCTCAAGCATATATGGCGAATTCATAGCTTGTACAGGATATCCAAAATGCAAATACACGGAAGCAACAGTTCCTCAATTTAATGATAAGGAAAAAGACGCTGAAGATAAACCTGAAGAAATTAAGTAAATCATTTATTTCTATCATAAATTCTAGATCTTTTATTAATATTAAAAACGAATATAGTTCCTGCTTTTACAGCATATTCAATTCTATAATCTCCAACTCTAATTCTGAACCATTTATCTTTAACATTTACAACTCTTTTCATATCTGTAGGAAATGGATTTTCTAGTAATTTTTCAAGTCGTAATATTATTCTTTTAGAAATTTTAAAATTTTGGCTTTTCAAAAATTTTTTAGAATCTTTTGATAATTCAATATTCATGACCGAGCTCCTGCTTGAGCTCTTCTAAAGAAATAGTTTCTCCTTTTTCAAATTCTTTCACAGCTTCTTTATATTGTAGAATTTCCTCTTGTGTAGCAAAGTTATCTTCATCTAAATAAGATTTTAATTCTCTAATGTCTTTTTTAATCTTTTTAAGCTCGTTTAAAATTTTTTCAGAGTCTTTTTCCATAATTGAGAGTTCTGCAACCATACTTAAATATTTTATGTATATTTTAAGTACGCTACGTCAAAAGATGTCTAATGAATTATTTTGTCATCAAGAAAAAATTACTAATTGACTTGTAGTATTTTACGAGAATTCTTTATTTAAAACTTTATGTGCCTTGTTTATTACTTTGAATTTTTCAATATCTCCCATATCTGGATGACAATATCTTACTATATTTTTGTATGTTTTATTTATTAAATCAAAATCCATACAATCAACTTCTAAGCTCAATATTTTTCTTGCTTCCTTTCTTTAAACTTATCTTTGCCAAAACTAAATTATGCATATTTTTTAAGAACTGCTGTTTATCTTCCATCTTCATAATATCTGAATAACCCATACTAATTAAATTAAATGCGAAGGGACTTGGAATCTCTGTAAATATTTCTTTTACCTGAATCCTATTTGATTCAATTTCTTCTAAAACCTGCTCAGCGTGTTTAACATCCATTAAATCTTCTAAGACTTCACGTCTTGCCTCTCTTAGAATAATAAAGTTTTCATCAATCTTTTTTACGGCACTGATTAATAATCGTGAAGACATCTGCTGTTTTCCAACACTTTTGTTTCTTCCTTTATAGTTTCTCAGAATCATTAATGCTCGTCCCGCACAATGTCTGAATCTTCTTCCAAGAACTTCAGTTTTGTCAAGCGCATGTTTCATTATTTCGTCCAACTTATCTGCTTTAATCAAAGAAAACGCACGCATAACCTGCATATTTCTAACAGAAGGCATCATTAAATAAAAACCATTATCAGTTATGTTTATTTCAACATCTTTGCCGTGAATTTTACTCGCAACAAATGCTAAAGCCCTGCTTAACACATCATTTGTTCTTCTACCATAAAGGGAATGAAAAATTATGTACTTATTTTTTGAATCATCATAATGTTCAACAACAAGCTTTCTGTCATGCGGAATTTCTGAGAATAAATACTGTTCTCTGAAGTATTCATATATTGAATTTGCTCCATATTCATCAACATAAAGATACTGATGAATAAAATCAATTACTTCCTGCTTATCCATGCTTCCAAAGAAATGCTCTTCCATATACCTTCTAAATCGTTGTATTTCCATAGCTAAATCAAAACTTAAGGGCAACATTTCTGAATACCAGGAAGGAACTGTTGGAGGTCTGTTTACTGAACCATTTACAAATACAGTCATACCTATTGCATGACTAAACATATATGTCTGTCCGCCAAGAACAAATACATCCCCTTTTTTTAATCGTTCTAAAAACTGCTCAGATATGCTTCCGAGGTATTGATTTTTTAATTTTACTTTAACACTTGTCTGATCTGGTATTGTTCCTATATTTGTCATATAAATTACACGAGCAAGTTTTCCTTTCTTTCCAATTTCACGAGTATCTTCGTCATACCATATTTTTCCATAGACATGTCTCTCTTCAAGAGATGTGTACTCTCCAGTAAGGTATTTTATTACTGCCATAAAATCTTCAAGGGTTAAATCAACATAGCAATAACTACTCTTAATCATTGAATATAGTTCATCTATTATTATTTTATTCTCAATTGCAATCCCATAAATTTGTTGTGCTAAAACATCAAACGCATTTTTTGGAATACTTATTCTGTCAATTTTTTTTTCTATTGCAGCTTTCAGAAGAACTGAACATTCAACAAGGTCGTCCCTGTCCATAACTATTATTCTACCTTTTGATTCATCGTGCAGTTTATGTCCTGAACGACCAATTCTTTGTAATGCTCTTGCAACACTCTTTGGACTTCCAAGAAGAATAACTAAATCAATATATCCTATATCAATTCCGAGTTCAAGAGAAGTTGATGAAACTACAGCTTTCAATTCTCCTCGTTTCAAACGATTCTCAATGTTAAGGCGATGTTCTTGGCTTAATGAACCATGATGAGCTCCAATTGCTGAGCGGTCTGTTTGGAATTCTTTTTTTTCATTATCTTTCTTGTTGTTTTTTGAATTCTCTGTATTTTCTTCTGAACCTGCCTCTTCTGTCAGGATATCCGGTTCATCATCATCTCTTATCACATCAACAATTTTAGTGTAATTTTTTGGAAATTTATCTTTAAGATTATGCACTACACGTTCTGTTGCACTTCTTGTATTTGTAAAAATTAAAGTTGTCTTATGGCTTTGAATTAACTCATCCATTAATTTATACATTGCATCATGAGTTTCCTTGTAGGTTGAACGCATCAAATCCTTAACTGGACTTAAAACTTTCAAGTCCAATTTTTTTAGATAGTTTACATCAACTATTTTACAGGGTCTCTCTTTTTTTATCTCTGAATTTTCATAACCTACAAGAAATCTTGCTACTTCATCTAATGGGCTTACTGTTGCTGAAAGACCTATCCTGCAGAAATGAGTAACTCTTTGAAGACGTTCCAGACTCAATGATAAATGAACGCCTCTTTTGCTTTCTGCAAGTGAATGAATCTCATCAATAATTACCCAATCAACATTTGTTAATTTTTCTTTGAATTTTGATGATGTCAAAATTATACCAAGAGATTCGGGAGTTGTTATTAGAATATGAGGTGGTTTTCTAAGCATCTTTGATTTATCGTATGCTGATGTATCTCCTGTTCTCACACCAACTCGTATTTCCAGTTTATCTTTCTTGTTTTTCGCGTATTTTTCATCATAGAGTTTTTTTATTTCTTCAAGTGGCATATTAAGATTTTTTTCGATATCATTACCCAATGCTTTTAGAGGACTTATATAAATGCAATATACTCTGTCTTCAAGAAGATTTTTCTGTGAGAGTTCTGTAAGTTCATTTAGAACTGTTGCAAATGCACTTAATGTCTTTCCCGACCCAGTCGGACTTGAAACAAGAGTATTTATTCTTTTTTTTATGTTTAAGATTGAGAATTTCTGCGGTGGTGAGAATTCCTTGAATGATGAAAGCCACCATTCTTTTAGAAAGGGATTGAAGCTATCCAGAATAGACTTATCAGTATAGGGCTCTGTCATATACTCTATAGTGCTATCTACTCCGGCTTGCGCCATTATAATAAGGAAACTTATTTTATTTATATGCATTATTAAGAATTGTCCAGTGTAAAGAATTGAAATCAAATATCTGCTGCCCTTAAGTAAATATAGACATCTACATTTTGAGGCACTCAAGAGCCTATGCAGTTATCGACTCAAAGTTTTTGTCACAGACAAAATTAATTCTTCACAGCAGAAATTACCTAAATAAATATACTAGTTTATGACATAAGTAATTGATAAAAATTGTATGTAGCTCTCAATATAACCAACGAATAACAATGATTTACATTTGTCGTTGACTATATGAGGAAATCTTTATAAAACAAGCATCTGTTATTTTATTATGCCTAAAAATACATATGTCAAGAAGAAAGCTAAGAATAAAGCAAAGGAATTTGCTCTAAATACTCCTCCAAATCATTGGATAATTGTATTTGGATATCATATCCACAAATCATTCTGGGGATGTCTTCTTGGAGTTATTGGAATAATAGAATTGTTCTTTATGTTATGGCTTGGAATTGCGCTTCTTGTAGTAGGAGTAATCATGATCATAATATCCATAATTGGCAACATTTACACAGATGATAAGCCATATTTCAAACTATGGGACAAATATGAATTCTGGAAGAAGTAAAAATATATTCTCAAATAGATTTAAGTCTTACAATTGACTTATACAAAGAATCAATATATTTCTTTAGAAGATTAATTTATAAAGTTTTCTTAAGATTCTTTATCTTACCAAAATAGAAGACTTCGTCTTCTCCTAGAATATAAGCTTCAAATTTTTTTATATCAGATTCTTTTAGAAATGGTGAGAGCATTTTTTCACTTAACACATCACTACCTTCATTTATTGGATTTAATGAGGGCATCACTATCAGGTTCTTTCTTTCGAATTTTCCTTTGATGAAACACTTATATGTCTCAACACGTGCTCCGTTTGAAAGCCGTATTGCAGGATGCTCATGACCTATAATTATAGTCTTAGCTTTTTGGAATTCAGGATTTGTTGGGATTCTATCTCCATGACAAACATAGATGCTTGTTTCATCTTCGAAATAATAGCTTACAAGTTTTATTCCAAGTTTATTCGTAACTGGTTGAAGTAGTGCATCATGATTTCCTTTTATTACAATAACTGGAGAATGTTTTTTTAATTCTTTAAGATACTGAGTAATTTTATCCCATTCATCGTTGTTAATCTTTCCAAAATCATGTTTTAAATCACCATTGATAATAACTCTTGATGGTTTTGATGTTTCCAATATTTTTTTTGTGTTTTCTAAAATTTCTTTGTAATGATTAAGAGGAATTAGAAATCCTGATTTTTTCATGGAATATTCTTGACCTATGTGCAAATCAGAAATTATTAGTGTTTTTGATTTTTCAAGAAACAGAGAGGCTCCAAATATCTGTATCCCTTTTTGAACATCCATATTTGAAAGAAAAAGCATAATTGTTTAATATTTTATTGATTTAGTTGATGGATTGGATTTTTTTGCTTGTTTGGATGCTGATAGCGTCTCATTTTCTAATTCCTGAATTCTGGTTTTTAAGAAGTCTATTGTTCTCTGATTTTCAACAGGGTGCATTATTTCACCACATTCAGGGCATTTAAAATTGAATTCCATTGCTCTTGCGAAATCCATCCTAACACATGCATTTCTGCACATATAGAACTGATTTCCTTCTTCTCTTTCAAGTCTCTCTCTTAGCTTCTCAATTTTTTGAGTTCTTAATTTTTCATCCAGATGTTCAACCATATCTTCATTTAAATCCCAGTAACAGATGTACCAGCCCTTTATTTTGTCCTTTTTTCTAATAAATGTGACCAAATTGTGTTCTAAAAGCTTGTAAAGTAGAAATCTGGTTCTGTGAATCTCTATATCGAGTTCTTCTACTATTATAAACTCTGAAATCCTTGTTTTGCCATGTAAATACTTTATTATAGGCAAAGCTTCTTCACCAACTACTTCCGTGACAATTTTCTCCATTAATTGTATTTTTGAGTCCATTTTACTATTTTTTTTAATTTAAGTATGCAGAAACACGCAAATCTCTGTTAAAGGTCATTGTGCCCATTTTTTATTGCCAAATTTGTCATTCTGAGGATATCCTTTTTGGTATAGTTGGGTTATAAATCTTGTGATTTATGTAAATAACAAAGATTTGTTATTTGTTTCTGTTCAGTAATAAAACATTCACATATTTAAATGTTACGATATATTAGTTCATGAGATAAGTACAGGATAAAAATTGTATGTCATTTTCAATATATCCAATGAATAAGAATTAATTACTTTTGTCGTTAATTATATAATAAATCACACAACATCAAATAATCACCACAATCAAAAAAATCCTGATAAACTCGATTGTTCCTTATATTCTTTAAGAAGCCTGCTTTGTTTAAGAAGCACGTCAAGGTCAAGATTATATTTTTTCATCACAAGAATTTTTATGTATTTAATCAGTAAGTCAATGTCTGAAAAGTCCATACTCTTCTGATTTAGTGCTTTTCGGGTTGCTTCTCTTACTACCCAAACACCTAATGGAACCCAATATTTATCAGTTATGAATCTTAAAACCAGAACTGAAGCTTTTTCCTTTTCCTTGTCTAAATGCTTTAAAACAGCTAATCTTGAGGCATAATAACCACCAACAGTATTCGTCGCATAATCTTTTCTACCATATGAACCCTCATAATCAGTTGCGGATACATATTGTGTTGGATTTGAAAGTCCAGAACCTACGTATGTTTCAAAAAGTTCATAACGCCATGGCCCAGGCAACATCAATACAAGGTAATAATTCCCCATGTATCCTCCAAAATAAGCCTTAAAATCGGATTCTTTATTCTCATGAATCTTAGTTTTTGATATGTTTTTTCCGAGCATATCATCAACAGCAGTGATTGACCATTTTGTTGGGACAAGCTTTCTTTCTTCTTTAACTCCAAGATTACCTGCACTAAAAATTTTTGTCAGATAGTGTTCATCAAAACCTTTTTTATCCAACAGCTCCAATGAGCTAGCTGCTTTTAAATCAGTATCTGATTCTATTTTCTGAACAAAACTAGGAATTTTGGGATTTTCAGTAATTTTCATATTTCTAAGCTTTGCGCTAGGTCCATGAGGCAATCTATCAGGACTTAATGAAAGAGAAAACGTGGGCCTTTTTTCTATTTCTATTTCTGCATCAACAGGTTTTATTGTTAGTGATGATTCTTTTAAGGCGTCGCTTATCTTTGAACCAATATTCATAGATGCAAGCTTAACATTCGATATGCTGCTAGAATTAGTCATATCGCTTCTAAGCTTTACAAGTTCAGGGATACCATACTCCTTTTCATTGGAACTCCAAAATTTCGGCTCATCATGATGCGAATACTCTTCAGTTGACAAAAATCCTGCGCGCACATCAGGATAACCATAACTTCCAATGAAAACTGATGGGACTTTGCCATAGATATCCTTGTCAATTGTATTCATCTTGGTTTTTATATTATATCTTCTCTGTAAAATTCGCAAAAGCTCTTCTCTTTTAGAACCAGTTATAGATTTATCTTTTCCTGTAAATTTTAAAGTGTCTGGAAGTTTCATTTTAGTTTAAATGCATCATCATCAGGGAATAGTACTAGTGTATTTTTTGTTAGAAAGTGTTTGTTTATTAAATTATTTCCTGATAATAGCCAACGACAAATGTAAATTATTGTTATTCGTTGGCTATATTGAGAGCGACATACAATTTTTATCCCTTGCTTATGTTGTGAACTAGGATAGCCAACGACAAATGTAAATTATTGTTATTCGTTGGCTATATTGAAAGCGACATACAATTTTTATCAATTACTTGTGTCGTGAACTATAATTCATTAGACATACATGCGAGAAAGCGCAATAAAGATGATTAGCAATAGCAAGTTTTAAATAATAAATGTACTAAATTAGTTCTAGGTGAATAATATAGCAAAAAAAAGAGGTCAGAAGTATAAGAGAAAGGGACAAGCAGCGTTAGAATTCTTAACTACATATGGCTGGGCTATGATGGCAATAATCATAGCAGTGGGTGCATTATATTATTTTGATATAATAAATCCCAATAAATTTATTCAGACCAAATGTGAAACTGGTAGCCAAATACAATGTGTTGAAGCAGTCCTTTATGATAATGGTAGTTTTGATATAAGATTACGAAATAATAACCCTGTCGATTTAGATGTAAAAGTTACTGCAAAACCAGACAACGGCGCGCCAATTACTATGACTGAGAAAACCATACCTAAGAACAGCGTTCTAGAATTTTCAGATTCTGCAGGCGTCGCATTTAATAAAAATCAAAAAGTAGATCTTGCTTTAACGGTAGAATTCAAAAGAACAACAGTACCCACATACTATTCAACTAAAGGTGCTGCTACATTAAAAGTGGTACCTTCATAAAATAGGATTAGTTTCTAGTTTCTGTAATTTATTTCTACCTGATCGGTTCGTTCATACGGATTTATCTGATAATCTTCAACTGACAGTTTATCTGTTAGAGAATGTTGAAGAAGTCCTGTCCAAGCAATCATCGCTGCGTTATCAACTAAAAATTGATTCTCAGGACAATACGATTTTGCACCTCTTGCTTCACACATTAATGCAGTCATTTCCTGAAGTCTTTTGTTACAGGCAACGCCCCCTCCTAAAACAACCTCTGTTTTTCCAGTATGTGCAAGTGCTCGCTCAGTAACTTCTACAAGCATCGCAAACACAGTTTCCTGAACTGAATAACACAAATCTTCTTTTTTGTATTCTCCAGATTTAATTTTGTGTTTAAGATTTGTTAGAAGACCACCCAATGAAATATCCATTCCTTTTACTGAATAAGGCAATTTTATGAACTCTTTCCCTTCTTTTGCAAGTTTTTCAATTTGAGGTCCAGCAGGAAATCCAAGTCCTAGAACACGACCAAATGTATCAAGAAAATTCCCTATTCCTATATCAAGCGTTTCTCCAAATACTCTGTATTTTTCTGCTTCATAAGCAATTATTTGTGTATTAGCTCCCGACGCATATAACAAAACAGGGTCATCTGCTCCAGAAAATAGTCTTCCTACTTCAAGATGTGCAATACAATGATTAACCCCTATAATTGGTTTATTAAGTTCTATTGCAAGGCTTCTTGCAAATACAGCACCAATTCTTAAAGTGTGTCCTATACCTGGACTTGAAGAAAATGCAATTAATTCGATGATATTTATGTCAATTTTTGCTTCTTTTATTGCTTCTTTGAATACCTTATCACAAAGCTCTACATGATGGTCTGCTACTTCTGCAGGAATCATTCCACCTTCTTTTGTTCTGAAAAGATCTCTTTTATTTGAAAGAATATTTTTACCTTTTAGAATTGCAACCCCAAATGTGTGTGCTGTACTCTCTATTCAAAGTACAATTGTATTTTCAATGTTTCTTTTAATCATTAAACACCTAAGAATTTCTGATTTTTTATAAATCTTTTAATTTTTTAATGATTTATTTACTTTATATCGCAGACTTACTTCCCTTTA
>Ga0114931_10006257_pt1 | contig 14642 bp, 15 predicted proteins | sample 2SBtaG_FD_89579 | JGI IMG/M metagenome (GOLD analysis project Ga0114931, IMG submission 89579) | Deep subsurface microbial communities from Kolumbo volcano to uncover new lineages of life (NeLLi) - 2SBTROV14_V59a metaG | ecosystem: Environmental > Aquatic > Marine > Volcanic | place: Kolumbo...
ACGAATGTGGACTGCAATTGCCACATGTGGCAATCAGAGTCGCAGCTTCTTTCAATTCCTTCACGAATCAATCTCTGCGGGGCCTCTCAGGCAGCGAGCCACCACGGCTTCTGTCGGAGCGAGTCGGAATCCGGATGCTCCACGCTCGTTGAGTGATCATTGCCAAAACCCTGGAATCTCCTTGGTTAATGCGCGGTCGGGGATTAAGAGTAAGAGTAAGAGTAAGAGTAAGAACGGGAAATTACGCCTTTTTTCCGTGAACGCTTACGAAACCCTTTTATCGTGGCAAACTGATGGCCAGCTCGAACTTTCAATAACCACAAAAAAAGTTTCAGACCCCGGCAATTCACGCTTTCACTTCAGATCGCTAAACTGTAATTGAGATGATACTTTTGTTCAGGGCGCCGATCGGGCTTCCATCATCGGCCGTTCTGCCCATAAAATCCACCTCTGCAAGGCTCCATTTGGCGGCCGGGCAGCTGCGGCTGCGGCCGACCTGGCCTGCATCCATCTGATGACAAAGACCTCGAAAGAAAAGCACCGGCAGGCGGTTTATCTGCCTGCTGTCATGGATACGCCATCGATTGAATTTGGAGGAGGGAACTCCTCGACTGGCCTGAAACCACACTTCCGCCTTCCGTCTCCCCATGGCTCCTCCAGAACCTAAAATATCGCTTGGCCCATTTCATTTCCGTCCCGCGGAAGTCCGTATCGAGGGCCGGCCCGCATTGGAAAGCTGGCAGGGACCACTGCAATTCGCCCTCTGGTGCCAGCGTGCCAGTCCGTGGTGGATTGGGGATATGGTCAATGCAGGCGAGGACAAATTTGGCGAGGAGTTTGCCTCCGTTTGTGGAGGCACCCTCTCGACCGAGATGGTCAGTCGCTATGCTTCGGTAGCGCGACGCGTCCCGGCCAGAAACCGTCGGCCCAATCTTTCCTGGTCGGCCCATGCCGCCGTGGCCCGCCTGCCTCAGCCACTCCAACGCCGAATGCTCGCCCAGGCCGAAAAACATGGCTGGAACAGCGACGATCTACGTAAAAAAGTCCGTAAACTGGTTGAGAGTAACGAATGACGAATGACAAGTGGCAATTCAGAGGGTCTGAGGCGTCGTGAGTTGCTGCAGTGAAAAGAGTCTGACCTAAATTTCCGCATTCCCCATTCCCCCTTCCCACCATGCCCTATTCCTGGTCTGAACTTTTGACCATGGCGCTGATCATGACTTTTGGCAGTGTCATTCAAGGAACTGTCGGTTTTGCTTCCGGCTTGCTCTCGGTACCCTTGCTGGTCAACAGCGGGTTTTCTATCTCCGAGGCGGCCGCGATGAACCTCACCTCGACCAGTCTGCAAAATCTGATCGGTGCCTGGCGACTCTGGCACGAACTGGAACCTCGTGAACTGCTGCGTCCGGTCCTGGTGCGTTGGGCTGGTATCCCGTTAGGGGCTTACACCCTGACGCTCGCCCATGGCCTGCAACCGTCTCAGGCCAAACAGTTGATTGGGGTCGTTCTATTGGTAGTTGTCCTGGCACTGTGGACCCTGCGGCCCCGGCCGCGTCCGCAACTCTCTTTAGGCTGGGAAGTATTGGCGATGACCAGCTCCGGCTTTATGCTCGGCTTCGCCTCCATCGGCGGCGCCCCGCTGGTGCTATACGTCAATGCGTTGACCTGGACCGCGAATCGCTCACGGGCATTTTTATTCTTCTGTTCGGCCTCGGGAGTCCCGCTGGCAGCCCTATTGCTGTGGTGGAATTTTGGCGATCAGGTGATCGTGGCTGCATGGGCCACACTGCTGATCCTGCCGCTTATGTTAGCTGGCCTTTGGCTAGGCCTGCACATGGGCAACCGGCTTGATAAATGGGTATTTCGCCGCCTGGCATTTGGTTTGCTATTCGCCCTGGCGATCGCCTCCATCGCCGGCCCGCTGATTACCGGGAGATGAAGGGCAATCCCGCGTCCGATTATGCATGGGCCATCCGCATCGCTGCCGCTAATTCTCACCCAACTTGTCCGCACAATACCCATTCAATCGGTACAGTCCAACGTTGCCAAGGCACCCATCCATCAGCAGCTTCCCAATTCCCAGTCCGCAACCCGCAAGCAATCTATTCACAAGAGTGTGAACCGGGAATAGCCTGAATCACACCGAGTGCCCAGGTAAGTTGGAGGACGGGTCTGATGTCATCTGCTGCATCCGATGGGCCTGCACGGCGGTAATCGCCACAGTGTTGACGATATCGGCTACCGTGCAGCCCCGGCTCAAGTCGTTGACCGGCTTGCGAAGGCCCTGCAACACCGGCCCTACGGCTAAGGCACTGGCGGAGCGTTGGACTGCTTTGTAGGTATTGTTGCCGGTGTTCAGATCCGGAAAAATGAACACGGTTGCGTGCCCGGCCACCTCGCTGTCGGGAAGTTTGGTTCTCGCCACGCTGGCATCGATGGCCGCATCGTACTGAATGGGGCCTTCGATTTTCAGGTCGGGACGCGCCGCGCGGGCAATTCGGGTGGCCTCCTTCACGCGGTCGACATCCGCGCCATGTCCGGATTGGCCGGTTGAATACGAAAGCATGGCCACTTTCGGTTCAATGCCGAACATGGTGGCCGTTTCGGCCGAGGCAATCGCGATATCGGCAAGTTCTTGCGCATTGGGATTGGGATTGATCGCGCAATCGCCATAGACCAAAACCCGGTCCGCCAGGCACATGAAAAAAACGCTCGATGCGATCGAACAATTCTCCCGAGTCTTGATGATTTGAAAGGCTGGCCGAATGGTGTGCGCCGTGGTGTGCACACAGCCGGAAACCATCCCGTCCGCCAATCCCTCCTGGACCATCATGGTACCCAGGTAGTTCGGATCGAGCATGGTGTCCGCGGCAATTTCCAGCGTGACTCCCTTGTGCCTGCGTAGCTGTGAGTACAAGAAAGAAAATCTGCCGCGGAGCTCGGTACGCTCAGGATCGACAATGGAAATCGCAGCCAAATCGAGCCCCAGGGAGCCAATTTTCTTGCGGATCTCCACTTCGTTTCCCAGCAATGTCAACTCGGCCACACCGCGTCGCAATAGGATTTCACTGGCCCGTAAAATGCGTTCCTCACTTCCTTCCGGCAATACGATATGTTGCCGATTCGCCTTGGCACGGGCAATGAGTTCGTATTCGAACATCAGCGGCGTAACGGTTGTGGATCGTGTCACTTCGATACGCCGCACCAGTAGGTCGGAATCAACGCAGGATTCAAAGATCCCCAGAGCGGTAGCGATCTTGCGTTGGTTGTCGGGAGCAATCACAGCGCGAATGGAGTCAATCCGCATCGACGTTGTATGGGTGTCGGAAAGGGCAAGCATGATCGGCACGGGCATTCTGGGAAAACCGCGGATCAAGCGACTCACTTGCGGGGCCGGTTCCAAACCGCCAGTTAACACAAGCCCGGATATATTGGCGGAACTCTCGGAGTAAACCGTGGCGAGACAACCAAGAATAATATCGGATCGATCGCCGGGGACAATGACAAGGCTGCCATCCTCCACGTGGTCGAGGAAATTGGGCAAGTACATCGCCGCGATTTTGTAGTTCAGCGATTCACCCATCAATTCCTCTGAATCGTAATACAACAAACGGGCATTGAGCGCCGTGGCAATCTCTCCAATGGTGGGAGCAGACAGTCCGCTCCGTTCTGGAATGGCAAAAATCGGATCTTCCGAGGGCCATTCGGCCCGCAGGTATCGCTGCGTTTCCTCGAAATCCTTCGCATCAATTCTATTGATGATCGATGCGACGATTGTGCAGTGTTCGCGCGCAAACGCTCTGCGCGCAGCCTGCATGATTTCGATCGTCGACTCCGGAGACTTCCCGTACCGACTACCGGTAATCAGTACGGGACAACCAAGATGATTTGCAACCCGTGCATTAAAGCTAAATTCAAAGGCGGAACTGATACCGGTGAAATCGGTCCCCTCGCAGATGATGAAATCGCATTGCTCTTCGAGTTGTTTGTATTTGACCAGGATTCGTTGAAGTAATTCCTGCTCATGGCCCGAGGAAAAAAGTTCCAAGGCATGCGCATGGGTGACTGCGTAGAGCGAGTCATAAGGAAGCTGTAACGAATAATGAGATCGGATAAGTTCGATGTCATTGTCCGGCGCATCACCACCGCGAATCACAGGGCGGAAAAACCCCAGTTTCTCGATGTGATGGGATAGCATTTCCGCGATCCCAATCGCGATCAACGACTTCCCGCTGTCCGGTTCAATCGCCGTGATGTAAAGGCTGTTGGACACCTAGGTAGCTGAGAAAACGATGGTGGAGGGCCCACTCAGTGGGTCAAAGCGGCGCGCAGATATTCTCGACGCATGGTGGCAATATGGGTGATGGAAATTTCCTTCGGGCAAACCGCTTCGCACTCGCCATGGTTCGAGCAGTCGCCAAAACCCTCGGTATCCATCTGATTCACCATTGACAGAACGCGGCGCTGGCGCTCAGCCCGTCCTTGCGGCAGGTGAGAAAACTGGGAGATTTTTGCCGAAACAAAGAGTGAAGCCGAGGCGTTGGGACAGGCCGCTACGCAGGCTCCGCAGCCAATGCAGGCGGCCGCATCCATGGCCACGTCGGCGTCCTCTTTCGGGATCAGGATAGCATTCCCATCGGGGGCGGAACCCACGTTGACGTCGATGTAGCCACCCGCGCTCATGATTCGGTCAAAGGTGCTGCGGTTCACGACCAGATCCTTGACCACGGGAAACCCATGGGCGCGGAAAGGTTCGATGGTCAAGGTGGCTCCATCCCGATAGGATCGCATCCGCAATTCGCAGGTGGTGCAAGCGCTGCGCGGTCCATGGGCCACCCCATTGACCACCAGGCCGCACATGCCGCAAATGCCTTCGCGGCAGTCGGAGTCAAAGGCCACCGGCTCTTGGTCCTTCTTGATGAGATCTTCATTCAGCCGGTCCAACATCTCGAGGAAAGACATATCCTCCGTGATATCATCCACGGTATAAGACACCAGGCTCCCGTTATCCTGCGGGCTTTTCTGACGCCAGATTTTCAAATGGATTTTCATGGGCAGTTCTACTTATAGCTTCGTTGCTTCAGAGGGATGTTCTTATATTCCAGCGGCTCTTTATTCAGTACCTGTTCCTGGCCCTCGCCCTGCCACTGCCAGGCGGCCACGAAGCGGAAATGCTCATCATCTCGCTTTGCTTCGCCTTCCTCGGTTCGATACTCTTCGCGGAAGTGCCCTCCGCAGGATTCTTCGCGTTGCAGGGCGTCGCGAGCCATGAGTTCACCCAGCTCCAGATAGTCCGCCACCCGGCCGGCCATCTCCAGGTCCTTGTTGAAATCAGCCGAGTTGCCGGTCACCTTGGCGTTCTTCCAGAAGTCCTCGCGCAATGCCCGGATCTCGCCAATGACTTCACCCAGCCCCTCGGCACTGCGGGACATGCCAACCTTGTCCCACATCAGGTGGCCAAGTTCCTTATGATATTGCTTCACGGTCTTGGTCCCGCGAATGGCCAGCAGTTTATCCACCCGGGCCCGCACCTCGTCCCGGGCCGCCTGAAACGCCGGGTGGTCGGTGCTGACTTTTTCGGGCCGGTGCGTTCCCAGATAGTGGCCAATGCTGTAGCTGACAATAAAGTACCCATCGGCAAGACCATGCATCAGCGCGCTTGCGCCCAGGCGGTTGGAACCGTGATCGGAAAAATTCGCCTCGCCGGCCACGAGCAAACCCGGGATGCTGCTCTGCAAGTTGTAATCCACCCAAAGGCCACCCATGACATAATGGGGAGCCGGGTAGATGCGCATCGGTACCTGATAAGGATTGTCGCCGGTGATCTCTTCGTACATGGCAAACAGGTTGCCGTATCGATCACGGATGATCGGTTCCCCTAGCCGCTGTATGGCATCGGCAAAATCGAGGTAGACCGCGAAACCGGTCGGCCCGACGCCCCGGCCTTGGTCGCAAACAGCCTTGGCGGCTCGCGAAGCGACATCGCGCGGAACGAGATTGCCGAACGCGGGGTAGCGGCGTTCCAGGTAATAGTCTCGCTCTTCCTCGGGAATTTGTTGCGCCGGCCGAGGATCGCCGGCCTTCTTGGGTACCCATACGCGTCCATCATTTCGCAGGCTCTCACTCATGAGGGAGAGCTTGGACTGTTCTTCCCCACCCTGGGGGATGCAGGTGGGGTGAATCTGGGTGAAGCAAGGGTTGGCGAAAAAGGCGCCCCGTTTGTGGCACCGCCAGACCGCGGTGGCATTGGAGTTCACCGCGTTGGTGGAGAGGAAGAAAACGTTCGTATAGCCCCCGGTAGCGAGTACGACCGCATCGGCGGCATACGACTCCAACTCACCGGTAATCAGATTGCGACAGAGAATCCCCTTGGCATGTCCATCCACCAGCACCAGATCGAGCATTTCACGGCGCGGAAACAGTTTCACCGTACCAGCGTCCACCTGCCGCATGAGCGAGCTATAGGCGCCCAGCAGCAACTGCTGCCCGGTTTGCCCGCGGGCGTAGAAGGTTCGCGACACCTGAGCGCCGCCAAAGGAGCGATTGGCCAGCGTACCGCCGTATTCACGGGCAAAAGGCACTCCCTGAGCCACGCACTGATCGATGATATCCAAACTGCATTGAGCAAGGCGGTAAACATTGGCCTCGCGAGAGCAGTAGTCGCCCCCCTTCACGGTATCGTAGAACAGCCGCCAGACGCTATCGCCGTCATTCTGGTAATTCTTGGCGGCATTGATCCCACCCTGGGCGGCCACGCTGTGAGCACGGCGCGGGGTATCCTGGATACAGAAATTGAGCACGTTGTAGCCCAATTCCCCCAAAGTCGCGGCGGCAGCGCCGCCAGCCAGGCCGGTCCCCACCACGATCACGGAATACTTGCGGCGGTTCGCGGGTGCCACCATGTTCAACGTGGTCAGATGGCGTTCCCAGGCCGTTTCGATGGGCCCCTCGGGCACACCGGATTCGAGTCGGGTGGGCGTTGCATGGTTCGTCATGAGAGACCTCCACCGGTAAAGTAAATGTAGACCGGAATCCAGATGAAGCCCAGGGCGAGCAGCAAGCCGAACAGGGTGGAAAATCCAACCAGAATGGGGAGGGTTTTCCCATTGGTCAAACCCAGTGACTGGAAGCCGCTCCAGACACCATGCTGTAAATGAAAGCCGAGCAGCACCATCACCGCCACGTAACCCGCCATGATCGGCAGTTTCTGAAATTCTTCCACCACCAGTCGGTAGAGGTCGCGGGCCTCGGCACCGTGGACCAGGGTGGTATATCCCTCGGCTTCACCGGCACCGAACTTAAAGTGGATGACGTGCAGCACCAGAAAAACAAGAATAATGGGCCCCGTGACAATCATCGTCCGCGAAGCCAGGCTTTTCTTGCTCGCCCCCCCCGCGTCCGCGGCAACTTCATAACCTTGCGTCCGGGCCCGCCGTTTACGCAGGTAGACGGTCAATCCCGAATAGGCGTGCAACAGAAAAAAGACGACGAGCCCGGCATCGGCGAAATCGACGAAATAGCCATGCCCCAGATTGGCGAGAAAATCGGCATAGCTATTAAACGCTTCGGCGCCCAGCAGCAGCGTCAGGTTCCCCACCAGATGAAAGAAGACGAACAGGGCCAAGGCCAGGCCCGTCAGTGCCATCAGGATCTTGCGGCCCACGGAAGACCACAGGTGTGAGCCCAGGGTGTTCATGCTCGTTTCTCCACGCCAGTTGTCATTGGACGCTAATGCGGCAAACTATCGTAGTCCCTTTTGCGTTGTGCGTCTAACCTGAAAATGGCCCGGAAGTAAAAATCGTTTTGAATTTCTTGACGCTTCTCTCGATTCCAGGGTTTAGCATCTAAAGCTAATAACCCAGCTTACGGAAAAACTGGCCGTACCAACAGGGGCTCCGGCAGGTGTGCGGATTGCCACAGGGGTGGGTCAAGTGGGCACACCGCGAATGCAGCTAAAGTCCAAGGCCAAAGCCCTTATCAATCCAGCCGTGTTATCAGACTTCGCGGATAATCTGGTCGTAGAATTCCACGAAATTGTCCGGGTCTTCTCCCGCCCGGTACTGAATGGCGGCGCGCGGATGGAGGTTCATCTGGCCGGTGATGTTGAAGGGGAGCAAGGGGCCCCATTCGACCGTGTCGCGGAGCGGCAAGATATGGTCTTGCAATAGACGGATGATCGGCCGCAATTTGAATTTGGGATTGCGAAGAAAACCCAACAACAGTTCCATCGGGCAGTTTCCCGCCCCTCGTCCCATGCCGGCCATGGTCGCGTCGGCCCGGTTCGAGCCGAGAATGATCGCCTCAATCGTGTTGGCAAAAGCCAACTGCTGATTGTTGTGGGCATGGATGCCAATCTCCTTGCCGGTCCCCTCCATAGCCGCAGCATACTTTTTGTACAGGCGGTCGACCTGTTCCCGGTACAGGTAGCCAAAGCTGTCAACAATCACCATCACGTCGGCCGGCGTGGGAACAATCGTCTTGAGTACCGTATCGATCTCCACATCCTTGATGTTCGACACGGCCATCAGGTTTGCGCACGTTTCGTAACCAAGCGAGTTGAAATGCTCGATCATTTCCACCGCCTCGGAAACCTGGTGGGCGTAAAAGGCAACGCGGATCATGTCCAGCACACTTTGGTCGCGCGGCACAATCTGCTCCCGGTAGTCGCTCTTACCGGCGTCGGCCATCGCGCACAGCTTCAAGCCCGTGGTGTCCGCGTCGTGGCCGCCCAGCACGCGATTCAGATCCGCTTCCGCGCAATGCCGCCAGGGGCCAAATTCTTCCCTGGGAAACAACCGGGGTGAGTTCTTGTATCCCACTTCCATGTAATCGATGCCCGCCTCGATGCACGTCTCGTAGACGGCTCGGACCAGCGCATCGGTAAACTGATGATTGTTGACCAAACCGCCGTCGCGGATCGTGCAATCCAGCACTTTGAGTTCGGGCCGGTAAGTAATCCAGGGGGCCGATTCAGGCATGGGTGTTTTCCCTAGTTTTGATGATGATGGCATAGTTATTGTGGCACTACCCCTCAAGCAATGAATCCGCGGAAGTCGGCCCCCTTACGACAGGGCTCCCATCCGCTGGAGTACCGTGTCGACGGTCTGACGTAGCACCTGGCTGCTGTGGCGGATCCGCTGGACTTCCTTGGGCCACAACTCGATCTCATGGGTCGCCACCACCCCCGTGCGGCCAACGACCGTAGGCACCGAGAGGGCCACGTCCTGGATACCATAACAACCGTTCTGGACACTGGAAACCGGCAGGATGCGCCGGCTGTCGAGCGCCATCGATTCGATCACAGCACCGATCGCCACGCCCACGGCGAATCCGGCCCCGCCTTTTTTACGGATAACTTCCGCCCCGGAACCCTTGGTTTGGGCAAACAGTTCGCTTGCCTGATTGGCGTTCCAGCCAGGGTACTTGTCCAGTGGCAGGCCGGCCACCGTCGCGCTCGACCAGATCGGCACCATGCTGTCGCCATGCTCGCCCAGGATCAGGGCCGACACCTGCGAAGGTGGTGCGCCCAACCGGCTGGCGATCAGGCTGCGAAAGCGAATCGAGTCGAGTTGGGTCCCCAAGCCGATCACTCGGCAGCGATCCATCCCGAGGCGATCCCAGGCCAGGTAGGTCAGCACGTCGACCGGATTCGAAACGACCAGCAGCGTGGCATCCTGTTTGAGGCCCGCGGACTGGATGGCCGCGAGGATCTTGACGAACAGTTCGACATTGCGATTGATCAGGTCGAGCCGGCTTTCGCCCGGGCCGCGGCGCAGTCCGGCGGTGATACAAATCAGATCGCTGTCGGGAACGTGCTCGTAGCCCCCCGAGGCAATCACCTGGTCGGCCACGCCCGGGCCGGCGTGCAACAGATCGAGCGCCTGGCCGGCGGCGAGCTGCTCGTTGACGTCCAGCAGCGCCAATTCGCGCACGACCCCGCCCATTTGCAGGGCGAATGCCGCGCAGGAACCCACCAACCCACCGCCTCCAATAATGCTTACTTTCATGGCAATATGCTACTCCCCACCCATGCGCTGCATGACCTGATCGGTGATGGCCTGGATCAACGCCTCCTGGTCCGCCAATTTCACCGCTGACGCCGCCGCCTGGGGTGCCCCGTTTTGCGGCCCGCTCGGTTTCGTGCCGGCCACCGGCGGCGAAAAGGCCCGCTGCCGAGCTCCCGCGGACTCCCAACTGCTTCGAAAAATATCGTTGGCGCAGACGTCACAATTTTCGTACTCGGGCGTGTTGCGAGGATCCTGGAAACCCCACTTCTGCTTCAGATCGAGCAGCTCATGCGTTTTATCCTGCGACAGGTAGTGTACATTGCCCAGACCGCGGGCGAGCATCAGCATGCGGCAGTAGGCATCCAGAATTTCCGTCCACCAGTAGGCCTGCTCGACCGTTTCGCCATAGCTAACGGTGCCATGATTGGCCAGAATGATGACGTTCGTCTTCTCGACGAATGGCAAAATCGTTTCCGCAAAGGCCTGTCCGCCCGGAGTCTCGTACTTGGTAATCGGCACGTCGCCCAGGAAGACTTCCACCTCGGGCAGTACGCACTGGGGAATCGGCTCGCGGGCAATGGCAAACGCGGTGGCATGCGGTGGATGGCAGTGCACGACGCTTTTCACTTCGGGCCGCTTCTTCATGATTTCCAGATGCAACAAGGCCTCGCTGCTACGTTTCTTACGTCCGGCCGTCTGGTTGCCCAGCATATCGAGCGTGCAGATATCGTCCGGTTTCAAGAACCCCTTGCAGTGCAGCGTCGGCGTGCAGAGCACTTCGTTTTCGCCGACCCGATAGGAGATGTTCCCATCGTTGGCCGCGGCAAATCCTTTCTTGTAAATTCGATCGCCAATTTCACAGATTTCCAGTTTGTATTTGTGTACATTGATCATCGTTACTTGATTTCTCCTGTTTCGATCTTATCGAGTATCGCCGCATTGTAAGCATCCACCGGCTTGAGCTCTGGTAGAAACGGCTGGGCCGCCTCTCCCCCTTCGCTCAAAGCGATACGACTTCGCCGCCCCGCTCCCAGTTGGTCATAAACCACCAGCAACTCGGCCTCCAAGGAGGCGTCTTCCTCCAGCTGGGCTGTTCCCAGCGGTACCACCAGCGGCAGCAGGGCTCCGTTGAAAGCAGGCAAACACTGGCTGAGCGTTACTTTGCCAATCACTTCAGCAATTCGCATGGATTTATTCCTTCCCCAACCAGGGCCGATATTTTTCCGGACACGGTAGCACTCCCTGGCGGCAAAACTCCTTGGCCATGTTTCCCAACTGGTAAGCACTGCGCCCGCGCGGCGAAACCACCAACAGATTGGCCCCCACGGCCTGGGTGTCGCCACGCACGGTAGTTACACCGGTGGCCAGGATCGCCCGGACTCCCGGCTGCCGGTTGGCCAGGCAATGGGCCGCGGCCAGCTGGTCGGTGACTAGCACCCCCTGGCGGTCTCCGGCACGGAGCATGACCGCCAACTCCTGGAGAATGCCGGGCAAGCTGGAACCGGCGATCTGCTGAAAGCCGAGCCCCAACCGACTCAGTTGCCGCCAATAGCTCTCCAGAGCAGCCCCGGTCGCCATGCTACTGGCCACCAGCAGCGGCGTTCGACCGGTTTGCGGCAGGTTCTCCTGGTCGGTTCTGGTCAGCGCTATCCGTTGCTGGCTGAGCAGATCGCGCACCGCAGGTGTCAGCACGGCCTGTGCGCCAACGACCACTTCTCGCACACCCGCCAGCCGATCGGCCACATCGGCCAGGGTCACCACCGGGGCTTCCAGCCTGACAACAGCCGCTGCCGAGGGGACTGCCGAGGTCGTTTCGCCACCTTGCCTGCAATCGTTTTTTTCAATTCGGAGATTTGCGGGCGCGATATTTTCGGGCGGGTGGGCTGCGGACAGGTGGGTCGTCGATACCGACGATGTGGCAGAAATCGTTGCAGGCGAAATACTTGCGGCCGGAGTGATTGTGGTCGGGGGCAGCTCGCGCAACCGCCGCGCGACTTCACAAACAATCCGTTCCAGGACGTCGGAGTCGATTTTGCCGAGTTCGATTTTGTTGGGCAGCGTCGCCATCAGTCCTGAATTCCTATCACGCTCCAGCGCACCGGTGTGTTGTTGCACCCCAGAAGCTTGCGCGTATACCGCCCATCGCTGGTCAGCACCACCAGGTCGCCGCGGCCCACACCCAACGGATCGACCGCCAATTGTGGATACCCATCGGGCGCGTTGCGATCCGCGGCCAAAGGCTGCACGACCAGCAATTTGCATCCGGCCATGGACCGATGTTTCACCGTCGAGGTTGCCGTACCAATCGCTCGGGCTAGCAACATAGGATTACTTTCCCAAAATGTGCAAGTCGTCAATCAATGAGCAACGGCGCTCGCGGGTAAAGGTGAGTGGCGTCGTCACCCCTTCGCCGGTGGGCGTGGCGATTGAAAACGAAATGTATCCTTCTCCACCCAATCCCAGGGCGGCCATGCAAGGGCCGTTTTTCACAAACAGCGTGGTGTCGAGCGCCCGTCCCATCCGGGTCATATTTCGTACATTATTCGTATGGATGATACTGGTGTGGCGGAATCCATGTTCAAAGTATTTCGCCTTGGCAATCGCCTGGTCGATATCGCGTACCCGGACAAAAGGCAGGAAAGGCATCATCTGTTCCACCGGAACAAATGGATTGGATTCATCCGTTTCGCCAAAAACGATTTCTGTTTCCGGGGCAACTTGTCGTCCCGCGGCCCGTGCCAGGACCGCGGCATCTTGGCCGATAAATTCTTTGGCCGCCACAGCATGGCGTTGCTCTCCTTCTCCCACCGTGGTGATGGCCACGCGGGTCAGTTGGTCGATTTCCTGCCCGTTCAAACGTACCGCACCGGCCCGCTCCATTGCATTGAGCATGGCATCGAACACGCGCTCGACGACAAAAATTTCCTTTTCCGCAATGCAAAGCAGATTGTTATCGTATGCTCCGCCCTGGATGATCGCTCGCGCCGCGCGGTCGAGATCGGCCGTCTCATCTACCACCACAGGAGGATTTCCGGGCCCGGCGACAACGGCCCGTTTGCCGCTGTTCAGTGCGGCCCGCGCCACGGCCGGGCCACCGGTGACACATATCGCATCGATCTCGGGATGGCCAAAGATGGTTTCGGCCGACTCCAGAGTTGGTTCGGTAATCAGGCAAATCAGGTTGTCGATCCCCAGGTCGGCGTGAATCGCTTCGTTGAATCGGCGCACGCCCTCAGCGGCCACCCGCTTGCCGCTGGGGTGTGGATTGACGACAAGCGTATTGCCTCCGGCGATCATGCTTACCGCATTGCCGGTGATCGTTGGCAAAGAATGCGTAACAGGGGTGATGGCCCCGATGACCCCAAACGGAGCGTGCTCAATGACCGCCAGGCCCCGGTCACCGCTGAAGACTTCACTGCGCAAAAACTCCACGCCTGGGGTCTTCTCGCCGAGCGTCTTGAGTTTTTCTATTTTATGTTCCAGCCGGCCAATTTTTGTCTCTTCCATCTCCATCGTGCCCAACTCCACGCACTGATCGATCGAGATCCTTCGAATATGGTCGATGATCCGTTTGCGGTCTTCCCGAGTGCGCGTACTGAGTTGCTCAAAAGCCTCCCGGGCAGCTCGTACCGCTTCATCCGGGCAGCTGAACAGACCGTGCCGGCCGACCAGGGAGCGTCCGCTTGCCGATGGAGCGAGTGGGCCGACCTGGGCCAATACCTGCTCGACAACGCTACGGACCAGGGCTTCGGTTGCTGGGGACGCTTTGGCAGCTGGAAGGGATGGTTGCATGGTGGCTGGCATGGGGATTCTCTCCGAATTTTCCTATCAATTTGTTTGGTTTTCGACCGCAAACATACGCATCGGATGGAGCTAATCCAGGGATCGCATGCCGCACGCTATTTCCGTACTTCCAACTTGTCACTCAGCCACACGAGGGCTCAGGCCGATAAGCCGGTGCGTAAACCAAGATTTTTAGCAGTTCGCAGATTACCCGGGTCGGCTTCATCGGCCATTCTTGAAACTACTGTATTTCTGTTTCTCAACCTCTGGCCGCCACCTGCAACCAGTCATCGATGGCCTATCCCCCTAACCTTCATCTTCGGCCCGGCCACTCCCAAAGACACATGCCCGATCCACATGGACCGTGTCAACAATACCCACCACCAACGTATCGACCGGCAGGCTTTTGGTTTCCGGGGTCATCCGGGCGCTGGAACCCTGGGTGATCAACACCAACTGACCTTCCCCGGCGCCCAGCATGTCGACGGCCACAAACGTGCGACCGGTCGTTACCAGACTGTCGCGTCGGCTGGCTTCCAGGCGATACGGTTCGACCACCAGCAGTTTGTACCCGCTCATCGACTCGACTTTTTGAGTCGCGACCAGAGAACCGGTAACTTTGGCAATAAACATGATCTTTCCCTTGCACCGGCAATGTGGTGTCGGGTGTTAATTGTTAATTGTTAATTGTTAATTGTTAGGTGTATAGGTGCTTAGGTGTGGTGATAGCCACGTAGTGGCGGCATCATCTAGCCGTGGGCGTTAGCCCATGGAACTGGTTTATACATCTAGCCACGTAGTGGCGGCATCATCTAGCCGTGGGCGTTAGCCCACGGAACTGGTATCCCTTAT
>Ga0114931_10006258_pt1 | contig 14641 bp, 9 predicted proteins | sample 2SBtaG_FD_89579 | JGI IMG/M metagenome (GOLD analysis project Ga0114931, IMG submission 89579) | Deep subsurface microbial communities from Kolumbo volcano to uncover new lineages of life (NeLLi) - 2SBTROV14_V59a metaG | ecosystem: Environmental > Aquatic > Marine > Volcanic | place: Kolumbo...
CAGGTGGAGTTCGTCCGCGGATCGACCGATCTGACTGCCCGGTTCTCCGCCTGCCAGATGTTGGGCGCTCCGGTTGATGAGCTGCAGTCGGCGGTCATGGTCGAACGTGAGAATGGCCACGTCGATCGTCTCGATGACTCGGGATAACAGGGCCGTTGCCTCGACGGCATCCAGCCGCTGCCGGCGGAGGCGCTCACCCAGCAGGTTGACCTCCCGCAGGGTGTGTCCAACGGCGTCATTGCTCGGGCCGGCCCGGGTGCGGATCGAGTAGTCTCCCTCCCGAAGGGCCTCCAGCATGCTGGTGATGGTGTGAAACGGCAGCACAATCCGGTCGCGCAGCGTCAGGGCCAGACCCGCCCAGGCAAACAGGATCCCGATGGTGACGGCCCACCGCGGACCAGGTGGGAAGCTCGCCGTCCAGAGGAGGACCAGGGCCACCACCACGGCCGGCAGACCCGAACCGAGGGCCAGCATGACCATTCGGGTGTGGTGAGGGATCCGGCGGCGTTCCCCGGGTGCGGGGGGGCGACTCACGGTTCGGGCTGCTGCAGGCGGCGGTAGAGGGCTGAGCGGGACAGTCCGAGCGCCTCGGCGGCCCGGGTGACGTTGCCCTGATGCCGCTCCATGGCCCGCTGGATAAGGTACCGCTCCGCTTCGTCGAGGCGGAGCGTTTCCAGCGGCGGATCCCGCCTTGAAGCCGGTCCGAGACCCAGATCCCCGGACCGGATGTGGGAACCGGTGGCAACCAGGATGGAGCGTTCGACGACATGCGCCAGTTCCCGGACATTCCCGGGCCAGGAATGGTCCCTCAGCACGGCCATCGCCTCGTTGTCGAAACCGTGTAACGGTGTCCGATACCGATGGTTGAGATGTTCAAAGAAATGTCGGGCGAGAAGCGGGATGTCTTCCTGGCGGTCACGAAGCGGCGGCAGCCGCACTTCGACCGTATTCAGGCGGTACAGGAGGTCTTCCCGGAAGCCCCCCTGCTGCACCAGCTCGTGGAGCTCGACGTTGGTCGCGGTCAGCATCCGGACATCGACGGTCCGGACCTTTGAGGACCCGACCCGCTGGAGTTCACCGTTCTCGATTATCCGGAGGAGCTTCGCCTGTTCACGGATGCCGAGGTTGCCGATCTCGTCAAGGAACAGGGTGCCTTCATGGGCCAGTTCGAAACACCCTGCGCGATCCGCCTTGGCGTCCGTGAAAGCCCCGCGCACATGACCGAACACCTCGCTTTCGAACACCCCTTCCGACAATCCACCCGTATTGACGGTGACCATCGAGCGACGGGCGCGATCCGAGTGCGCGTGGATCCAGTGGGCCACGACTTCCTTGCCAGTACCGTGCTCGCCCGTGATGAGGACGTTGCATCCGAAGGGGCAATGCGTTCCATCAGCGCGAGCACCGAGCCCATCGCTGCCGATTCGGCAACCAGGACGGGCCTCTCCCGGCGGCGGAGTCGCCGGTTCTCGGCCTCGAGCCGGGCGCCGTGACGCAACGCCCGGCCAAGCTCCACCTGCGTCCGCAGCAGGCTGACGAGTCGATCGTCGTCCCACGGTTTCTCGATGTAGTCCCGGGCCCCGCGGCGCATGGCATCCACGACGTTCTCCACGCTGCCCCAGGCGGTCATGACCACGATGGGCAGGCGGGGGTCGAGGACCCGAAGGCGTTCGAGGAGATCGAGTCCTTCCGCCCCCGAGGTCGTGTCCCTCGTGTAGTTCATGTCCATCAGGAGGACATCAAAGTCCCGGGTCTCCACGGCGTGAAGGACCGCGGCGGGACTGGCGGCGGTTTCCGGCGCGAACCCTGCATCCTTCAGCAGCAGGCGGAGTGCCTCCTGGACATCCGGCTGGTCATCGGCGACAAGGATCCGCGGGTGGCTCGATGGGGAAGGCACGGTGGCATACCGGTGAAAAGCGATCGTGGCGCCGGGATCGATTCGGGGTCAGGGCGTGAGACTGGTATATCGTATCCTGTCCCGCGGCCGGCAAGCGGGATGGGCCTCAGGGATCGGCCAGCCATCCGTCGAGGAGTTGGATGGTCCGGTTACCGTACCGGGCGTTGGCGTCCGAATGCGTGACCTGAACGATGGTGGTGCCGTCGGCGTTCAGCCGCTTGAACAGCTCCATGATTTCCCGACCCTGGCTGGTGTGCAGATTCCCGGTCGGCTCGTCGGCGAGGATCAGTCTGGGGCTGGCAATCACCGACCGGGCCACTGCGACGAGTTGCTGCTGGCCACCGGAGAGTTGACTCGGATAAAGATCCTTCTTTCCCACGATGTGAAACCGGTCCAGGGTGTCCGCGACGATCGCCGCCCGTTCCGAGCGTTTCACGTTGCGATAGGAAAGAGGGATATCCAGATTCTCGTACACGGTGAGGTTGTCGAGCAGGTGATACTGCTGGAACACGAAGCCGATGTACTGCTTATGTAATTGGTTGCGTTGCCTGGTCTTGAGGGTGTGCACCGGGTGATGGTCGAGCCAGTACTCCCCGGTCCAGTCGCCATCGAGCATGCCGATGATGCTGAGGAGCGTGGATTTGCCCGCCCCCGACGGGCCCATGATCGTGACGAACTCCCCTTCGGCGATATCCAGGGTGATCCGGCGGAGCACGAAGGTGTGCCCCGCCCCGGATTCATAGGACTTTTCGAGATTGCGCAACGTGATCATTGGCGAGTGTCGTGTCGGCGGGAGAAGACGGGGCGAAACGACACCAGGGGTCGACGCCGGACCCGGCGTGGACCCCCGGCGTGTCGGATCGCGGGCCCTCCCTGGCGAGGGCTGTCGGGACGGGGACGTCCTGATCCGACAGCGGTCTCCTCAGTTGACGCCGGCGTTTTCTTCCACCACCCGGCCGTCGAAGAGGTGCACCTCGCGTTCCGCGTAGTGCGCGTACCGGGGATCGTGCGTGACCATGATGATCGTTGCCCCTTCGGCATGGAGATCCCGGAGGAGGTCCATGACCGCTTCCCCGTTGGTCGAGTCGAGGTTCCCCGTCGGTTCGTCGGCCAGCAGCAGGAGCGGGTCACCGGCGACGGCCCGGGCGACCGCCACGCGTTGCTGCTGTCCACCCGAGAGCTGGGATGGGTAGTGTTTGATTCGGTGGGCCATGCCCACTTTTTCCAGGGCGTCGTGCACCCGCGTCCGGCGCTCGGCGGAGGGCATCCCGCGGTACGTCAGCGGCAGCTCGACGTTTTCGTAGACCGAAAGGTCGCCGATCAGGTTGAACGCCTGAAAGATGAAGCCGATCTGGCGGTTCCGGATATAGGCTCGCTGAGAAGCGGTGAGATTGACGACCGGTTCCCCGTCCAGCGTGTAGACGCCGTCGGTGGGGGAATCCAGCAGCCCGAGAATCGACAGCAACGTGGTCTTGCCGCATCCGGATGGTCCGGAAATGGCCACATACTCGCCTGGCGCGATGGCCAGATGGATGCCCGAGAGCGCGTGGGTCTCGACCTCGTCGGTCAGGAAGACTTTCCGGATGCCATCGAGTTGAATCAGCGGTGCGTCATTGGTGCCCATGAATGGGTCCGTCCTCTCCCGGTGTTCCGAAGCATTGGGTGACGAAGTGATGTGCCCGCCCGGCTATGGCGTGGTTCCGGCTCGTCCCCTCCAGCGAGGCCCGACCCGGGCGGGTCGGACGCGGCCACCTCACCTCGTCACGCTCCTTGGAGTGTGAGGCTCCGTACGCGAAACCCTGGCCCCGGGTTTCATCCCTTGAGACGAATCCGGTCGAAGGCGTCCCAGCGGGCCATGTCCGACAGGATGACCGAATCTCCCGGCGTCAGGCCGGTCCGGACCTCCACCTCGTTGACGGAGGCCACCCCGAGTTGCACCGTGATCCGGACCGCCTCACCGGTGCCCGGCACCAGCTTGAACAGACCCACGGACTGGTTGGCCTGGCTGTAGGCGGCCCGGCCCATGATCAGGACATCGGGCAACCGCTCGAGCTCGATGGTGCCGTCAACGCTCAGGTCGGGCCTGGCCCCTCGGGGAAGCGGGCCTTCCAGGGAGACCTCCACCCGGACCGTTCCGTTCTCGGCCGCCGGATCGATATGGCGCACGACGCCGGGAATGGTATCGGTTCGGGTGTCGATGAACGCGCGCTGTCCGGCGGTCACGTTACGGGCCTGGGTCTCCGGGATGCGGAGGTCAGCTCGCAGGCGTCCGGGCTGGACGATGCGGGCGAGCAGTTCCCCGGGATTCACCCATTGGCCCTCTTCGAGGGGGAGATCCCGCACCACTCCCGCTACGCCCGCGGTCACCTTCATGGACGCCACCCGTTCTTCCTGGAAATCTGCCAGGGCCTGCAATCGGTCGATCTGCGCCTGTTCCACCGCGAGCTGTTCGGTGCTGGACTCCACCATGACCCGCAGTCTACGTTCCTCGATGCCCAGGCGTTCCTCCAGCTCCATGGCGAGTTCGCGGGATGCGTCCAGCACGGACTCGGCGATCAGGTTCTGCGCGGCGAGATCCTGGTTGGCCTTGATATCGCGCTGAGCCGCGAGGTATTGGGTGCGGATCTGAGCGACCTTGCCCTCCTGTGCCAGTCGCGCGTTCTGGAGTGTCGACTTGAGCCGGATGAGATTGGCGTTGGCCTGCGCGAGCTGCCGTTGGGCTTCGAGCAGTTGCACGCGCACGTCGGGGTTTTCCATCTCGATGAGGATGGTGCCGGCCTCGACCGAATCTCCCGGAAATTGGAACTTGCGTTGCACCCGCCCGGCGGTCAGTGCCGAGACGAAGCGGATCTGCTCGGGCACCAGGGTCCCCGGGCCTCGAACCCGTACGACCAGCTCCCCCCGACGGACCTCGCCGAAGTACACGATAGAGCGGTCCACCCCGGGAGCCGCCGGTTCGAGCCGGGCCAGCCCGATGGACGTGACCGCCACCGCCCCCACCACGACGGCCCCGATCACGTACTTGCGGGGGTTGCGCTGCTTGGGCCTGGGGATGTCCATGGGTCAATCTCCCGGAGTCGGGGCCCGACGGCGGTCCCGCGGTGCTCACAGGCACCAACCATGCCGCCGGTGTCGATCAGATTCAAGTGCTTGTCCAACTGAAAGATACAGCAGCGCACATTCCGAGCCCCTCCCGGGCGTTCGTCCCACCAGCGGGATCAACATTCCCGGTGGCGGGACGCGCAGGGTGGCCGGGAAACCGAGGGACGGCCCGCTCCTGCATCGGAACCTGAAACCGGAGCTCGCCTCGCGTCGTCAGGGGAACGATCCGGGGCGGAACTCTCCGAACCCTTCCGAGTACCGGGTGAATTCCCGAACCCTCCGGAGCCTTGACAGGGAGGCGCCCGGTGTCGCATATCGAGACATATGACAACCCGGAACGTCACCATCCCGGTGTTGGCCCGGGACATCAATGCGAGGTTGCGAACACGGTACGGAGATCCGGGCCCCGGCCTCGAGGTACCTCCGCGCCACGATGATCATCGACGAACCGATTGACCCGGCTGATGGCGGATTGGTCGGTACGTTGAGCATTTGGGTTTACCTCTCCCCTGAAGGAGGAACGGTGGTATGAGATCATTGCAATGTGTGCTGAGGCGTCTGACAACGCCGCGCGCGGTGGGATGGGCCCTCGGGTTCATCCTGCTGGCGCTGAGTGCACCGGCTCAGGCCCAGACCGGGACGGTCGAAGGGCGGGTAACGGCTGAGGGAACGGGCCGGCCCATCGCCGGGGCGCAGGTCGCCATCGTGGGGACCACGATTGGGGCCCGGACGGATCAGGACGGTCGGTTCGTTCTGTTGAATGTTCCGACCGGGGCACGGCAGCTCCGGGTAACCGCCATCGGGCATGCGCAGGGAACGCTGCAATTCAACGTCGGGTCTGGGGTGACCACTGCCAACCTGGAGTTGTCGGCGAGTGTTCTGCGACTCGACGAGGTGGTGGTGACCGGCACCGCCGGTCAGGCCCGGCGTCGCGAGATCGGGAATACGATTTCCCAGATCAACGCGGCGGACGTGGCCGATCCGCCCTCGAGTGTCAACCAGTTGCTGGCAGGCCGGGCGGCGGGGGTCAACGTGACCCAGACGAACGGCATGGCGGGCGCAGGATCGCAGATCCGGCTGCGCGGCGCCGTGAGCGTGTCCCAGAGCAACCAGCCGATCGTCTACGTGGATGGCGTGCGGGTGCGCTCGGAGGGGTTCCGGCGGAACCGCCCGATTCCGGGAACGGACTTCACGGGACGGAGCGGCAACATCGAGCTGAGTCCCCTGGACAACATCAATCCTGACAATATCGAACGCATCGAGATCATCAAGGGCGCGGCGGCCACAACACTGTACGGGACCGAAGCCGCGGCCGGCGTGATTCAGATCTTCACGAAAAAGGGTCAGGCCAACTCAACCCAGTGGACGTTCCAGACCGACCAGGGCTTCGGACACCTGTTGAAGTTCGGCACGGATGAAAACCCGTTCCTCAATCTGAAGCCTTGCAGTCGGGGCACGAGTTGCTCCCAGACGAGCGACTCGCCGAAGGGGAAATGCTACGATCAGAACCCGGACCCCAACTGTGAATGGCTGCGTGATGCGTATCGCGCCAAGTACGCGGCGTCGGTTGGTGGGGGGAGCGAAGGGTTCCAGTATTTCGTGTCGGGAAGCTGGGAGAACTACGACGGCGTGCTGCCGCTCGACAACGACAAGAATCTGTCGACCCGCGCCAACTTCAACTTCAACCTGAATGACAACCTGCGCGTCGACTGGAACACAGCGTACTCCAACCGGCGGGTGAGCAACACGCCGGCGGGGAACAACGCTTACGGGTTGACGCTCAATGTGTTCCGGGCCGAGCGGAACTATTTCGGTTCCAACGACCCGGCGCTCGTACAGCAGCTGCTGAACCAGAGTATTACCAGTCGGATCGACCGGCTCGTCACGGGTGCCACGGTGCATTACTCGCCCCTCCCGAATTTCACCCATCGACTGACGGTGGGATGGGATCTGGCCCAGCAGGAGAACCGGAACCTCCGTCCGTTCGGCTTCGTCCGGCTGCCGACCGGTCGGCTGCTCGACGAGCAGGTCCGCTACACGACCCTGACCGGAGACTACGTCGGAACGTTCAACTACGATGTGACCGAGACGATTACCAACAACTTCTCGTTCGGCGGCCAGGCCGTCACGACGGAGTTCGCCCGGACGGCGGCCCAGGGCGATCAGTTCGGTGGTCCTGGTATTCCGACCGTGGGCAACGCAGGGCAGAAGCTGGCCGATGAGTCTCGCCAGCGGGTTGTCAACGCCGGCTTCTTTTTCCAGGATCGGGTGGGGATCTCCGATCGCCTCTTTGTCACGGGCGGTGTGCGGTTTGATGGCAACAGTGCCTTCGGTGAGAACCTGGGACTTGAGGGCTATCCCAAGGCCAGCGTGTCCTATGTGATCTCCGACGAAAGCTTCTTCCCCGAGAATCTCGGAACGTGGAAGCTGCGGGCGGCGTACGGCTTTTCCGGCCGTGCCCCCGGCGCCTTTGACGCGGTGAGGGTCTGGTCCTCGACGGCGACCTTGGGGAACAACCCGGCGTTCCTGCCGTCCAACGTCGGGAACCCGGACCTGGGGCCGGAACGAACGCGGGAGATCGAGCTGGGCTTTGATGCCGCGCTTTTTGACAACCGCGTTTCGGCCGAGTTCACCTGGTACCACCAGAAGACGACGGACGCGTTGTTTGCCGTCCGCCAGATCCCAACCCTGGGTTTTGGCGGCAGTCAGCTTGCCAATGTCGGGGCGATCCGGAATGCCGGCATCGAGGCCACGATCAACGCCACGATCCTCGACCAGCAGGATTTCGGCATCGATCTGGGAAGCAGCTTCTACACCAATCACAGTTTGGTACTCGACCTCGGCGATGCGGTGCCGTTCGGGGCCGGCGGTGGCTGGGTGGAAGTCGGCTTCCCGGTGATGGCGGCGAACGGGACGCAGATCCGCAATCCCGACGCCATCGCCGACCCCGACTCGGCCTGCATTACGAAATGCAACAGCAATGGCGAATTCATGTTCGGGCCCCAGCAGCCGACGTTCGTGTGGCAGCCCAATATCACGGTCCGGTTGCCGCGCGGGATCCGGTTCTCGGCGCGCGGGGAGTTGCAGGCCGGCGCATACATCTTTGATGGCGCCAGCAATCAGGGCTTCCGGCGGGGCATCTTGTGGCCCACTTGCTCGCGGGCGCACGGTATCCTTTTTGGCCCCGACGGGGTCGAAGGCACGGCGGACGACGGGCCGGTCAGTCAGCTCACCGCGCGGGAGCGAGTGAACTGTATCTCGACCAACAACGAGGCCAAGGCCCAGTGGTTCTCGGCGGACTTCTTCAAGATGCGCGACATGACGCTGAGTGTCCCGGTGGACTTCCTGGTGCCGCAGGTCCGGTCCGCGCTGCTGCGGATTTCGGCCCAGAACTGGGCCCGCTGGATCAACAACGACCTCAAGATGTTTGACCCGGAGATGGTCGGCCGGAACTCGGTGTCGAGCCAGAATCGCGGCATTGCCGAACACATCCCCGCGCCGGCGATCTTCACGGCGTCCCTTCGGATCACTTTCTGAGGCGGGGGCTAATCGAAATGGATATGCATATGACCAAGCGAACGGGAATGGGATTGGCCCTCACGGCGGCCGTGGCGCTGTCAGCGTGCGACACGTCGGTCACCAATCCCGGCCCGACGCCCGACTCCTTCCTCGACAGTCTGGTATCCCACCAGGCGGTGGTGAACGGAGCCCAGCGGGCGTTGGCCGATGCGATCGACCAGGTCTATTACTGGGGTGGAGCGATCGCCTTCGAGTTGAATCCGACCGGGACCAGTGGCAGCTTCGGGATCGATACCCGGATTCAGATCGGACAGTTCGATCCGAACCTCTCCGGAGACTGGGATAACGTCGCCCAGGCTCGGTGGACGGCGGAGAACGCGATGGAACGCTTTGAGACCGCCCTGCCGAATATCCCGGGGGCCCCATCGGCAGCGAGTTACGAACCGATCGCCGACGCCGCGCTGCTCGCCGGATACGCCAACCGGATTCTCGGTGAGAATTTCTGCCAGGCCGTGTTCGATGGCGGAGCGCCGGTGTCCAACCTCGACGCGTTTACCCGCGCCGAGGGGCACTTCACCAAGGCCATCCAGGTCGGCGGTGCAGCCGGCAATCAGGCGATCGTGGACGCCGCCTATGCTGGACGGGCGTCGGTGCGGGCCGATCTCGCCACGTATGGACAGGCGAGCTGGTCTGACGCGGTTGCCGATGCAGGGCAGATCACGGACAATACGTTCACGTACCAGATGCCATACTTCGATATCGAACAGGCGCAATTCAACTACATCGAATTCGCCAACGGGAACGAACCGTACCGGGCGCATACCCAGTGGCACTCGTTTTTCGAGTTCTACTATGCCCGGACGACGGACCCACGGGTGCCGTACGCCCCGCTCGATCCGAACAACCCGGTGGGAGAAGGACGGGTCGACCGGTTCGGCGGTCAGGTCCCGTGGCTGCCCCAGATGAAGTACGACCGTAAGGACTCGCCCATCAACCTGTCGAGCGGTTGGGAGATGCGGCTGATCGAGGCCGAAGCGGCGCTCGCCACCAGCGGCGATTTTGCGACGGTTAACGCGATCATCAACAACCGGCGAAGCGCGCTGAACGCGGGCGGAGCCAGCATCCCCCTGGCTGCGGCGACCACGGTGGCCGAGGGCTGGGTCGAGTTGAAACTGGAGCGCCAGCTCGAGTTGTGGCTCGAGGGCCGGCGGATGTGGGACTTGCGCCGATGGTCCGACAACAATGTTGGCGGAGGACTCGCCGACGTCATGGACGGGGTCTGGGAAGATCCGGACGGCAATCCCGGTGACGCGGGCTACGATCCGGCCAACGGCAACGAGACCCGGATCGAGACCATGACGTCACCAGTGGTTCGGGAACTCTGCTATCCGATCGGACAGGACGAACGGCAGACGAATCCCAAGGTGCCGTAACCACCAGGATTGGTGGTGGGGTCTTCATGGCCCCGCCGCCGGGGTGGAGCGTCGGGCATGCGACCCGTCGGCGGCGGCCGGCGGGTCGCATGCCTGTTCGGGGGCCCGGATGCTTCGTCGTCGGGAGCGCGATCCCGAACGACTTCCTCGCTGCTGGGGGTTTCCCAGGATACATTTCCCGATGGAATCCGGGAGCCGTAACGGGGTATCAGGACCCGGATTCCCCCAATGGGTTCCAGCCACGAAGAGGTGTCTTTCCATGAAGCGATACTGGATCCTGCCGGCGGCCTGGATGGTGTCGGCCTGTTACACGTACGTCCCGACGACCGACCCCGCGCCGCTGGACAGCAAGGTTGAAGTGCTGCTGTCCCCGGAGGGGCGACGAAGTCTGGCCGGGCGGGTAGGGATCAATCCGATGGTCCTTCGCGGCACTGTGATCGAAACGGAACCGGAACGTGTGATGCTGGCGGTGCGATCCACGACGCCGTTCGAGGGGGTGGGAGGGGATCCGCTCTACCAGCATATCGACATTCCCCGAGCGGACATCCTGCTGGTGCGGACCCGGATGATCTCGGCGACGCGGTCGATACTGCTGGGGGCGGGAATCGTGGCGGCTGCGACGGCGGTGCTGGTGACCCAACTGGACAATGGAGGCCCGGCCTCCCCCGAGGCCCCGGGTGGCAATCCGCCGCCCGAGTTGGTGCAACCCTGGGTCTATATCCCCATCCCGTAGGTTGCGGATCGTGCTCGGTCGTCTGGTGTGGGTAGCGCTCTGTCTGGCCGGCCCCTGGCCGGTGGCGGCGCAATACGATGTGCTGATACGGGGAGGCCGGGTCTACGATGGCTCGGGCAATCCGTGGCGGTACGCCGACGTGGCCATTGCGGGGGACACCGTAGCGGCAATCGGATGGCTGCCGCACGCCACGGCGCGGCGGGTGCTCGATGCCACGGGTCTCGTCGTCGCCCCGGGCTTCATCGATCCCCACTCGCATGCGGCACCCGGCCTGGCTACCTCGGGTCTGAGCGCCGCCCACCCCCTGCTGGCGCAGGGGGTGACGACCGTCTTCGTCAATCCGGACGGTGGAGGTCCCATCGACCTTCCGCGTCAGCGTGCCGCGCTCGAGGCGGACGGTCTCGGGGTGAATGTGGCCCAGCTCGTCCCTCACGGTTCGGTGCGGCGTGCTGTACTGGGGATGGCGGACCGGGCCCCAACCCCCGACGAACTGGACTCCATGCGATTCCTGGTGCGCCGGGGCATGGAACAGGGCGCCTTCGGGCTCTCCAGCGGCCTCTACTACGCGCCGGGAAGTTACGCCACCACCGAGGAGGTGATCGCCCTCGCCCGCGAGGCCGCGGCTTTCGGTGGAGTGTACACCAGCCACATCCGGGACGAATCGGACTATTCCATCGGGGTGGTGGCCGCTGTCACGGAGGTCATCACCATTGCCCGGGAGGCGGGGCTGCCCGGAGTCGTGACGCACATCAAGGCCCTGGGGCCCCACGTGTGGGGCTTGGCTGGCGTCATCGTCGAACACATCAACACAGCGCGGGCCGAAGGCGTCGAGGTCTGGGCCGATCAGTACCCGTACGATGCCTCGGGAACCGGGATCACCGGTGCCCTCGTTCCCCGTTGGGCCCAGACCGGCGGCCGGGACTCGCTGCTGAGTCGGATACATCGTCCCGCGACCCGGGCACGAATCCGGGCTGACATGCTGGCAAACCTGGATCGACGAGGTGGGGCGGATCGCCTGCAGATCCAGCGTTTTGTTCCCGATCCGTCGCTGGAAGGACGGACGCTGGCCGCGGTGGCGACGGAACGGGGGCTCGATCCGGTGGATCAGGCCCTGACGATGCTGAACGACGGCGGCGCCGGGCTCGTCTCCTTCAACATGATCGATGACGACATCCGAACCCTGATGCGCCAGCCGTGGACCATGACCTCGTCGGACGGCGGCCTGGTCCGAATGGGAGTCGGGGTCCCCCATCCCAGGTATTACGGGACGTTTCCCCGCCGGATTCGGAAGTATGTCATCGAGGACAGCGTCACGACCATGGCGCAGGCCATCCGCAGCATGACCTCCCTGCCAGCGGCCGTCTTCCGGATGGATCGGCGCGGACGGCTCGAAGCGGGGATGTACGCGGACGTGGTGGTGTTCGACCCGGCCCGCCTGCGGGACCGGGCCACCTTCGATCGACCGCATCAGTTGGCCGTAGGTGTGGTCTACGTCCTGGTCAACGGAGGGATCGCCGTTGAACGCGGCACGTTCAGCGATCGGCGGTGGGGAACCGTATTGCAACGTGAGGCTCACCGGTCTCCCTCCTGATGGCGGACCGGTCCTCCACCACCCGAATCCGGCGACGTATCACGTGAAAGGCTCGACCGAAGGCTGGTGGCCGGCCGTCGGACTGCTGGCGGTCATCCTGGTCGCCGCTGCGCCGTTGTCCGGTCAGCGATCCGCGCCGGACATCCCGCCTCCCCCCGTCCACCGCCTGAACCCGGATTCGATCCCCCGGCCCTCCCTGGTGGCCCTGCGCGTCACGACTCCCATCACGGTCGACGGCTCCCTGGACGAAGGCATCTGGTTTGCTGCGGACTCGGCCGACGGGTTTTTCCAAAGTTTGCCCCGCGACGGGATGCCCGCATCGGATTCGACCGTCGTACGCGTCCTGTACGATGCGGAGAACCTCTACATCGGGGCCATGCTCTATGATCCACATCCCGACCGTCTCATGGTGCCGGGACTGGAACAGGACTTTCGAACGGAAAACGCCGACCTGTTCGGCGTGGCAATCGACACGTACCACGATCGGGCCAACGCCTTTCTGTTTGCGGTGAACCCGGCTGGAGCACTCTTCGACGCCCAGAACTTCAACGACAGCCGGTATACGAATCGGGCGTGGGAAGGCATCGTGACGGTGGCCACCCAGGTGCTCGACGATGGATGGTCCGTGGAGATGGCCATTCCGTTCACCACGCTGCGGTTCAATGCCAACCGCAGGGATCAGGTCTGGGGAATCAATTTCCTGCGCCGGTCCCGACGCCGGGGCGAAGATTCGTACTGGGCACCGTTGGCCCGCCAGTACCGGGTACACAAGATGTCCCGGGCCGGTACGCTGACGGGGCTTCGAGACCTGCGGCAGGGGCGGAACCTCACCTTCAAACCCTACGTCAGCGCCACCCAGGAACGGGGAGTGCAGGCGCTGGGCAAGGCCAACGATCTGGACGGTGGCGTCGACATCAAGTACGGAGTTACCTCGCGCCTCACCCTCGACCTGAGTGTCCTGACCGACTTCTCCCAGGTCGAGGTCGATCAGGAGCAGATCAACCTCACGCGTTTCTCGCTGTTTTTCCCCGAGCAGCGGGATTTTTTCCTGGAGAACGATGGCATCTTCTCCCTTGGGGATGTCGGAGCGCGCAACTACCGCACCGGGTCATCGTCACGCAACTTCCGGCTTTTTCACTCCCGGAGGATCGGACTGTCGGCCAGTCGACAGGCATTGCCCATCGCCGGCGGGGGACGCCTGACCGGTCGGGCCGGCGATTTTGAACTCGGCTTTCTGAATATGCAGACCCAATCGTCCACGGAGGCTGCCGCGGAGAATTTCTCCGTGGCCAGGATTCGCCGCAATCTGCTGGGAAACTCCGATGTAGGGCTCATCTTCATCAACCGACAGGGCACGACGGCAGGGAACCGGGGCGATTTCAACCGTACCTGGGGGGCCGATGCAAACTTTCAGATCAAACGCAACCTGCTGATCAACGCCTACGCCGCCACGACGGATGACCCCGGGCCGGCATCGGGCAACCAGCGCGCCGCATGGCTACAGGTTGCGTGGCGCGATCGCGTCTGGGATACGTCCGCCTTTATCCGGCACGTGGGTGACGCCTTCAACCCCGAAGTGGGGTTCGTCAGACGCCGGGGAATCCGCGAAGCCTTCGGCACCTTCGGAGCCCATCCCCAACCCCGGGTTCCCGGTGTCCAGGAGATCAACCCGTACATCGATGTCGACTACGTAGCGGACCTCGACGGGAGTCTGGAGACCCGGCGGGTCAAGGCGGGCCTGGCCGTGCGCTTCGTTCCGGGGGATGCGCTCACGTTCGAAGTGACGGACAATCTGGAGCAACTGGACAGCATCACCCGCATCATCGGCGTTCCGGTGGCCGCCGGACGGTATGCGTTCCGTGATGTGTCGGTGAACTACCGGGCCAGCGGGGCCAGGTGGATCTCCGGCGATGTGCGACTGAGTCACGGCGATTTCTTCGATGGTCGGCGAACCTCCATCTCGGGCCGCCTGATCGTCCGGCCCACCTACCATCTGCAACTCGACCTCACCGCTCAACACAATGACCTCGACCTCGGCGGGAGGAACTTCACCGCGGATCTGTACGGAGCCCGGGTCCGGTACGCCTACAATACCAAGGTCTTTCTCAGTTCGTTCGTCCAGTACAATCGTGCCGCGGACGAGCTGATCGCCAACGTCCGTTTCAATCTCATCCACGCCCCGCTCAGCGACATCTTCATCGTGTACACGGAGCGTCGCGACCTGGCGGACACGCCGCGGGCCCTCGGCACGCTGCTGGACCGTGTTGTGACCCTCAAGGTCACGCGACTGTTCGGCTTCTGAGGCGGACGCCCGTTTACCGATCCTCCCTCGCGTCAGGCAACCGCTGCACAGCATCACGGAGGGC
>Ga0114931_10006259_pt1 | contig 14639 bp, 11 predicted proteins | sample 2SBtaG_FD_89579 | JGI IMG/M metagenome (GOLD analysis project Ga0114931, IMG submission 89579) | Deep subsurface microbial communities from Kolumbo volcano to uncover new lineages of life (NeLLi) - 2SBTROV14_V59a metaG | ecosystem: Environmental > Aquatic > Marine > Volcanic | place: Kolumbo...
GTGCACACTCGGACCCTCCCCCGCCGCGTCTTGCGCACCTAGATCATTCTTTTTGCTCTCCCATGCCTCGGAAAACCCAATCGTTGCCTGCCAGAATAGCCTCGATTCACCCACGAATCTTGGCGAAGCCCCAACCTATAAGAGCGGTAACTCTGACGGCGCGGAAGAGTAATTGTCGCTATACACTCTGCGTTTGATTGCTTCGCATTTGGCTAAACAGTTACATAACTTCTTATATTCTTGCCACTTAATATTCTTGCCAAGTCTTCGTCGCGGATCCGTGATCGTGCCGCGGCGTCCGAAGAGGGGGAGGAATATCTTGTGGCAAGAATATGAAATCCCGCCGACATTGGCGCCACACCGCCTCTTTGAATGAGCGGTTTGCTTCAGTCGAGCAGACACGGGCGCGCCGTTATGAAATCTGTTTGCGTTATGCGTGGCGATCACCTATAATTTGTGTGACAATCATCTCATCTCGTTCTTCTTCCACTTTGGGTCTCGCCGCTTCCAGGGGCTTTGGTAGTGATGGGGCGCGCAGCGCCGATCACGGTCGTGCCACCCTTCGCCAGTGTCGGAGGTACGATGGACATCCGAGTCCGTCGCGGGCGCCGGCGTGGGCTCGGCAGTCGCAAACGCCTGTGTAACAATTCACTTTAGTCGCGTGTCAGTACAGAGAATTCGTGGACTGTCAGTCAGCGGGAACAGGAGAAGATGTGATGCGAACGAAACCGTGTGTTGTCGCCGCGTGTGCGGCATGTTGGCTGCTCATCGCGCTGAGCGGCATTGCAAGTGCCCAAGACGCGGGCAAGAAAACCGTCACCGCGAAACCGAAAGCCACACAAGAGACGGCCAAGAAAGTTGTCAAGGCGACGAAGGTGGCGGCAACGACAGCGCCCGGCTCGATCCCTGCGGAAGACTCGATCGAGCGAACCGCGAATGCGAAAATCGAAGCCGCGCTGGATGCCAGTCTTCGTCTGTCGATCGATGACGCGCCGCTGCGCGAAGCCATCGACTACATCCAGCAAGCTACACGGATACCGATCATCATCGACACACGCGGACTGGATGACGCCGGGATCACGTCGGATACGCCGGTTACGGTCCATCTCCGCGGTGTGTCACTACGGTCCGCGCTTCGACTCATGCTGCGTAAACAGGGTCTCACCTACCGGATCGACGGTGGGCTGCTGACGATCACGACACCGGAAGAAGCAGAGAACAAGCCGAGCGTGCGTATCTATCCCGTCGCCGATTTGCTCTATCCACCGCGGCCGTCGTTGTTCTCCGCACGGAATGACGTTTCCGAATCGTACGATGCGTTGATCAAGCTGATTACGGCGACGATTTCCATGGATAGTTGGTCGGATGTGGGCGGGGCCGGCTCGATCGAACCGCTGCCAAGTCGACGTGCATTGGTCATCAGTCAAACCGATGAAACACAACGGGACGTGGCGAATCTGTTGCGTGTGATTCGTGAGTTGCGTGCCCGGACCCGTGCGGACGACAATGTGAAAAGCGGCCTGCCCGTCGCCGGCCTTTCGGTCTTGGGGGCCGAACAGCAACAAGCCGAAAAGCACATCTTGAAAATACTCGCCGTAGGCATTCAACCATGGCACTTTGATGACGCACCGTTATCCGAAGTCGTTGATTTCATCAGGGAATCGCTCCAGATTCCAATCACAATAGACACCGGGGCTCTCGATGATGCGGGCATGACCACGGCTACGCCGGTTACGCTGCATTTGAACGGTGTCCCGCCGCGGTCCGCCTTGAGAATCATGCTGGACGAGTTGGATCTAACGTACATCATTACGGATGAAGTCCTGTTGATTACGACACCGGAAGAGGCGGAGAACCAGCCGAAAGTGCGCGTCTATCCCGTGGCGGATCTTGTGCGAATCAGAGACGATGCCGACGATCCCGATTACGACCGCCTGATCGAGTGCATCACGTCCACCGTCGTACCGGACTCGTGGTCCGATGTCGGCGGCGCGGGCCAAATTGTGCCGTTCACGCCGACTGAAGTACTGATCATCCGCCAAACGGACCGTACGCACCGAAAGATTGAAAACCTGTTTGCGGCACTTCGCCACGCGAATTCCTCGCGCGGTGCGCGTTCCCATTCCAAAAACACCGAGACCGCGGCGGCACGCGTCTGGCCCAAACACGCGGGAGGACACGACCGCAATGCGTCCGAACCGTATATCACCGTTTACGGTCCCAACATGAAACCGGACCAGTTGCAGGAACTGTCCAAGGCGATCCGCGTCTTGATCAAGCCCGACACGTGGGGAGATCAAGCCGGCATGGCGACCATTCAAATCGTCGGCGACAAGCTCCTGGTTCGCCAGACGGCCGCAGGACACCGCATGGTGCGTGAACTGATCGACGGACTGACCGTTCCAAGCGGCGGTTTGGGCGGTAGCGGCTTGGGATCGGATAGTGGGGTCTTCTAGTTGGACAGCGCCACTTCTTTCGCTATTGGTTTGTCAGTGCTTGGCTTGTCGGTATCAGGGCCCCCACCCAGCTTGTCTGGGTGGAGCCAGTGATTTTACACGAACCGGCGGCGCACGCACTGGCCCCCTCTTCTCCCCGCGCGGTGGGCGGGGAGAAGATTTTTTTTTGCGCGCTGCTGTAGTGCGGAATCATGCGCTCCACCCACTCAAGGTGGGCGGGGGCGCAACTCCCTCGATTGTTGCGACTTGCGCCGCGTTTTGGGATTATCACCTTACCAGGCCTTGGTCAAGCCGGGCATGGCGACCACGTAATTGCCGTCGGCATCGGGCTGCGCGGGGGCGGGATCGTTGATCGACTTGAAATTGTCGGGCGCTAGATCCAACGTTGAATTGACGGCGTCTTCCCAAGTCACAACCTGGCCGCTGTAGGTCGCCATGCGCCCCAGCACGGCCGTCAGCGAGCTATCGGCGGCATAGTCGCCTTCGTACTGCGTCTTGCCGCTGAGGATTGCGTCCAGCAGATCCTGATGCTCCTGCTCGTAGGGGTTGTTGGTGACCCACTTGTGTTTCTGGGTGTAGCCCTTCCCCCCTTGGCCGTACGGTCCGAACCCAACCGTCATTTCGCCCTTGGTCCCCTTGGCGTTGTCGGATACTTCCTGCCAGGTGCCACCTTGTTGGCGTGCCTGGGCCCAATGCTTGACTCCGCCTTCGTACTCGTATTCGACGAAGTGGTGATCGAAGATTTGGCCGTTTCCACGTCCGGTTCGCACTTGTCGGCCCCCCATCCCATTCGCCTTGAGCGGGTGCCCGCGCAGAATCCAGTTCGCGATATCGATTTCGTGAATTGCCTGTTCCACGATGTGGTCTCCGGACATCCAAGTGAATACACCCCAATGGCGAATCTGCCACTCGAGCTCGGGCATCCCGGCCGGCTTGCCACGGTCGCTATGCCCGGCCCCCGGCATATTGAAATAGGTGCGCACGTATTCAACATCGCCAATGGCACCGTCGTGGATCTTTTGGATCCCCTCCTGGTAGCTCTTTTGATGGTGGCGCTGCAAGCCGACGCCAACACACAGATCTTTGTCTTTCGCGATCTTGTTCGCGGCGACCAACTGGCGGTAGCCAGGCCCATCGACACAGCACGGTTTTTCCATGAACACGTGCTTGCCGGCCTTCACCGCGGCCTCGTACATCATCGGCCTAAATCCGGGCGGCGTGGTCAGCAACACCATGTCGGCATCGCTCTGCAACGCCATTTTGTAGGCATCAAACCCGATAAACTGACGATCGGCAGGCACGTCGATTTTATCCTTGATCTCGTCAATGCGTTGCAGATTCCGCAGACTCTTGTCGAGTCGATCCTTGAACACATCGGCCATTACGATGAGTTTATTGGGTCCTTTCGCGATCAGCGCGTCGCGGCACGCGCCGGTTCCGCGTCCACCACAGCCAATAAACGCGATCTTGACCACCTCTTGCCCCGCGGCATGCGCGCTCCGAGCAATCCCCAGACTGGAGGCCACGCCGGCGGCGGCCGCCCCGGCTGTCGTTGTCTTCAGAAAATCTCGCCGTGATTGTTTACCCATGCGTTCGGTTGAGTTTTCCATGTTCGTCCCTTCCATAAATCGGTATTGAAACAAAGGTCATTGTCATACGTTGTTCCGAGAATGATGACCGCCCAGAAGTTCGTCTGCGCCGCCAGCAAAAGCATGAGGATTCCGCCAACCAAATGGCACGCCGCCATGACCCATTGGGTCGCGAAGAGCCGGTCAACCAGTTGGCCGAAGAGAAACGGCGCGAGAATCGGGCCGACGGCGAGTGCCGCGACGAAGTAACCCATCTGCGCACTGTTGAAGCCGAGCGTACGCTCCACGTAAACCGACGCGATTGGCAGATAGGCACCCTGCATGAAATACTGCAGGAACATCATCAGCGAAAGACGACCCAGCAGCGCGGGCGAAGAGCGGCCGCTGAATAATCCGGTCGACTTGTCTATTGGGTTCATCGCCAAATCGCTCCCGTGCCCGCGTGCTAAAGTACTCTGACTTTCAACCCACTTGATCAAGACGCACACGCAATACCGTCAGGGCGCGGAGAAAACCGGTAACCGTTCACGACCCGGACAGCTGAAAACCGCGGATCAACACAGATCAACGCAGATAGGGCAGTCCGCTTCTTGCCATAACATATTCCTGCCACCTTCTTCGCGCCTTGGCGTGGTGTTTTGCGACAATTTCACAAAGGTGATCACTGTTTTGGATCGGGTGGCACGGCTTGGGGCCACCAATCCCGCAACTCCCGTGTCAAGCGCCGAACCACATCGGGATACCGTTTGGCACGGTTGATCGTCTCGTCCGGATCGGCCAGCAGGTCAAACAGTTGCGGCTCCCGCACACGACCGTCGTGCACGGTCTGGTACCGGCCGACCTTGCCCTCGTGATTCAGGATCAGCTTCCAACAACCGTCGACGCACCAGGTGCCGAGCAGGCTTTGCGTTGGATCGTCGACATTGGCGATATCATGCGCGTAGCACTCGCCGTAGACGACTGTTCGACTTGGCGGCATGCCGGCGCACACATCCAGCAAGTTGATACCAGGCATTGATTTCGGCGGCTCGACCCCGCACGCGGCCAGGATCGTGGGCACCAGATCGACACTGCTGACCGGATCATAAATGTAGCGCGGGTTGATCTTACCCGGCCACGAGAGGAGGATCGGAGTACGCACGCCGCCGTCATACGCGGATTGTTTCGAGCGTGGCGCGAAACCATAGTGCCAGTGGGGCGGCGTTTTCGTTTGCGCGGTGTGTTGGATCCAACCGTTGTCGACGACGAAGGCGATCAGCGTGTTATCTCGAAGACCACGTTTGGCCAGAAAATCAACCAGCTCGCCACATGTTTCATCGAACCATTCACACATGGCATAGTAGCGTGCCAGCTGATCGGGCCGGCCCGGTTTCTGGTACTTCTTTAGCAAGCGTTCGGGTGGATTATGCGGTGCGTGTGGCAAGAACGGCGCGTACCAGATAAAGAACGGCTTGGCGCCGGTCGATTTGACGAAGTCGAAGATCGGTTCAAGTCCCTTTCGGCCGATCTTGAGCCCTTCATCGCCATGCCGCCCGCCTCGTTTCGGGTCACCGTGCGTCATTCCGGATGTAAACCCACCGCGCCGGTAGTTGCCTTCCCACCATTTGCCGCATTGGAAGCTCGCGTACCCATGTTGGGCCAGCAGTTTTGGCAGCGTCGGAACGCGATCGATGTGCTGAATAACACGGTTGCACAAGGCGAGATACTTCGGATTCTCGCGTGAGTAGCCGACACCTGGCGGCGGTGCGGGATCGTTCCCAACGATCCCATGCTGATGCGGGTACAGGCCTGTCACTAAGGTGGCGAGCGATGGACGACACAAGGCCGTCGGCACGTACCCGCGTGGAAACCGCGCGCTCCGCGCCGCCAGCTCGTCAATCCGCGGCGTCTGGATCACCGCGTGCCCCATGAAGCCAAAGTCCGTCCACGTCTGGTCATCCGAGATAATCAGAACAACGTTCGGCGGCCGCTTCGGGTCCGGCTTGATGGTTCGCCGCTTCTTCGGCGTCGCGTGGAGTTGTGGATTATTGACCAACGGGAACTTCTCCGGCGTATATGCACCACCATATTCATCGCGCAGCTGGTTACACCGGCGGCGCATTGTCTGGAGTGCTTCCGCGTAGTTCGCATCATCCGCGACGTTGGTTAATTCGTCGGGGTCGTTTTTCAAATCATGCAAAAACTCGTACACCGGATGTTGCTCGAAATAGCGCGCATACACCCAGCGCTGATCACGGATCCCTTCCCACTTGGGCAAGTTGACCGGATAGTGCATCAGATGTTCACAGAAGAAATCGGTGCGCCAGTCACTCGGCGTTTTCCCTTGGATGAGCGGCACGAGGCTGTGCCCCTGGTAAGTATCAGGCGGTTTCACGCCGGCCACGTCAAGGATTGTCGCCGGGATGTCAATATTGAGCGCCATCGACGAAACCACGCGTCCACGTCGCGATTCCGGCTGCCGCGGATCGTACACGATCATCGGCACGCGCAGCGATTCTTCGTAGTGCGACCATTTCCCCGCGAAACCGCGTGACGCACGATAGTAGCCGTTGTCGCCGGCAAACACGACGACCGTGTTGTCGGCCAGGCCCAACGCTGCCAACCGTTTCAGTACGCGACCCATCACCCGATCAATACCGGTGATCATTCGATAGTAGCCCTTGACGTTCTTCTGGTACTTCTCCGGCGTGTCCCAACGCCAATACCAGCGTTGGCGATTGAGTGATCGCTTGAGAAAGTCCGGTTGACTCGCGAAAATCGCAGGGTCGGACAACGGCGCCGGCGCGATCGTCAAGTCTTCGTACATGCCATTTACCGCATGCGTGCATGGATAGGGCGTTTTCTTATCCGCGTCCTCGGCATGCGGCGCGTTGAAGCTGAGCGACAAGCAAAACGGCTGGTCCTTCGACTGCGCGTCCAGGAAGCCGATCGCCCGGTCTCCAATCAGCTCCGTCGTATGCCGGAGGCTGCCGTCCGCTTGCTTCTTGAAATAGGGCGCGCGAAAGATGCGCTCGTAAGCATCGAACATCTGGTCCTGCACGCCCGGCTGGACATGCACGCCAAACTTTCCGAAGAATCCAGTGCGATAACCGGCCGCGCGCAACAGCGCGGGATAACTGTTGTCGGTCAGCGACTTGGCCAACGGTACCGCGAAGAATGTGTATTTGTGAGTTCGCTCATGCAGGCCCGTGAACATCGAGGCGCGGCTCGCCGCACAGATGGGCGTCGTGACGAATGCGTTGGCGAAACGGACGCCACCAGCCGCCAGATGGTCCATCGTCGGTGTCTTCAACACCGCGTGCCCGGCACACCCCATGTGATCAAAACGCTGGTCGTCGCTTAAGAAAAAGATAATATTCGGACGCTTGGGCGCCGCCGCGGACGCCGTGGACGTGCAGAGCCCTCCACAAAACAAAACGAATGCCATTAAAGACCAGAAAAACAACCGCTGCCTAAACATGATGTCATCTCCCGCCGCGCCCTTGACGCCGCAATCGAATCAAGCCGATCAATACGAACCGCAACAAGGTAGCGTTTGTCGCCCTATGCGGTGGTTACCGATACCGAGCCGCCACGCAGCCCGTGTTTGTCCAGCACACCGCGTGAAGGCAGCTACCTTTGTATGCCGATTCGGATCAATGTTCAAGGGTGGCAAGCGGCATCGTCTCGACCTTCTTTTCGGGGACTGCGGCAACCTATAGAGTAAACGGTGTGTATTCCACGGATTCGTTTTTTTTCACGGATGGTTTGTCAAAACCGCCGGACGCCACGGCGGACGCTCGCCACCAGCAATGGTCCGAAACGATGAGCTCTTTTTCCTGCCCCCACTATGATGTCCGCGACGACTGGTGCCGCCGGGTCAACGGCGTCTGTGTTCCCGGCCGCCCCGGTTGCACGCTCCAGCACAATTCGAAATTCGTCGTTCCCGTCGACGAGCGCATCCGGCGCAAAGAGGAGCAGCGTGCCCAGCGTCGGCGGGAGACGCCGTGACCGCGCGCGAAGAGGGATATTGCAGAATGCAAAGTGCAAAATGGAAGCAAAGAGAAAACCACCGAAGGCCGCCTCTTTTATTCTTGCACCACGAATTCAGGACGGCGAGTCTTCTCGAGAAACAGGCCGGCCCAATTCGCGGAGCAATTGGAAAGTATAAATCCCCGTGTCGTGGCCGTCACCATACGTAATCGAGTAAGCATAGTTTCCGACCGGTTTCATCGCGACGACGCGCTCCGCATCTTTCTCCGGGCCATCGTCGTGACCGCCGGCAGCCGTTTCGCCGCGCCGTATCTTTTGGCACGTCGCGCAGGGACAGTTCTCGCGCAGCTCCTGAAATCCATAGTGACGCATTTCACCATCACTCCAGATGATTTGCAGTCGATCCGGCGCGATGATCTTCAGTTCAGTCGGATAAGTGTTCATGCCCACTCTCCATGGGATCCAGCAGTTTCGTTCCGGCACGCCCATCAGTTTAACCGAGGAGTCGGCCGACACCCAGTACGGGACATTGGTGAAGCATGGAAAGAAGACGCCGCTTGTGCTATTCTGGAAACTGTTCACTGCATATTGTATCAAAGTGGGAGCACCTGGGATGCGACAAGGAATCATGCCGTCAACACTCCTTTGTTCTTGCGCGCTGTTTTTGGTTGCCGGCAGCGCGTCGGGTGGAGAAGCCGTGCAGGCGGGAAAGCGACCACGTCTGGTCATCGTGATGGCCGAACGGGAATACCACACGGACCAAACGCTGCCGGCTTTTGCGAAGCGCAATCTCGCGGACCGTTTTCAAATCCGCCTGCTGTTCGCCAATCCCGAGGATCGCGATGACATTCCCGGCCTCGAGTGCCTGGCCGATGCGGACCTCGTGTTGCTGTCGGTCCGCCGGCGCGTGTTGCCGACGGCGCAAATGGAACGCGTGCGCGCCTATATCGCGTCCGGCCGGCCACTCGTTGGGATTCGAACGGCGTGCCACGCGTTCTGTCTTCGCAAAGAGGAGCCACCGGCGGGCCATGATCAATGGCCCGACTTCGATCGCAAGATCCTCGGCTGTTTCTATCACGATCACTACGGCAATAAGCTCGCCGCCACCATTCAAGTGGTCGACGGTGCGATCCACAATCCGATCCTCTCCGGCGTCCGGCGCCGGACGTTTCCCGCCCGTGGCTCGCTCTATCGATGTGCGCCATTGAATTCGTCGGCGCGACTTCTGCTGGTGGGGCGCGTTCCTGGCCAGGCCGACGCCGAGCCGGTTGCGTGGACAAATGTCAGCCCGGCGGGGGGACGTGTTTTCTACACATCGCTCGGTCACCCGGGTGATTTTCAGATACCAGAATTCGTACAGTTGTTGCGCAACGGCATTTACTGGGCGGCCGGGCTCCCGGTCCCAACCACGACCGCGGGAACGGTGACGATAACCGCGGGCGAATAGACGCGGCGTCACGCGAAGATCACATACAACGCGACCATCGTCGCGGCCAGCAGCACGGCGAGAAATTTGTAGTTACCCACCCCCCGCCAACCGGGTGTCCGCAAAACACTGCGCAGATCGTGCCACACGAGCTTGGCACTTTCCTTCGTGTGCTGGTGCGGATACACGGCGGAGACCAGCACCAGGATCACCGAACAGATGATAAGCAAATAGAACGTCGCCATCATCGGTGGCACATTCCACCATGGCACTTTGAACCACTCCAGCAGGAACGCCGCCATCCCCAGCGCCGAACCGAGATAGAGTGTCATCTGCGCGGCCAGACCCGACGCGCGCCGCCAGAAGACACCCCACAGAAATACCGTCGTGATCGGTGGCGCGATATAGCATATGAGAGACGTAATCCCCTGAAAGATACTGCGGAAGTGCGCGATGTACGGTGACCAGGCGATGGCCGCCAACATTGCGACAAATGTCGTGATTCGACCAATCACCACGAGCTGGTGGTCGCTCGTCCTGGGACGCCAGCGTCGGACGATGTCGTAACTGAACAAGGTCGCGATCGAGTTCAACGCGCCGGATACGGTGCTCATCAACGCGGCGAGCAACGCGGCGGCGATCAGCCCTTTCAGTCCCACCGGTAACAACTGACTGATCATGAAGCTGTAGATAGCCTGCGTGTCTTTCTCCGCGTTGCCATCGATGTACAGCACGCCATCTTGCACATAAACGTCCTTGTCACGAATGGCAAACTCCTTGCCCGCGGCGTTGAGCGACGCGCCACGCAATTCCTGGCGACCAGGCCGCACCGGCACGACTCGGCCATCCAGCTCCACCTCTTTGCCAATTGCCAGATTGTCTATTTTGCTGGGATCGAGTTTGCCTTGTTGAACCAGCGTGTAGCACATCAGTCCAGGTAGCACGAAAATGAACACGGGCAGAATCTTCAAGAAACCGGCGAACAAAGGTCCGACCCGTGCGTGTTGTTCGTCCTTGGCACCCAAGATTCGTTGCACGATCGTCTGGTCCGCGCACCAATACCAGATGCCGATCACGGGATAACCCAACAAGACCGAGTACCACGGAAGATTGGACGGGTCGTCAGCGCCGCGTAGTACGGTCAACTTCACAAGATCATGACTCGTGGCCAGCGTCTCGTGGATCCCCGCGAACCCATCCACCCTCCAGTAGGCGATCGCGGTCAACACAAGAGCACCGGCCAAGAGAACAACCGTTTGAATCGACTCGGTGACGACCACGGCCATCAGGCCGCCGATGATCGTGTAGACACCGGTCAGCACGGCCGTCGTGACGATACTGACCATCAAATTGATCCCCAGCATGCTTTTCAACACGAGCGCGCCGGTATAGAGAGAAAAACCAATGTGAATGAACACGGCCGCGACGATCGACAAGATTGCCAACCAGTCGCGACATGGCCGGTTGTATCGCATTTCGAGGAAATCGGGCAGAGTGGCGACCCGGGCACGGATATAGAACGGCGCGAAAAACAGGGCGGTGATGATCAGCGTGAACGGCGCCATCCACTCGAAATTGCCATACGCCAGACCGTTGACATAGCCCTCTTGAGCAAACGAAACGATGTGGATCGTCGAGATATTGGTCGAGAAGAGGGCCAAACCGATGACGGGCCACGTCAACGAGCCCCCTGCCAGAAAGTAGCCTTTTGCTTCGACCTTGCCCCGGCGGCCGCGCATGCCCGCCCAGCAGCCTAGAGCCACGATCGCCACCAGATACGTGATGATGACCGTCAGGTCGATCCAGCCGACGTTCATGATGCCATGCCTTCTAGCCGCCCAATTCAGTGAATCACGACGCCCCAATATAAGATAAATCAGCGTGCAAAGAAACCGCCGCTTCGGCCTCTCTCCTCTGCGTGGCACGGTTCCCAATTTGCCGCCGCAAGAATTTGATTGTCGCGCAATGTTGCCTTATAATGCGGTCTTTGAGATAGGGTAACCGTTCACGGTTCGTAAGACATTTGAGCAAGGAAAGAGCCATGCAAGACCCGCGCACTACATTCTCCAGACGAACATTCATTGGCGGTGCCGCGGCATTAGCCGCATCCTCGTTGGTGGCCACGCGCGCTTCCGCCGCGCTTGCCGAAAAACCCAATTCCAACTTCAATGGTGTCCAGATCGGTATTATCACATATAGTTACCGGTCGCTCCCAAGTACGGCCGAGGACTTGCTCAAATATATCACGAAGTGCGGCATTAGCACGATCGAGCTGATGGGTGGTCCCGCCGAACAGTTCGCCGGCGCGCCGCACGGCAAAAAGCGGCACGGCAACAAGGCGTTGGTCGACTGGCGACTCTCCGCACCGATGGATCGCTTCGTCGCCCTGCGAAAAATGTACAACGATGCCGGCGTTACGATCCACATCGTGAAGTTCGGTGATATCGGTAACCCCGGCATGTCCGATGAACAGATCGAGTACTATTTCAATGTGGCGAAAGCACTCGGCGCACATGGCATCACGCGTGAACTGTCCGAATCCGCCGCCAAGCGGCTTGGACCGATCGCCGACCGGCACAAGATCATGATCGGTTTCCACAACCATACGCAACTGAAACCGACAACCTATGATGGCGACATTCTTTCGTATGGCGACTACCTTGGGATCAACCTTGACGTGGGACACTATGTCGCCGGCACCAACCACTCGCCAATTCCGCTGGTCGAAAAACATTGTGATCGGATCATCAGTCTTCATATCAAGGACCGAAAAATCAACAACGGGCCCAATATGCCGTTCGGGCAAGGTGACACTCCCGTCGCGCTTTTGCTCCAATGCATGAAGAGAAACCAGTTCAAATTCCCCGCGGATATCGAGCTCGAGTACAAAGTGCCCCAGAACTCCGACGCGGTCCAGGAAGTAATCAAGTGCCTGCAGTTCTGTAAACAGGCACTGGCCTGAGAGGATGGTCCTGTAACGCACAAGTGCGTGCACGGCGCGTGGCGGCTTCCCTCCCGTACACGCCTGGAAACATGTGCGCCCGGCGAGCGGATGCGGTAGCCTGAAATGCCAACGAGGCGCAGCCTCCAGCCAACGGGCGGATGCCCAGGCGGTCACGGTTCACGACCGCGAAGGCTGACAACCGCGGATAAACGCAAATGAACGCCGATAACCCACTCATGGCGTTTTTCGCGAAGTCTCCGAAACTATCATTGTCGCGTGAGATTCGAAGCATGAAGAACACTCGTTCCCACGCAGATCAGCGTTTATCCGCGTTCATCCGCGGTTGAGTATCTTGGGAACCGTGAACGGTGCTGACAAGAAACGGAGAATCGAGTACATTTGAGCGGATGGAAAGTCGGAATCTGATCGCGTTTTGATCGACCGGCGTGCCAGCGGGCTTCGGTGTCTCGTGCCACGGAGGAGGTTCAGGGCCCATGACGACTAAGACGATCCCCAATTTTCGGGAACGAATCGAGCGGCATTTTGATGAAGTCGAGTGGGACGTGTGCTTTCGGAAGAAGCGAAACGCGTTCGCGCTCTATTGGAACGAAGACCACGAGCCCATTGCGAAACTACGACCAACGGGTCAGGATGATGACGTCGAAGTGCTCCAGTGGGGGGGCGACCGCTGGCGACGGATCACTCGGTCGGGCATGATCCTCGGCCTTGACGAGGCGTTGGCGTACCTAACAGATGGCCCGTTGACGGCGCCGGGCGGGTCCCCCGAAACGCGGTCCAGCAAGCGGGGGCTACAGGGGGCGAGTAGCACTGTAGCTGATGATGTTCATGGTCTCATTGGGGGAACCGCGTTCCTCGGTGCAGCGGTCGGCGGCGCGTTCTCCAGCCTCCTCACTGCCGCGATCGTTGGCGTGCTTGGCATCCTACTTCTCCTCGCCGGCACGCACTGGATCCGGGGCCAGTGGCGAGTCTCAATGATGCTCATCAGCCTTTTCGGCCTACCAGCCATGTTGCTTGGCTTGACCGGTAGCCTCCTTGGCAGCAGTGTCAACGCAGCGCTGGGCGGTGGCGTGTGGGGCGTCGTCCTTGGAATTCTCGTGGGCGCGACATCCAGTTTGTTTGTTTTCAACGTCCGGGCCTTGCGGTGGCTACTCGGTATGAGTGCCGGAGTGCTTATCGGCATCCAGGTGCTGGGGGTGGTCCCCATCGCCAGTCAGTTTCTCCGTTTCGGGTTAGTTGCCGTATTGGCGTCATGCTACGTCAAGATACTCGGCACGACGGCGGCATGGGGCTTGACGGGCTCATTCTCGACTAAGGATGCCCCGGACGACGACGACAGTTGAGTAATTTACGTCAGCCAATGACAGCGCGTTTTCGCTACTTTGGTTCGGGACGAGGGCGCCAGTCATCGTAGTCGCGGGCGCTCGCGCCACGCCAATAAGGCGACGACCCCCACAGGGGAACGGTTGGCAACATCGCTTCCCAGTCGGCCAGCTCCTTGAACAGCCGGGCCAGATTTTTCGGATCGGTGGCCGCGCGGTCCTCTTCTTCGGCCACGTCTACTGCCGGCCGGAACAACTGCGCCGGCCGATGCGACAGCCGGATCAGTTTATGGGGCCCATCGAGCACGGCCGCTTGGCCTTGCAAACGCCAGAACAGAGTGCGTGGTGGCGAGTTTCCTTCATGGCGCAATTGAGGCAGCACGTTGATTCCGTCATAGGCGCCAAAGTTCGCCACCCTTACGGTTTCGTTTGTCCTCATGGCTCAACGGCGCTGCCAGCGGCAGTGGTTTGGCGCCGGCCACCGCCATGCATGATGGCAACAGATCCAGACTGGATACCGGTCCGGCGTGGCGCGATGCCGCCGGCAGCTTGTCAGGCCACGACCAGATCATCGGCACGCGAATGCCCCCTTCGTGCAGGCTGCCTTTCACACCGGTCCGCGGCCCGTTCCAACTGCCGTTGTTCGGCGCAAACGCGGAACAAAAGAGTGTAAAACTCAGGGCACGGAGCACTTGGTTCATGGTGTGTCGCTAACCTTTGTGCTCGGGTAATGAAGGCTCATCACGGTTCGTTTGCCCGCCATGCAATTCAACGCACACGCCACAATGTGACGTTGTCAACGTAGACGGTACCGGTCGCTTTGTGCAGTTGCAGTGAGACAAAACTCGGTCGCGTCCCCGCGGGGATCTCAATGACACAGTCACGGTGCGTCCAATCGATGTGATGCTCGTA
>Ga0114931_10006260_pt1 | contig 14638 bp, 14 predicted proteins | sample 2SBtaG_FD_89579 | JGI IMG/M metagenome (GOLD analysis project Ga0114931, IMG submission 89579) | Deep subsurface microbial communities from Kolumbo volcano to uncover new lineages of life (NeLLi) - 2SBTROV14_V59a metaG | ecosystem: Environmental > Aquatic > Marine > Volcanic | place: Kolumbo...
ACCGCCATCAAACTGGAGCTTTTGATCATCGCCTCGGACGAACTCAGTGAGCATAACGTGAATCAAATGCTTATCGTTAATCAGTTTCCCGTTACGATAAATTTGACCGACTCCCCAAAATGCCGCGTAGGTGTATTCCGTCGGCATGAGTCGGGTTCCAACTCCTGTTTCTCCATGGAGCAGATGATTGGTGACGACCCCTCCGAAAAAGGGGAATCCGAATCCATGAGGCAGGGCCTTTTTACACACAACCCGATATTTGTATTTTCCATCCGGGCTTTCAAACTCCGCGACAAAGTCGACCTTGTCTTTCGTCCTGGCTCCGTCGATGGCAGTGGCATCAACCAGGTTCATCTTTACATTGCCGACACCGACCTCCATCCAATCACTAAACGGAGTGGCATGGTTGACAAACGTGTATTTCCCACCCATGGACTTCCTCATATCTATGGGGATGCCCATCAAGGGAAATGGGGCCGGATCAAACCCGGTAGGATGCGCCGGATTTCCAAAGACGGCCGGATCGAGAAATCGTGGCCCCGGGAGATTAAAGCGCGTGCTGGTATTGTTTTTCTCAATACTGACCTTTAAGGGGCCACCCAACAAATCCGGCGGATTGGAGACCATGGCATGCCCCTTGGTATAGGCGTGAAGCCCAACTTTGGGCGTTTTCATCATTCCACCTGAATGACCTTAGGCAGCCTGAGCTGTTGCAACCAAACCGGATGAGGTGTGATGTCCGCCCATGGGACTTGGATTTGTACAGGCCACCAGCAATGCGGTCGAACTACAAACGAAAACAGTGAATAGGGAGATGCGTTTCATGGTTACTTTCCTCCTGTTATTAAAGGTTATTCGCGAGGGTTCCTCAGTTATTGTTACCTGCTGAAAAGGATGAGGGAATTTTGTTCATGTTTATTTTTTTGTCTTGCCTGAGGTAAAATGAAAACTATTTACCATGTGTTCAAAAACAGGAAGATATTTCTCAAAGAGTTTGGAGGATGAGACATATTCCAGTGCATACACTTCCCCTTCCCTCTCAATGAGGGCCACATGTTCACAGATGGCAACCTGTCCCACTTTTTGCTGGATGCCCATGGGAATTGGCACTTGGTCCTGAACCTTCAAGATGCGAGCCGGTTGGCCGTCAATGAAGAGATGCCGGGTTTCAATGATCTGCTTTCCATGCTCCTCTTGCAGTTGCGTCAGGACGTTATTGAGGGAAGCAACTTGTTGACCATGGGGATAGCGACCAACAGTAATAAACACACTTTGGTGATGGATCATGTCAGTCGGTCCAACGAAAATGGCCTCAAAATCAGGATCATGTAGAGTTTGAGGATTGGTCCATTTTTTTGGAACTTCATACCTATAATCACCTTGGTCTGAGGTGAAGATCGAGAATTCGAGGTTGTTAGTAGGTTTGGCTTTCTTCTTTCCTTCCTTAAGGGGCTGTGTTCCACAATTTGTAAGGACGGGGTCACCATGTGCGCCTTCTTCCCCATGTCCCCAGGAAGGGCTGACGAATACAAACCAAAATGTCGCGACACTCACTGCCATCTGCATCAGGAATAATTTTGAAAATTTCATGTGTTTTTGAGGTTTCATATTCAACCATCACATTTCTTGGAACGATTTTGACCTTCCGGACTGTATCCTTCCTTTCTATGTCTTATTAAGGGATAGAGCATAAGACATGCCACGAATTTGAGCGATTCCTAATGAGTTGTTTTCCACATGTTTCCAAGAAGTTAGATAAGAAATTAATTTCCCGTGAGTTCATCGTATCCAAAACGATGTTACGGTATTTCGTGTTTACTCCGTGTCCCCGTAGGAGGAGGAAGCTGGGAAACTGAAACAAGGCGGGAAAGCGGTTGTTGATTGAACTCAAGCCTAACCGAGGTAATACACAAAGGGGGAATGTTGAAAAAAGCTGCCAGCGACGTTCCCTGGCTTTGCCGAAACGGCTCGCACAGGCAGGTGTCGCCATTTTGCCGGACCTTCGGGCTCACAGACTTGCCGCTCTTCGCGGCGTTCGTGCTCACGTACTGAGAGTACGCGCCACGTGTAGAAAGGGCTGCGGCATTTTCCTTCGACTCTGCTCAGGACAGGACTGGACGGACCTCCTCCTCCGCGAGGGCAGGCTTTTTTGAACATTCCCTCCCACTGATGTAGGCAGTCCTACCTGGAGCATCTATGCGTAATGGACCTGAAAATTCAACAGACCCAAAAGGGGAAAATCATCAGTTACAGGGGGGCAAGCAAGGATCAAGGGACGCCATGCTTGGAGACATTTTATTTAATGTTATTTAATGGAAGCGCAATGGAGAGGAGGTATTGGATAGAACGGCTATGTTTTTATCATGAAAACGGCAGGTGGCATCTTCGGATTCTTTCGACTTCCACGGGAGCCGTGACACTCAGGCCTGTCCTGAGCTTGTCGAAGGAGCGAACGGCCTCTCACCCAACGGATTACAGCCACAACACGTTGTTCGTGCGGAGGCCCTCGAAGCCTGTCCGAGCATTGTCGAAGAGCATGAACGAGTCCAATGCTATTCAACTGCTGTTTATAGGTTCAACCACCTTTGGAGGTATGCTGCCGTTAAGGAATCACTTTTACCTTGGTCACGAGCGGCTGTTTGATCATGGCTAAGGGCTCTTGTTCATCTCCTAGCCGATACGGATGCGGCAGTATCACTACGGCCATCTTCATGTCGTAGGTTCCCGGTTCGCGTAGGTTGGTCATATTCAAGAGGCTATAGCCGGCCGCATGCGTACCTGGATCGTCTTCCCGTCCCTCACGCGAAGAAGCTCGGTCATCGTCGAGAAAGACCGTCCCGCGCGCAATTCCCCATTGCCTCCACTTTTCCGGAATAATGAAGGCTTGCAAGTGGGTGCCGGCTTTCCCGCTCACCACGTACCACTCATGGTCTTCACTCGTGTTTACCTTGCTCGCATTGGACCCAGTGAAGGTGAGGCCTTGGGCATTGGCCGGATCCCAGTACTGCATGCCAATTGCGTTTCGACGAAAATCGCTCACTCCAGCAAAGCGAAACTCCCGAAGGAGTTTGAGCACCAGCCAGGGAATATGAAACTTTGAAGGCGTGATAAATGAACTAAAGTAGAAATAGGTGTAAGTGGTTCCGTTGGGGATGTCTGGGATAAACGTGCCTAAATCGAGTGACTGGCGAACCCGGCGGATAGCCCTGACCGGACCATTCTTTACACCATCAATAATCACCGTCATATCCTGCTCGGTAAAGAGGGGACTCCAGGTCGTTACGGCCAAGGAGAATGTCGGTTGGATGCGCAGTTTCATCCGGTCAAGAATGTTTGCCCCTGAGCCGGCAGCTGCGGCATGGATGCGCATGCCGGTGAAAAAGTTCCGCCCTGGAAAATAGTCCATCGTGTAAAAAAGCGCTTGGGCTTGGTTGGTATCCACGTTAAAGGTAGCATACCTAACAGTGGACCGCAGTGGAGGAATTTCTGGAAAGTGGACAAGGTAAGTCCAGCCTTGTGATGCGTTCACTGGATCGGTGACTTCGATTTCCAGAGCGACATTTTTCTTAGTCGGCAAGAGTGACGGTGCTATCCGATCTCCAAGGTCTTTGGCCATAAAGACAAGCTCGTCATTTCCATCAAAGGAAAACTCTGGAGAATCATTTGTGTCGGGGAATACTACCTCATCTTTACCATCTCGCTCATCGAATTGGAACGGAATGGGAAAGAGGGTACCTTGGTGGGCACTGTACAATCGATAATTTGCCGTTTTGCGGGTAGGGAGTTTCCGGAGAAAGGAGGTTTTTACTATAACCGGATCGTGAAAACGGGTTAAGGTTTTGGATTTTACAATGTTAGCCGAAGTGTCATCCACTAAGGTGAACAAGAAGATCAGGCCCGACAGAACGATGGTCGGCCATGGCCGAGACTCGTTGGCTCCGACGCTACAAACCCCATCATTCGTGATCATTGAATCAGTTTTCCCACGACCGGCTTCTGGCACCGGATCATCAGGTCATCGAAACCTGTCGTAACTCGCGATTGGGTGTTGTCGGTATCAGCCAGGAAGGCTATGGCCTCCACCTCCTCAGGCTCTTCGTTGGGGAAAGCTCGACGGAAATCCTCGAAAAGATCAATCTGCTCCTCGATCCACTGTCCAACCTTGCTATTCCCACTTTCCATGATAAACATTCGTTCTTTTTCCGGAAGCCACACGTTGTCTAGCACTGTCCCCGCCGGCGTAACATTACCCCACACATAGACGAGAATCCGTTTATCCAGAGGATTCCAAAACGAGGGACCATCAAACACCACGTAGAACTTCGCTGCCGCATCATCCCCTTCCTTACGGGTGATGTCTGCCCGTTCCACAATGTTCCCAACCTTCCACCGCCAGCTCACGAAGGGGCACTCTTTGGAGGAAAACGTGAGATGCACACCTTTCCCGGAATAAGACTTGTCGCTCTCCACTTTTAAATAATGGTTGCCGTTCTCCTCAATGCCCACGGAAAATTTATTTCGGCGGAAGATACTGGGAAATCCTTTTTCTACCCATCGCTCGCTCAGACCGGTTTCAAAGTCTTCAGAAAACAAGGGTGGGCCAGGTTCCAATCGTGGCTGAACTTCCGCGAGAAGAGTCACCGGCAGGCTGAGGAAAGCGAAAGTCACCACTATGATGAACCGTTTCCAGCTCCAGTGATCATGTTTTCTTTTTTGCATTGTGGTTCACGTGCTCCAGGACGACATGCTCCGAGTACAGTTCTCCTCGATTATTGAATCGTTCAAAATTTCCCGAAGGCCCAGCAATCGCATCGAGACAGAATCAATAAAGCTAAGGGAGGGAGCTGACATACGTTAGCGTCAGTTAATTCATGACTGTGTGCTTGCGTCATTCTCGACATTTCCAGCCATCGCACCAATGACGGTTTCGCTCACTGTCCCGACGACTCCTCCCATAAGAACACCCAACCCGGTCTTTTCCCCAGCATCAAAAGATGTGTCTTTTGCGAGCTGTGTGTATTTGTTGCAGTCACGAGCCTGGGTTTCAGAATTCGACCCCTTAGGATCCACCGTCGGTTCCCACCCGCTGTAGGTCGCACATCCGGCCAAGTATGCTCTATTCACTCGATTAAGGCTTTCATCTGTCTCTCCTATTTCCGCTCTCTTTCGATTGCTGAATGAAGTCCAATTGACGGACTTTCCAGCGTGATCTGGCGGTAATAAGCCACTGCCCGTTCTTCTGTATCGTCTGTGTCAGTCATAATCCCAATGAATTGCAATTGAGGCGGATCTTTTCCAAAGATCGACTTATAGTCTGCAATCAAATTACGTCGCTCAATGACCCACTGCCCGACTTTTGAAGGACCACTCTCGACCACCACCACTTTCGCCCAATCGGTATACGCATTGTCGAACATACTGCCGACGGGGAATTGGTGGTCCCACACATAGACCAGAGCGCTGCCGGGTGGATACCGTCCATAGATGAACCGGGTCAATTCATATTTCACTCGTTTAAAGAGGGACGCCCGATCAGACTGATAGCGAAAGGCCACGATGACCCGGGCTGGAAAATCATCCCCGCTCTTTTGGGTCGCATCCCCTTTTTGTATAAGATTGCCGACTTTCCACTCCCAGGAAAATTGCTGAAATATTTCCGGCTGCAAATTCACTTCCGTGTAAATTCCCGATGCTGAACTCTCACTCACGGCCTTGATGGCATATCGGTTTCCCTCCATGTCGACCACGTATTGAGTTTGTCTAGGGATGTCGTGAAACCGTAAGACCTGCCATCCACGGGGAAGACCATTGACATCAACATCTTTGGGTGATGGTCCCAGGAGAAGTCGCTTCTCCATGGCTGTCGCAAGGTGAAAGGGGCCTATTAACAAGACCGCAGCCATGACCCATATCGAGGTTCTGAAGACTGGTGTCAGGTGAATCCGTATTTTGCGTTGATAATCCTCGAACGCTTCGGAATGAAGGCTCTCAACAGGAGATCTCATTTTTACCTTTAGCAGGATGTCCGAAAAGTTCGCCAGCAGCGTTCCTTGGAAGCGTATCTCGTATTTCGTAAAGGCCAAGACTGTTTTTCATCGAGACGAAGGACGTTTCATGAATTTGGCCTTGCTGTACGGCCCGCCGCCGCAAAGGCATACTTTTAATAATCCTGCATTGCAACTGGTGGTTTGAATTTCACAACTCCTTTCTACGTCTATGTTTCTTAACAGGTGTTGCAGTGGGAGCGTGTTTGTTGTCTATCTCCCTTATTCCAAATGAAAATCACAGTTCAGCTCAAAATGCCTTGTGATTCGTCCAGGCAACAACAGGCTTGGCCTCAGCTCAAAGGCTTTTCGAAATTCTTGATCTTCATTACATTATTGGGCTTCCCCAAACTCCTAATAAAGATCGAATCCCTGGGTTGGCTCCTATTATCGGAAGTCCTTCACCCGAAAGCTTTCTCAGTACGTCCACTCCGTTTCCGTCTATAAAGGTCAATGCGGAAAGATCCAAGCTGGGTTTCTCTTTAATGGACAAATACTCGGTGCAGATTCGATCGAGCTCAGGTACCTAGTCCCCCACTCATCGCCCCTCAACTTTTAGCCGCAGGTTCATGTCATTCTGAGTCAATTCGGTGATTCGGAGCATAGTCATCCCTTCACAAAAATTTGGTCACTGAGATTTTTCTTAGGCCCTTCGTTTTACATTCCTTCCTGGTTTGCTGGCATCCGTTTTTTTAGCCTCCTATCTTTGTTCATCTCAAGAATCATGCCGAAATTTACAATGCGCCGACGCGAGGTCAGCGGCCTTGTCTTTCAAGGACCTTCGAACGTTGAAGTGCCAGGGTTGGCTGGGACAACCCATGATGGGGGTACGCTAAGTCGTGCCACTTACGAAATCTCGGGTTTTCCTACGGAGGGTTCCACCTCAGTAACTCCTTTCATGCTTCGTGAATTGCCTGAAAATAATGGTGTTTCAGTTTTGGTGAAATCGAGAATAAGTCTGGCATAAGTTTTGATAGTGACAAGGGCGAGACCAGCGAATGACGCCTACCTGTGACAATTGCATGGGCGTCATGTCCGGGTAAAAGGCGAGCCATTCCGGCATACAGGACGAATGTCTGACTGTGTGAAACGAGGATCTGAGTCCTTTGATTACTTTTTCCCCATGCTGTTAAACTCTGACTTGGAGGCATTCTGAAAATTTCAGTCTTAGGAGCAGCAGGAATCATGAGACAAAAATTTAGTGATCGTTCGCCCTTCATTGCTGCCTTTAATAGATTGGGTGCCGGGCTCAAGCATGTGGGCTTATCCTTGGTACGGTTTGATGAACAGGACTTACTGGAAGAGGCTTGTCGGCGGACTGGGCTTGAGGATTTTGAAGAAGATTCTTTTCGTGAGCCGCTTCGGATCCTTTTGAATACCTATGACAGCGAGGCCCGGCTGACCCTGGTTGGACGCCTAGCTGCCAAGCATGACACCTTGCGACTTCTTATGACTCGGCTTCGGCTCGTTCATGACCGAAAACGTTCCCCGGCCATTACTGAGCAGGAGATTATTAAACCACTTTTCATTATTGGGCTACCTCGAACAGGATCCACACTTCTCCATAACCTGCTTGCCCAAGATCCAGCGAACCGTACTCCACTCACATGGGAAGTGATGGAGCCTTCGCCTCCCCCTGAAAAGGTCCATTTCACGGATGATCCTCGCATTGCCTCCACGGAAAAACTTTTAAAAAAGTTTGACTGGCTAGCTCAAGACTTCAAACGTATTCATCCCATGCATGCGCACCTGCCAACGGAATGCGTGGCCATTATGAGTCCCAGTTTCGCCAGCCCTCAATTCCAGAGTACCTACCAGGTTCCGTCATATCAGAAATGGTTACATAGTGAAAATCTTCGTCCCGCCTATACCTTCCATCGGCGTTTCCTCCAGCACCTCCAATGGCGCTGTCCTCCTCAGCGGTGGGTGCTGAAAGCCCCGGCTCATATCTTTGCCCTGGATAGCCTGTTCGCAGTTTATCCCGATGCCCGTATCATTCAGATCCATCGCCATCCACTCGAGGTGATAGGGTCGGTCACGAGCCTTGATATCGTCTTGCGTCGCGCTTTCAGTGATGCAATCGACCCTAAGGCGATTGGGGTCGAGGCGGTCAAGCAATGGGCTGAGGCGGCCAATCTCATGACGAACGTTCATCAACACGAGCTGGTCAAGCGCAATGGTGTTCTGGATGTGTATTACCGTGACCTCGTTCATGACCCTATTTCGACGGTGCAACGTATTTATGAATATTTTGCTCTTCCCTTCACGAACCAAGCGAAAGATGGCATGGAAAAATTTCTCAAGGAAAATCCTCAGAATAAGCACGGGGTCCACACCTATTCGCTTTCTCAATTCGGACTGTCTTCAGAATTTGTCTTGAGTCATTTCAAACACTACATTTACCATTTTCACCTCGACCTTGGATCATCATGAAAATAAGTATAGGCCTTTCAATGCTCGCCGGGCTTTTCGTAACTCTTGGACTCATCGGGTCTGTAGGGTTTGGTGCGGTGAGCGAGGCCATTGTCACCGTTCAATGGGGGCTCCTCGGGGTCATTTTGTTGCATCTTGTTCCGCTCCTGTTTTCGGGGTTGGCTTGGCAGAGGGTCCTGCATGGTGTGTGGGAAAAGCCGGCAAGCGTGTTTGTGCAGGCACGGTGGATCCGTGAAGGCGTGAGTGATCTTTTGCCTGTGATGCAAATTGGGGGGCATCTGGTCGGTGCACGGTTTCTGACCTTGCATGGCGCCAAAGCAGGTACCGCTGGAGCCAGTGTGGTCCTCGATGTCACTATGCGGCTCATGGCTCAACTCGTGTTTACTTTTATCGGGATTGCACTCCTGCTTTCTTATGGGTCTCAGGCAACAGCCACGGTTTTGTGGTGGATGGGGGGAGTTCTATTTGGCGGGCTCTGTCTCCTTGGATTCATCCTTGCCCAGCGCTGGGGTTTATTCAAGCTCCTTGAAAAATTTCTTCATTTCGTGTCACGGAAATGGCATCTTCCATCCTTGGGAAACATTCAAAATCTTCATGATACGATTCAAGCGTTATACTGCGATCCTTTCCGGCTGCTCATAAGTGGGGGCTATCATCTTCTATCCTTACTTGCTGGCACAGTGGAAATTTGGGTGTTGTTGTTCTTGATTGGACAGCCCATTGATCCTTGGGAGGCTCTACTTCTCGAAAGTCTGGGTCAGGCCGTCAGAACCGCGGGCTTTGCGGTGCCAGGGGCCTTGGGAATTCAAGAAGGTGGATTTTTATTACTCGGCAATCTTGTGGGGTTGAGTCCCGCAACGGCTCTAGGTCTTTCACTAGTCAAGCGGTTGCGGGATGTGGTATTAGGCCTTCCGGCTTTGATGGTCTGGCAACTTTTGGAAGGGAAACATCTTCGGGTTCGGTTTGGGCAAAGGAAAGCCTCCACTTCGATATCGTTATAGGGGCTACCATATGTACCGTTGGAAAATACAGCTCAAACGGATGGGAATCACACATCGGTTCCGAATCGGTCTCTTGCTGATCCTACTGATGATCCCCCAATGCGCGAGTGCCGGGGAAGCCACGGAAGTGGTGGCACGTTTGCAATCGGCCTTACTCTCCACCATGAAGGATGCCGATCGATTGGGGTTTGAGGGACGGTACAGGCAATTGGAACCAGTCGTAATCGACACGCATGATTTACCTTTTATTGCCCGCATCGCGTTGGGTCGACATTGGCGTGCTCTAAATGAAGAACAACGAGCGATGATGATGGCAACCTTTCAGCGATTGAGTATTGCGTCCTATGCCGGGCGATTCGACACCTATACAGGGAAAAAATTCAAAATAGGTGAGGAAAAACCATTGCCTCGTGGTCAAGGCAGGATGGTGGAAAGCCAAATGATCAAACCTGATGGAGAAAATGTCCAGTTTACCTATCTCCTGCATCACGTGAACAATCAATGGCGTATTGCGAATATTATTGTCAATGGGGTCAGCGATTTGGCCTTAAAACGCGCGGAATACAGCAGCCTGTTGGACAGGGAAGGTTTTCAGTCATTGATCGCGAAGATTGAAGAACAGATTCGCGGTTATGCGGAGGGTTCAAAAAAATAATTGCGGAGTTGGAGGCGTGCCTCCCGTGAAAACCCACCTTTAAGTGTGAGGACGTCATGTGGTTTGACAATAGCACATATGCGAGGACCTTGTTGATATGTGGTGTCGCAGTGGTGAGTATGATGCCAGGCTGTGCGAGTCTTTCATCCAAGGCTCATGGAACTCCTGATTCGCTGGAACAGGTCAACCGATCAATTTACGACTTCAACGATTACCTTGATCGAAAAATAGCAAAACCCGTTGCGGATACCTATGTCCGTATCACGCATGAAAATATTCGCCTCACAGTGTCTAACTTTTTCGACAATATCCGCTACTTCAATGTCATTCTGAATGATGTGTTGCAAGGGAAAGGCCAACAGGGACTTTCCGACATGAGCCGGTTTTTGATAAATAGTACCGTTGGTGTAGGCGGCTTATTCAATGTCGCTTCGGAATTTGGATTTGATGCCCAAGAAGAGGATTTCGGACAAACGTTAGGGGTATGGGGCGCGGGAGAGGGGAGCTATTTGGTCTTGCCATTTTTGGGCCCCAATTCCGTTCGAGATGCTCCAGACCTTCTTGTGAGTACTGCCACCAATGGTCTGTTTTATGTGGGTGTTGCCGCTGTGACCTTCCCCTTGGCTATCCTCGCAGCCATTGATAAACGAGCTCGCGCGGACAAGGCTTTCAATTTCCGGGACCAGGCCGCAGTTGAGCCCTACGTGTTTACGCGGGAAGCCTACCTGGAACATCGAAGGTACCTGATCTATGATGGGAGCCCTCCGCTGGATGATGAGTTTCTTGAAGAAATTTTCGACAATGGAGAGGGCGACCAACCATAGCTCGAATATCCAAATCCGAAATTCCAATTTCGAAATCCTAAACAAATCTGAACCCCAAACCCCGAATGCGTCAAACGGAACATTACGTCTTGTGGAGACAAGCGTTTTTTTTCTCATTTGGTCATTTGAATTTGTTTTGGATTTCGATATTCTAAAAACCATTCAACTGAATTTAGGGCGAATCTTCAGAAGCTCATCCCCATCCTCGCTTCTCCATTTCGGCCATGAGGGCTGGAAGAACTACTAATGCACAGACGAGAGCCAGTGCTAAGGTGAAGGTCAAGAGCACTCCCATACTGAACATTCCTCGGTGATTGGAAAATGCTAAGGTCCCAAAGGACGCCATGGTGGTGAGGGCGCTGAAAATAACAGCCCGAGATGTGCTGCTGTTCACCAAGTTCTCTATGTCTATTCCTTCACGCCTTCGCAGTACCAGGTAAATGCCAAAGGCCACCCCCAAACCAAGCATTAAAGGGAGGGCAACCACGTTGGCCATGTTGAGTGGAAGATTGAAGGCTACGGATGCGGCAATGGTGAAGATCAGAGTGAGCACCACGGGGATTAACACCAGAATCGTATCTCGCATCCGGCGTAGCGCGATATATAACAATAGCGTGACGGATATCAAGGCGAGTCCCGTCGCCTGGAGGCAAGCGTTCACGATGGCATTTCCAGCTTCCACGAGGGCAACGTCCGTTCCAATAGCATTCGGGGCGACGGCCTGAACAGCCCTCACGAATCGACGGAGAATTTGGTTGTCACTGACATTGTTCGCGGGGAAGACTTCAAGACGATATCGGCCATCCGGTGTTACGTACCGTTCTCGTAGGTCGGCGGGGAGGTCTTTGAGCGTAACGTGCCTCGCCGTCATCAGTTTCTCCAATCGTTCGAGCTTCTTCGGGAGATCACCCAGTACTCTCCTCTCAAATTCATCGAGTACGGTATCCGGCCAGCCAGGAGTGAGCTGAAAACGGTCTAGCAGAAGGGTCAAACGTCCCATGCTGGCTATCAGTTTCTCATTGAATGGCTCTTTATCCACATGCGAAAGTTGTTCCTGGAAGTGGTGGAATATTTGTGTCCGTTCTTCATGGCTGGGGGAGGCCAGGGAGGTAACCGGCATAATAATTGGCTGGAGCACAAACGCCATATCGTCAATGATTGTGAGTTTTTCTTCCTGATCTTTTGGGACGAAACTCGTCAACGACACAACTTTTTCGACTTCCTCTAGGTGTTTGAGGCGAGTCTTCAATTGACGACCCGCCTCAAGATTGGGAGCAAGAATTTGAATGGTGTAAGGCGTGGTATTGGGATCGTTGAGTAATTCCTTAAACGTCTCAACAGCTTCCGTAGACGGATCTTTCAGGCTGAGTGGATTAAAATCGAATTGGGCGGAGGGAAGTAATGCGACTGCAGCTACGGTGGCTGGCATGGACACCCATAAGATCATATGCCGGTGGGGGACGACGGAAAATTTGAAATTCCCTGAATAATTTTTCTTCGGCGTTTGCGGATTAGAGCGAAAGGGTAGAATCGTCAGCAGCGCAGGCAAGAAAGTCAGATTGGCAAAAAATGCGACAAACATGCCCATCCCGGCAATGAGTCCCAGCTCCGCCAACCCACGATAGGCAGTGGGAAAAAAAGAAAAAAAGCTCAGAGCCGCGGCCAGTGCAGCCAGAGTGAGTGCCCCTCCAACCTCTGAAGCTGCCCGTTGAAGAGCCAATTCGTGGCGAACCCCATTCTCGATGGCCTCTGTGTACCTCATGCCAAACTGAATACCAAAATCCACGCCAAGGCCAATAAAGAGCACCGGAGCAGCTGCTGAAATCATATTCAATGAGCCAATCACGACAGTGGCTAACGCGCCCGTCCAAACAAGTCCGACTACCAGTGTCATGAGGAGCGACCAAACGAGTCGAGATGAGCGAAATCCAAGGAAGAGAATCACGCAAACCAGCGTAAACGACAGAATGGCTGACGTCTTCATTCCTTGGGACAGGGTGTCGCGTTCTTCCTCCTCCATTGGCACGGATCCGGTTAGGCGGACACGTACTCCAGGTTGTGCTTCCGCCTGTTTCGCAAACTGACGAAGCTCTTCAAGAGGACTGGCAACTGCCCTGAGACTGGAATAATCAATTCGTGGCTGCACTAGGAGAAAACGACGATTATTATTTCCCTGTGGTTGCCCCTCATCGAACATGGTTTTTTGCCAGAACAGGGGACTCGGCTGGTTGGCAAGCTGCGCTTCAATGGAGTCACTGATTACATCGAATGCCTGTGTGAACAGTGTTTGTTGTTCGGTATCGGGTTGATTATCCAAAGCCATTTCAAGCATGGAAAATAGACCGCGAATGCTAGGGTCGCGAGTCAAGGTGCCCAGGAACGGTTCCCATTTGGTCAGTCGCTCATCTAATTTCCACAGGTCCGGGGTGTCCAGGTAGAGGAGCCCGTTGCGTTCGAAAAAAGGATCCTTTCCGGGTTGGTAGACGAAACGAAAGAGGCCTTTTTCATGCTCCAATTCACGGGCGAGATTTTCCGCGGCATGGTCGGCGGCATCCGGATTGTCGGCATCAACCACGACCACGATCAAGTTCATGAGTTGCGGAAAGGCCTGCTGGAAATCACTTTTCAGTTCGCGGAAAGGGAGGTGGGGATCCAGTAAGTTCAGCGGGTCAGTGTCTAGCGAGAGGTGAGTGACGGTATAGGCAAGAAGCCCGGCAGTAGAAAGGATCGTGCCAAGCACGATCCAAGCCGCAGCCCGACGGGAGGCGTCGACCAGATTAACCAGGACCTGGTTGTACTTCTCGGTCAAAACAAGTTGTGCCAACCGATAACTCTCCATGCCGGCGAACGATCCGAGTATGATTTACAATACGGTTTTTTCAATTACAAAATTCCCCCAATAAGGGGCTGTAGGAAAAAAGTGTTCTGAGTCTTTCCGAAGGGCTCACTGATGTTGGTCGGCCTCCCTGGCCCATTTATGGGTCATGGCAGGAAATATTCAACACACCCTGTAGCTGTAGCATCTCATACGCCTCCGCTGAAGCGCTCCTGTGGCCAGGCAGGTGCTGACTCTTCCTGGCGTCAGTGACCATTGCTGTACAAGGAGAGGACACGATATTAATTGTGCCCAGACGCTTTACGTTACTTGTAGCCCTGAAATTGAAGTGTGCTACTGGAATAGGTTGTCCCGTATGTCTTGACAAGATTGGCGACTTGCATGAGGGCAGATGTGAGCTCGGTGTCCGTCAAGGTACCTAACGGATGAAGATACACAGCCCACAATTTTCCCCGAAGGAGGGCGTAGCGGGCATCGAGGGCCCGGTCAAAATTGGCTTCCATCAGGAAGGTAAGATCCGCGTCCTTTGTCAGGTTTTCGTCCCCGACCATGGCCATAATGCGCATCCGATCATGTGGCTCACTCGTGAACACCATCATGGGTACTTGCCCATACTGAATTTTCCAAGCTCCAACCCGTCCTCTGACATCAGTCCCCAACCGCGAAAGCATGTCCTGTAATCGGCGATTGTCTGTTGGGCCGGGAAGGCCTTGAGCTGTTCTTTTGCCTTGGCGCTGTGCCGTGTCGAGCGCTGTCTTCAATGTCGTGTTCGCTGTTTGTAAGGACTGAATTTTCTGAAGGGCCTCGTCATGTGTTGCCTGACTCACCATGCAACCAGGTAGGAC
>Ga0114931_10006261_pt1 | contig 14637 bp, 14 predicted proteins | sample 2SBtaG_FD_89579 | JGI IMG/M metagenome (GOLD analysis project Ga0114931, IMG submission 89579) | Deep subsurface microbial communities from Kolumbo volcano to uncover new lineages of life (NeLLi) - 2SBTROV14_V59a metaG | ecosystem: Environmental > Aquatic > Marine > Volcanic | place: Kolumbo...
GTATCTTGCTCCCTTGCCTTTTTCGTGGTTGGCAATCCGTTGTTGGACATTTGAAGAAATACCTGTATACAGAGTGCCATCAGCACATTCCAAGATATATACCGACCAAGTCATTTCTTAATTCTATTACTAATAGATCGAAAATATTGGTTTATTTTTTGGAGCGCTCTCCTTCATCCAGTGCAGCGAAGCCGAAACCTCCCATATAACAACTCATTCGGTAAATTGCAATTTGCAATTTGAAACTGTCCCGGCAAATATGAAGGCAATTGGGTATCAAATGAGGCTGGAGAAGGTAGATTTGAATGTGGGTTGAAGAAGAGTTTCGCCCAGAGGAAATGAGGGAATTTACCTCGGACGCTGTTTGACGATATCCAAGGCCGCGACTCGGTAGGTTTCGGCCATGGTGGGAAAGTTAAAGATGTTTTCGACGAAATGGTCGATCTCGACTTGGGCTAAGAGTCCCATTTGTCCAATATGTACAAGCTCAGTTGCGCCCTCGCCAACGATATGTACCCCGAGCAGTTTCTTGCCCTGAGGATCGGCGACTAATTTTAACAGGCCGTCTGTCATTCCCGAGATCTGGCCTCGGGCGATTTCTTGAAATCTGGCCCGTCCCACTAATGCTCCTCCTCCATGACGGGAGACCGCTTTCTCTTCTGTAATCCCGACGCTGGACATTTCCGGCACCGTAAAAATTCCCATAGGCACCATTTCGGCTGGATGGCCAGGATCAATTTCTAGCGCATGACAGGCCGCGCGCCGACCTTGCTCCATGGAACACGAGGCTAAGGAGGGAGGCCCAATCACATCGCCGACGGCATACACATGAGGGAGGGTGGTTCGGAAGAATTCGTCAACTGGAATCAACCCGCGTGGTGTGGGTTCGATCCCTACAGCCGCGAGATTCAAATCTTCGATATTGGCCACGCGCCCAAGGGCCATTAACATTTTTTCACTGTCAAGAGTTTCTCCATTTCCTAACCGAGTCATGACTTTGGAGAGGCCATCCCACTTCACTTCTTCGATCTTTTGCTCCCCGTAATAGCGTCCGCCCGTGGCTTGAAACGCCTGAACGAATCCATCCGTGATTTCGGCATCCATAAACCGGACAGGCCGATCAGCCTGATCAATCATGACGACTTGCACGCCCAGCAAGGCAAAGAACGACGCATACTCACTGGCAATGACGCCTCCCCCTAATACCGTGAGGGTTTTGGGTAAATAGGTCATGGATAAGATGGAATCGCTATCGAGAATATGTTCATGGTCCACGGGAACATTGTCTGGACGACGAGGCCGAGAACCCGTGGCTACGACTATGACATCGGCCGAGTAACGTTCGGTGGTTCGCTTGGGTGTGGTGAATTCGACTTCATGTTCGGAAACAAATTTGGCTCGAGCATGGAAGCGTGTCACTTGATTGCGATCAAGCTGCGCTGCCATAAATGCGGAATGCGCTTGGATGACTTCATCGAGCCGCTCGATTAACGCTGGAACGGTCAGATCGTCTCGTAAACGGAAGTCAAACACATTGGAGGTTCGTTGAAATCGAACCATGTTGAGGGCACTTTCTCGAAGGGTTTTGCTGGGAATCGTCCCGTGATGAACGCAGGCTCCGCCCACCTGCTTATCACGCTCAACCATTGCCACACGTTTGCCAGCTTTTGCACCCTGAATGGCGGCTTTTTGGCCTGCGGGCCCACTGCCGATCACCAACATGTCAAAATGATTTTTTAAACTCATACCACCATCGCATCCACCGCTTGCAAAATTTTATCCGCCTGTCCATGGAGTTCATCCATATCATCAGGATATAGATTCAAGGCGTCTACCACAGGAAGGGTTTCCATGGTGGTAGCATCAAGTAAATCTAACCCCAAGATATTTGATGCCAAACAATCGGCTAAACAGGTCACCATGGCCACAGGGCTTGGATTTGGAACCTGTGTGAAATCCCGATAATACAGAATCGCCTCTTTAACTTGAGGGGGAAGTTTCCATTTTTCCACTGCTGCCGCGCCTACCTGCACGTGATGCACGTCCAGCAACATAGAAAAGGCTTGCCATTCCAATGTGATACTCATGGAATGTTGAATTTCCAGCACGGCCTGCAAGACAATGGGTTTCCCAATGGTGTGCAACAGCCCACAGAGAAATGCGCCCTCCACATTGTGTCGCCCTTGCCGAGCAATTTCCTTGGCGTAGAGGCCCGAGGCTAAGGCTTGACGCCAGAGGCTCGTGATTTCTGGTTCATAGCCTTGAACCCGAAACACTCCATTTTCAATGGACACCGTCAGCGCGAGTTCGCCCAACATCTTCATGCCCAACCAGGAGACCGCTTGTTGCATCGAAACAATCGGAGATCGTGGTGCATAGGCAGCTGAGTTCGCGATCTTTAACACCTGACCGGCGATGGCTTGGTCTTGTTGGATTAACGTCGCGAGCTTCGCCATGTCGGCATCTGGATCACTAGTTAAATTGAGAACTTCAGTTGCGACTTGAGGAAGGAGGGGGAGCTTGAGCTCGTCCTTAGCAATCCGATCGACCAATGTCGCATGAATCTGTTCGACCGGTTCTAATTCAACGGATGCAAGTGCATCAGGCATCAATGGACCCCGCGTATAGGGATGTGGGCCTAGTGGCTAAAAATTATCGTCCCAGAACTTTTTCCTTTTTTTTCGGTTTTCTTGAGGTGCAGCTTTAATCAACCCTACTCCCCGTAGCTTGCTGCGGGGTTACCGCACAAAGAGAAGAGTTTGAGAAACCGTGGTGTCTCAAAACAAATAGCACTTCCCCTGAATACCCCGTCCGCTTGCGGCGGGGATCTTTTATTGCCCTGAGGGCATTTAGAAGGAGAATCGACGTCTGAGGTTCCTTAAAGAGCCTGTAGCAACAGGCCCTAGGGTGGAAGAGCGCACACCAATGCACCACTCGGCAGAGGCTGATCAAATGTAAAACCCGAGCAAATAGACTAAACCGGGTGGATAAAGAAAAGATAGCGGTAGGACACAAAAATCAAGAAAATGTACGGATGCCTATTTGACTCCAGAGTAGTAGCGGAGCACGTCAGAGACGGATATCAGCCCGACAATTTTTCCGCTCTCCGTGACACAGACATGTCTGGTAGCTTTCTCTTTCATCAATTGCACGACATCCACCACTGAATCACTGCTTTCCAAGGATACAATCGGTTCCCGCATACAGGTCTTAACGGTGGTCGTATTGGCATCCACCCCATTGGCAATGACTTCTCGTGTCAACTCCGTTTCCGTGATACTGCCCACGGTTTCATCGCCTGCTTCCACCAACAGTGAACCGATCTTCCATTCCTGTAATAGCTGGGCCGCCACTTTTAATGTGGCATCTTGAGATACTGATCGAACAGTTGAGGACATAAAGTCGGCCACCTTGGGGCCAGAGATTTTCTTGGATTTTTTCCCAGATGCGGCTTGAGCCCGACGTGTTTCAAGGTCTGAGGTACAGCTTTCGAGTACCCGCTGCCGCTGCCGAAGACTCTCACGATTTTCATCGATGTTAGCCCCCTCCGAAGCCTCTCCGGTGACATTGACTAACCCGCCGGCATCTCCCAACTGGGCATATTCATAGATTTCAAGGTTCGCCGACGATCGACCGAACACGCTGGAAATGAGTTCTTCTGTAGAAAGATCAAACTCTTCTATCGAAGTCGTCGCCGATCCCATCAGAAACGTCTTGAGAATGGCTAATTGTTGGCGAAATTGTGTGATATCATGGTCAAAAGTCGCAAGCGAAGTTTGGGGGAAATTTTTTCCTGTGGCCATAGGGTTTCCTCCTGTTAATGAGACCCCCATCCTACTCCATGAGGACTTCCGCAAACAAGGGATCGGAGAAGGGTGAAAAGAAGCCTGTTTTTATTTTTGATGAGGTATGGCACCCTCTTGGGACAAGAATTTTTCCAAAATTCGTGGGGCCCTGTTTTTAAAACTGAATGAATATCACGTTCCACTTGGCTCAGGAGACACTTTGAAATACAATATAATGAGGTCATTCTTTCAAACATCATTTTAGGGCATGAGGAGGTAAGAATGAATTTAAAAATTGAGAGTCGGAACGTTGGCATGACCCCACGATGGCAAAGCGAGATCGAAACGCGAGTGGAGGAATTACAAGTCGAACATCATCACATTACCCATACCCGCGTGACCTTGACCAAAAACCCCCACCATAAAAAAGGCAGCGATATTGCGGAAACCTTAATTATTCTCACCCTTCCTCCTCGCCACACTCTCACTGCCCGAAAAGAAGCCAAGACCTTTGAAGAATCTATTCGCACCGCATTCAAAGCCATGAGTGCCGAAATCAAAAAGTTTCGAGAAAAGCCTCTGAGCGCCAAACCGATCAAAGAAGTTGAATTATTAGCCTCTCTGGAATAACCAGAGGAGGCTTCTCCTTTCCCATTTTACTTACAGGTTGTGCATGTACTGTGCACAGCCACTGGCCGTCAATTCCCACGACACCTGTCAAGTTTTTGACGATACCACCCCCTCAACTTTCTTCCTTCATAATCCTGATTTTTACGAGATTACTCTTAGAACCATTTGATTCTATGGCCAATACATTTTTGGAGCCTGTCTGATTCTTAGAGGCCCCTATGACGGAATGGGTAAATTTTGCCTGGCAACAATCTTGCGAGAACGTCAATTAGCTGTCAGGCGCGATCTCATTATAAAAGTTTTCATTGTTCGTCAGGAGGACACCAATGTCACAGTTACTCACATTTCCCATTCCATCCAGCCAGATCACTCAGACATCCTGGGGCAAACGGGCATCCTTTTCACCCCACCCTCCATGGATTGTGCATCTCATCAATGAACTGGATCCGTATCAGCAACGAATTTTCAATTGCCCATTGGTCAAGGACACTTCAAGAGGGACTCTTTCCTTAGAGCAGATGCGTGGGTGGTTGATGCAACTCTATCCCTTTATTGAAACCTTCCCTCAATGGATTGCGTTGAATATTACCAAGGCGTCAGAAGCGTTTGCCCGTGAAATTCTTATCGACAATGTTCGGGTGGAAAAATGGCATGCCAAACAATGGATGGATATGACTGACGCCTTTGGCATTACTCGCGAAGAATTGCGAGCCTGTTCGGTTCTTCCCGAAGTCGAGGCGCTGACCCATTACATGTGGTCCGTCAACCTTCGTGGAACTCTTGCCGAAAGCATGGGCGCGATGACCTATGCCATCGAAGGGACCACTCAGGGCATTGCCCGTGCGGTGCTGGAAGGATTCCCCCACTATGAAGGTCGTGACGGGATCCGTTTAACCAAGCGAGCATACGCCTGGATGAAAAACCACGCACGCTACGATGAAGCGCATCCTCTGGAAGCTCTGGAAATTATCATTCGTTCAACGGATTCAGAACGCCTGAAAGATAAAGTGACCCACGCAGCCAAACGCAGCATGGAATATTTCTATATCGCCCTCGATGCCTGCTATCGAAAGTTTGCTCCGATTGATGTATCCGTCTTCCAACGCTCTGTCCATGCAGCCTGATGTTTGTGGTTGGTTTCTCAGGAGGGGAAACATGGTTCTCAGGGCTTGTCGTTTGGTTCTTGTGAAATACAAGCGACGAGCCCCGTGTAACCAACGCCGACTTTCAAACAACGATTCCTAGTGGACGCGCTGCACACGATAAGTTCCGTGCTTTCTGGTGATACGGCATTCCAGATAGCATCCCTTCTCCATGAACCTATGGTTTTTAAGCACCACTTTTCCTTTGAGAATATTCAGGTGATTGTCCGCCTTCACCAGAGTGAACGATTTTTACTCGCTCCCAACCCAAGAAAAGCAATTGTGTCATTGCCAGCTTTTGCTCATAATAGTTGAGTTTTCACTGGGTACGCCCCTGAACCCCATGGACCTCTTATGAATCCCTTTGCCCTCGCTGGATTTCTTACGAGTATCAGCTCGTTGATATTTGGGTTCTTTGTGTTTTCTCGAAATCCCTCCCGTCGCTTAAACCAATTCTGGCTTGGCTTTACGATCACCGTGGCCCTGTGGGGTCTAGGGTCGATCTGGATTGCGCTTGAACCTGATCCCGCAACCGCACTCCTCGCTTGGCGTGTGGCCTTCGCAATCAGTGTGATATGGATTCCCATTGTATTTCTTCATTTTACTTGCGTCTTCTCCGACATTCCTCACCCTCGGCTTCTCCTTGTTTCCTATCTCGTTGGGGCGACTTGTGTCCCTTTCATTCTCACGTCTCCCCATTTTTTCTCTGGAGTGCGCTTTGTTTTTTCCTCTTTTTATTACGCCACTCCCGGCCCTCTTCTCTTTTCTTTTTTCACCATTGGATGGTTGGGATTGACAATGTATAGCCATATTCTTCTGGTGCAAGCGTTCCGACGAAGTTCCCATGCCAAGCGTGCCCAGATTCGATATTTCTTTATCGCGACAGCCATTGGATATGCCGGTGGGTCTCTTGAATTTCTGCCTATCTTTGGCATCGACGTGTATCCCTGGGGCCATTTCGCCATTCCCCTGTACCCCATCATTATGGCCTATGCCATCGTGAAGTACCGATTGATGGATACTTCGATTGTGCTGGAAAAAGGACTCTCCTATCTGACCCTGTTCTCCGTGGCCGCGATTCCTGCTTTCGGGGTTTTGTTGTGGGCCCAACACCAATATTTTGGTTCGATCAACTACCCCTTTTCTGCCACGATGCTGGTGATTTTTCATTTTCTGGTGTTGGGCTCCTACACCATTAAAACACGGGCAGAAGAAACCATCGGGAGAAAACTATTTAAAGATAGACATGAAACCGCCACGACCCTTGCCCAATTTTCCAAAGCCTTGGTCAGAATCCTAGATTTTGATACGTTAACCGAAGAGATTACGGAAACGCTCAAACGTGTGATGGGTATTCAGCATGCAACGTTGTATGTCTGGGACAAACAGAAAAATCTGTATAGCCCTGTTTTCTTCCCCCAAAGTACAATTTCTCCCACCAATCGATTTGGATTGACTCATCCACTCCCGGTTCGACTCCTTGAACATCAGGAACCGTTGGTTCGGGAAGAAATAGAATATGTCAAAACTCCTCAAGGAGCCGGACAAGTGGCTCAACAATTGAAAACCCTGGGTGTCGATGTGTGCTTGCCTTTCGTGAACACCCATCATCAACTCATAGGGTTTTGCCTACTTGGCCCACGGCAGACTCAAACCAGTTATTCTGCTGAAGATCTGCAATTACTCACATCACTCGGAAGGAATGCGGCCATTGCGCTGGACAATGCCATGCTCTATGAGGACTTGAAACAATCCCAACAATTGATTCAACGCAACAATCAACTGCGTTCTCTAGAAATTATGGCTGGTGGGTTTGCGCATGAAATCCGGAATCCGCTCACCTCAATCAAAACATTCATGCAGCTCGCGCCTCACCGCCTGGGCGATTACGAATTTCTCAAGGATTTTGGCCGCATTGTGACCGACGACGTGACCCGTATTGAACGTCTCTGTCAGGAAGTCTTGAGTTATTCTCACCATCCAATACCTCAAACATTAGAAGAAGACCTCCATGGGATCATTGATGCCTGTCTCTACGCCACCCAGGTGAAGGCCGGGAACAAACCCGTCCACATTGAAAAAGATTTTTCCATGGAGTTGCCGTCTCTACGTTTTGATCAGCAACAAATGAAACAAGTGTTCCTGAATATTTTTTTTAACGCGTTAGAAGCTATGTCTGGTGAGGAGCAAACTCTTACCATCCGCACCTATTCCATCTATAAGCCAACCGTGGACCCTTGGGTGCAAATCGAGATTTCGGATTCCGGCCACGGAATCGGGGCTAAAGAACTCGAACATATTTTTGATCCCTTTTTCACCACCAAACACGAGAGCCAAGAACATGAAGGAACGGGGCTTGGGTTGGCCATCGCCCACCAAATCATTCAGGCTCATGGCGGGACAATTGAGGCCAGCAGTCAGCTTGAACAAGGAACCACCTTCCTCATTACCTTGCCTGCCCCTGTGTCCCACGATCCTATTCAAACTGCCTTTTCTTTTTGATTGACCTTCGGTGGGAAACGTTCGTTCTGTCTGTTTACTTGTGCTCGTTGGAAACCGGACTTTTAGGTTGGATGGACAGCCTCAATAGTCTGTTTTTGTCTTTGCAATCCTGTTGATCTTGGACACAACTGATGCTAGGCTAAAATTGTGAATCATCGCTAAAGGGCTTTGCGATGTAGAACCAAAGAGGAATAGCCCTGAACGAATGTTGTCTGGTGAGAAGGACGTAATTCGGAAAGCATTCACCCAACAGAGAGGTTTTGTGACCTGCCCGATTTTCCTCATTGGCTCTGCCTTTTTCTTTCCTCCCTCTCCGGACAATACCACTGTTTGAATTGGAGGTCGTGATGAGTCAAAAGCTCTATGTGGGCAATCTCCCTTATTCCACCACAGACCAAGAACTGCAGGAACTGTTCGCCGCTCATGGAGCAGTCCAATCCGCCAACGTCGTCACCGATCGTTACACTGGACGATCAAGGGGTTTTGGGTTTGTCGAAATGGGGAGTGCGGATGAAGCCCAGCAGGCCATCACGGCTTTAAATGGCTCAGACTATCAAGGTCGTAATCTCGTGGTGAACGAAGCCCGCCCTAAAGAAAGAAATCGGCCTCCCGGTACTTGATCCTCTGACCTTTGGGACAATTTTCATACCCATTCTTACAGTGGGAATGCTCTTGATAAGCTTCAAACTGGGTTTGGTCATGATAACAAGGGGTGACAAAAAGCTTGGTCAGTGTTCATTATCCATAAAAATAACCAAAAAATGATGATTTTCAACTTTACAATCCCCTAAGAGGAGGGTATCCTGAAAAATCATATTCTTTTTCTTCGTGAAATACCCCCGATGAAGTCATCAAGTTAAGAAACATGTCGATAATCTGATTAACCTTATTATCGGTTAATGCTATCACCTTCTTTCTAACAACACAGAGTTTAAAATTATGACAACCACAACCCTTCCCCTTATTGATAGCCCACGAACCCGGTCGCGCGACGTGCAAACAACAATTTTATTTCTGCTTGTCGCCGTTGGGGCTTCAATTGGTCTCCCGACCTATGCCTATTTCTATGATTTCTCATGGCTGGACTGGACGATGTTTGCTGTCCTCTATACTTATACGGGTTTGGGCATAACGGTCGGTTACCATCGCCTTCTCGCTCATCGAAGTTTTACCTGTCCCGATTGGGTTAAGGTCATAATATTGATTGGCGGGGGGTGGGCATTTCAAAACTCAGGGTTAAAATGGGCAGCCGATCATATTCGACATCATGCCCGTTGCGATAAGGATGAGGACCCCTACAACGCGACATGGGGATTTTGGCATAGTCATTGTGGATGGTTGTTTGTACGCGATCCCCATCGTGACCCAAAATATGCATCACGCCTTAAGCAAGACCGAGTCGTGGTGTGGCAAGACCGCTATTATATCCCGATTCTCATATCGGGGTTAGTTTTTCCATTTGTTGTTGGCTTTCTCTATAATGGGTGGGTCGGGGGCATGGGCTGTTTTCTATTGGCTGGAGTTGGCCGAACCTTTTTCGTGTTAAACTCTACCTTTTGCATCAATTCCATTTGCCACATTTGGGGAGAGCAACCCCATGGGACATCCGATTCAAGCCGTGATAGTTGGTGGATATCCCTCCTCACTTTTGGCGAGGGTTACCATAACTATCATCACATGTATCAAAGCGATTATAGAAATGGGCCGAATTGGTATAATTTTGACCCTTCAAAATGGCTCATTTTTGGGCTTTCAAAAATTGGGTTAGCCAGCTCTCTGCGTCGGTTTTCATAGCCCCTCACGGCTGCTATCCTTCAATTTTTTTATCAATACGACAATTTCCGTATATCGATACCTACGTCATTTTGAGTAGGCCAAATATTTCGTCAGCTCTGGTCCCTCCCAAGTTTTTTCTTCAATTCTTTCTTGCCCAGCTATACACAATCCTTCGTAACCTATTGCCAGACAGCCCATTTCTCATCTTCCTAGGGTCTTAACCCATCAAATTATTCTCAACGACCCAGGGGGAAAACTCATCTCATTTCCACTTACCCCCCTCTTTCGAGTTATTGACGGTGCCTAGGGGAAAAGTAGGAGAATGAGGCGCTTGTAACATATGACCATGAATTTACTTAAGACGGACGGAGTGCTGTATAGCATGGGACGAGTATTGTTAGTTGATGATGAAGCAGCCGTGAGAGGGACCTTGCGTGCAGTCTTAGAATCGCAAGGGTATGACTGCGATGAAGCGGAACATGGAGTGGCTGCCTTGGCCTTGCTGGAACAAGAACACTTCGATTTAATCATTACCGATAACCGAATGCCGGTCATGAATGGCATTGAATTCCTCAAACTTTATTCCCAAAAACCCGACCCGAAACCTCCGGTTATCTTTTTCACTGGTGACATCAGCGATGCCGAAAAAGATCTGGCGATGAAAGCCGGAGCCCGAGCGGTTTTACAAAAGCCCCCCAATTTTGGAGAAATCATCTCCGCAGTCCAGCAGGCAATAAACGATTAGTTCGAATTCGTCATTTCAAAATTCTCCGCTACCTTTATTCTAAAAGCTACACCCCGGCATTTCTAATTTGAGATGGCCCTTGTCCACTCTTTTTTGAGGGAGTATCCTGACATTAAAAGGGATTAATTGGGGAAAGCCGTGAATTTCAAGGAGGGACATACGCCTGTGCTTTATTGCCCCTTTTCCTTCTTGGTTTTTTCTTCTTCGAGTTTATCGCTCTCATTGGTATTCAGTACGAAGTCCTGAGTTTTCCCCTATAACCCTCAATCTTCAGGGAAGGAGCATGAATTCAGATCTATTCTTCCTTTTAATATCCTCTCAGCGACCACTTCTTTGCTAAAGGAGGCCATGAGATAAAACCGAAAGATCTTCCATAGGGGTGAGTTAAACCAAAGTCTAATGCATGAATTCGCTGTTTCCCAAAATGGTTCACGACTCCCTGCATCTAACCACATGAGGAATTGATATGGAAAGCCCCATTCACAATTTCATTGCCGGGAAATGGACTCCACCCAGATCAGGGAAGACGTTCGATACTCGAAATCCAGCCACCGGTCACCTCATTGCCCAATGCGCCGACTCTAATGCCGACGACATGAACGATGCAGTCGCTGCCGCTCGCGACGCGTTTGAATCCTGGCATCGTTTTCCTGCCCCACGTCGAGGAGAATTATTATATCGAGTCGCCGAACGACTCTTTCACGACAAAGAACCGCTCGCCCGAGCCCTCACTAGTGAAATGGGAAAAGTCTTAATGGAAGGTCGAGGCGACATTCAGGAAGCCATTGATATGGCGTATTACATGGGCGGAGAAGGTCGTCGACAGTTTGGGCATATTGCTCCATCTGAGCTCCCGAATAAATCAGCCTACGCGATTCGAGAGCCACTCGGCGTCGTCGGATTGATTACCCCCTGGAATTTTCCCATGGCCATTCCCGCATGGAAAAGTTTTCCCGCCCTGATGATGGGCAATACCGTTGTACTCAAACCCTCGCCAGACACGCCTTATACGGCCGCATTATTCGTGAAGACTCTTGAAGAAGCAGGGATCCCTCCGGGTGTCGTGAATCTCGTGATGGGAAGTGCCCCAGATTTAGGCGCCACCTTGGTCAAGCATCCTGATGTGGCTCTCATTTCATTCACGGGTTCAAAGGCCACGGGAGGGAAAGTCGCGGTGGACGCAGCCACGCATTACAAACGAATGGCCCTTGAGATGGGCGGCAAGAATGCCATCATCGTGATGGACGATGCAGACCTGGAGTTGGCGGTAGAAGGTATTGTATGGAGTGCTTTCGGCACAACCGGCCAACGATGTACAGCTTGTAGCCGACTTATTGTCCACGCAGACGTAAAAGAGCAAATGGTTTCGATATTGCAGGAACGAATGGCCAAGCTTCGAGTTGGCGATGGCCTTGATCCTTCTATCGATGTAGGACCGTTGATCAATAAAACACAACTGGATCGCGTGCACAACCTGGTTCAAGTGGGCATTCAAGAAGGTGCACAGCTGAGAACCGGCGGGCATCCTCTCACCGAGGGAAACTATGCAGCGGGATATTTCTTTGCGCCAACCCTATTTGATAACGTCACTCCGGCCATGCGCATTGCGACCGAAGAAATTTTTGGTCCGGTGTTGAGTGTGCTTGAAATCCATAGTCTTGAAGAAGCCATCATGGTGAATAACTCTGTAGAATACGGACTGTCGAGTTCACTCTACACCCAAGATATTAATCGAGCTCAGCACGCCATGCGAGAACTTCAATCGGGGATTGTGTACATCAATGCCGGGACCATCGGGAGCGAAGTCCACCTCCCCTTTGGAGGAATTAAAAATACGGGCAACGGACACCGTGAAGCCGGGCAAGCCGCATTGGATACGTTTAGTGAATGGAAATCCATTTACGTGGATTACAGCGGGCGGCTCCAACGAGCACAAATCGATACAAATTAATCACAGGGTGAACCTTATGGACAACAAAGCCGAGCTTGAACAACGTGTCGACACCTACATTCAGGAATACGTGTCACGAAACCGCGCCGCCCAAATCGCGAAGGATGTGCTGGATGCGGCCGGCATTGGAGTGAAACCAGTGCTCGACCATATCACTGTCCGAACACAAAACATTGACGAACGAGCCAAGGAGTTTTTGGAACTTGGTTATGCCTATAATCAGGCTTTGGAATATAGTGATTGGCATGCCAAGGTGTACCGCGCTCCAGGATTTCCGGCATTGTTTGTTGACCAAGCCTATGACGATGGTCGCGGCGCTTCCAGCGTGATCCCCCGATGGGTGGATCAATTTAGCGATCAGACTCTCCATCACATCGCGATTCTGGTAGAGGACATTGAAGCAGCCATGCATAAGCTTCAAGCCAAGGGCATCAACTTTGCTGGATCCATTTTAGGGGAAAAAGGGGATGTCATCCGGCAAATCTTTAGCGTCCCCGAACAAGTCGAGGGTGCGCCGTTTTCCGTCCTCGAACTCATCGAACGTCACGCAGGGTATCAGGGTTTTTCGCCACCTCAAGCCGATGCTCTGATGCAATCGACCGTGAAACCCTGATACGCGGGGAATTCTTTGCCAACCATCCTCATTTTAGGCGCTGGGAAAATTGGCTCGCTGATCGGCACGTTTTTAGCCGAGACCAAAGAGTACACCGTTCACCTTGCCGATATCGAGAAGCCAACCAATCAGCTAAAGACTCCTCAAAGCCAAAACGCGTCGATCATCTATGCGGTCCTTGATGCATCCAACGCAGAGGCGCTCGAACAATATGTGAACAAGCATCAACCCGAGGCCGTGATTTCCAGCCTTCCTTACTACTGCAATCCCACGGTAGCGGAAGTCGCCCGCAAGTCTGGCATTCACTACTTCGACTTAACCGAAGATGTTGAAGTCACCGAACGTATCGAAGAAATTAGTCGTGGTAGTGATAAGGCCTTTGTCCCTCAATGCGGGTTGGCGCCAGGCTTCATCAGCATTGCCGCCAACGAACTTATGCAACGTTTCGATACACTCGAAATCGTGAAAATGCGGGTGGGCGCCTTGCCCATCAATCCCAGCAATGCATTGAAATACTCGCTGACCTGGTCAACCGATGGCCTAATTAATGAATACGGGAACGTTTGTTACGGAATTGAAAATGGGTCGAAAACAGCGCTACTGCCGCTCGAAGGTTATGAGACGATTGAAGTCGATGGGCTATTATACGAGGCATTTAACACCTCTGGAGGGCTTGGAACATTGGCGGATACGTACTCGGGCAAAGTGCAGTCGATGAATTATAAGACTTTACGCTATCCCGGACATTGTGAGAAAATTCATTTTCTCATGAGTGATTTGAAACTGAATCAACAGCGTGAAATCCTCAAAGCTATACTGGAGAATGCCATTCCGAAAACCTATCAAGATGTCGTGCTCATCTACGTTTCTGTGGTGGGAACAAAAGCTGGAGAATTATTGGAAGAAAATTACGTGAAAAAGATTTATCCGCAATCCATCGCAGGTAAACTCTGGTCAGCCATTCAAGTCACGACTGCTGCGGGCATGTGCAGCGTAGTAGATTCCGTCTTTGCCGACCCACATCGCTACAAGGGCTTCATCAAACAAGAGGCTTTTACTCTTACTGAAATCCTCGTCAATCGATTCGGGCAATACTACGCTTGATACGATGTGATGTGTGCCGACTAAGTCGGCTGAACTTCTAGTCGACGGTCAGTCAGTTTGGGATCTTCGACAAACTGGAAATCCATTCCAGACTCTTCAACATGCCCACAAGTCAAACACCGATACCCAAACAGGCTCATCACATCAACTGAATCAAGCACTTCTCCTCGATCTTCGAGGACCATTCTTCCCTGACATTGAGGACAAGAAATGAATCCGTCCATACCGAATTGTACCATATTAAATGGTTTTGCTGAATGTCATTGGCTTAAGACGCTACGACATAATAATACGACTGCCAGATCACAACCAGGTTAATCTTCTATCACAATGTTGTTACAAAGTTCGGCGGGTGGATTCGAAAGGGAACCAAATCGATGCTCAATTCA
>Ga0114931_10006262_pt1 | contig 14637 bp, 13 predicted proteins | sample 2SBtaG_FD_89579 | JGI IMG/M metagenome (GOLD analysis project Ga0114931, IMG submission 89579) | Deep subsurface microbial communities from Kolumbo volcano to uncover new lineages of life (NeLLi) - 2SBTROV14_V59a metaG | ecosystem: Environmental > Aquatic > Marine > Volcanic | place: Kolumbo...
CCTGGATTTCAACGCCCGCCATGAATGGCTTCCCGACTATCGATTGCAATCCTATCCAACGATCACGCGTGATGCGGGCGTTCACCGTCGCCGCCATAGCCCTGACCCTCCTGCTGCTGTTGCTGACCGTGAACGCCTGTAGCTCTCGTGGAGCGCAGGTCGATCCCTATGCCCGCTATCGCCCTGCGCTCAAAGAGGAATTCCAGAGCGATCTGGACAATCTGAAGGGCGCTCCGGCCTACGCCCTGAGCGTGGAGGTGAACCCGGAGACAAGCGTCCTGACCGGGACGGGGACCATCGAACTGACCAACTACAGCGCTGACTCATGGGACGAACTGGTATTCCGCCTCTATCCCATGCTGGACCAGTACAAGGGCAACCTGTTGGTCCGCGGTGCGGTGGTGGATGGCCAGCCGGTCAGTTTCAACTATCTGGGCGAAAACACGGCCATCAAGGTCGATCTGGCTGAGCCGCTGGAGCCGGGCGATAGGGCGACGGTGAAGATGAGCTGGCGGCTGGAGTACCCCACCTGGGCCAACAATTCCAGCGTCTATGTTCTCTACGGCGCCAGCCAGGACATGATCAGCCTACCCCTCTTTTACCCCTCCCTGGCCGTCTACGAGGATGGTCCCGCACCTGGTACCGGGCATTGGTGGCTGGAAGAAGGGACGGTGCGCGGGGACGCGGCCTTCAACGTGGCCTCCCTCTTCGCGGTCACCGCCACCCTGCCGGCCGATCAGGTCCCCGTCACCAGCGGCACGCTGATCACGTCCACGATTCTGCCCGACGGCCGTGTCCAGCGGGCCTGGGTGACCGGCCCTTCGCGCGAGTTTCTTCTCCACATGAGCCCCCACTTTCAGGCGGCCAGCTACGAGACCAACGGCACGCGCGTGACCAGCTATTGGCTGCCCGGGGACGAGGCAGCGGGCAAGGCGGCGCTTCGCTATGCGGTGGCTGCGATGCGCATCTATAGCCGTGACTATGGCGAGTACCCCTTCCGCGATATGCGCATCGCACCCGCGCCCATCAACTATCGGGGCATGGAGTATCCCCAAGCCGCGCTGTTGGGCGTGGAACTCTATAACAAGGAGCGAACCAGCCTGGAAGATGTGGTCGCCCACGAAGTCGCCCACCAGTGGTGGTACCAGATCGTCCACAACGATCCGGTCAACACACCCTGGCTGGATGAGGCTCTGGCGGAATACTCCATGAAGCGATATATGGAAGAGTTGCATGGGGAGACGAAGGCCGAACGGCTGCAACAGCGCCGCTGGGATGCGGCCCTGGAGTTGCTGCGCCAACGGGCCGGGGACGCGCCTGTGGGCATGGCGGTCGACGAGTATGAAGACGGCGGCCAGTATGAGACCATCGTCTACGGCAAGGGCGCGCTCTTCTATGACGCCCTGCACGACCGGCTGGGCGACCGTCGTTTTGACCAGTTTCTGCGCGATTACCTGGAGGAGCATCGCTATGGCATCGTCACCGTGGATGACTGGCTGGCCGATTTGCAGGCCCTGGACGACCCGGCATTGGTGGAGTTGTACCAGAAGTGGATCGAGCCGACGGCCGCGCTTCCTGTGATTTCAGCGGACGTCCCCACGCCAACGCCGACGTCGGAATAGTTGGCGTCAACCAAAAAAGGCGGGGATGCAGCCGACTGCATCTCCGCCTTTTTATTTGGGTGTGTTTAAAATGGGTGAAAACATTCCGGGATTCGGCCAGGCCATCTGCCGTTGCGGCGCATCTTGTGGCCGAATCCCGAAATGCGGTTTCAACTCATCTGGGACACACCCTTTCATTGGGAATCAGTAGGGCCGGCCGTTTAGCCCAATCCGCTGCAGTCTATCGCCGTCGTTACAGAATCTGGCTCAGGAAGAGCTTGGTGCGTTCGTGCTTCGGGTGCAGGAAGAAGGTCTCGGGATCGGCCTCCTCAACGATGACGCCCTCGTCGAACATGCAGACCCGGTTGGCTACGGCGCGGGCGAAGCCCATCTCGTGGGTCACCACCAACATGGTGATGCCGCTCTCGGCCAGTTCGATCATCACGTCCAGCACTTCCTTGATCATCTCCGGGTCCAGGGCCGATGTCGGCTCGTCGAAGAGCATGATCTTGGGTTCCATGGCCAGGGCCCGGGCGATGGCCACGCGCTGTTGCTGGCCGCCGGAGAGCTGGCCGGGATACTTCTCAGCCTGCTCTGGGATGCCGACCCGCTCCAGCAGTTGCATGGCCCGCTCTTCGGCTTCCTGTTTTTTCTTTTTGCGCACCTGGATGGGAGCCAGGGTGATATTCTGCATGACGGTCAGGTGGGGGAAGAGGTTGAACTGCTGGAAGACCATCCCCGTCTCGCGCCGGATGGCCTCGATATTGCGCACATCGTGGGTCAGTTCGATGCCATCCACGATGATGTCGCCCTTCTGGTGCTCTTCCAGGCGGTTGATGCAGCGGATGAACGTGGACTTACCGGATCCGGACGGGCCGGCGATAACGATCACCTCACCTGTACCCACGTCCAGATCGATGCCGTGCAGGACATGAAAATTTCCATACCACTTATGCACATCCCGGCAGACGATGATGGGTTCGTTGCTCGCCTGATTGGCCATTTGATTCTCAGACATCGTATCTCCTCGTTTAGTGCTCGCCCACGCTGGTGGCCGCTTCAACCTGGCGGCTGGCGTGAGACATGGCGTAGCTGAACACCCAATAGATCAGGGCCACTACGACGTAGACTTCTTTCTGGGTGCCCAACCAGTTGGGGTTGCCCAAGATCGAACGGGCGATACCCAGCAGATCGAGCAAACCGACCAGGGCCACCAGCGACGTGTCCTTAAAGAGGCCGATGAACTGACCGACCAGAACCGGAATCACCGCAGTGATAGCCTGGGGCAAGATAATGCGGGTCATGGACTGGAAGTTGCTCAGCCCCAGGGCGTGGGCTGCTTCATACTGCCCCTTGGGGATCGATTGCAGGCCGGCGCGCACGTTCTCAGCCGAATAGGCCGCGGAGAAGAGCACGATGGCCACCATGGCGCGCAGCACCCGATCGATAGGCGGCGTGCCCACCGGTAAGAACAACTGTAGCATCACCTGACCCATGAAGAGCAAACTGATCAGGGGTACGCCGCGAATAAACTCGATGTAGATGACGCTGAGCATTTTAATAGCGGGCAGTTTCGACTGCCGACCCAGGGCCAGGAGCACCCCCAGCGGGAAGCTAAAGACGATGCCAACCACAGAGAGCAAGAGCGATAGTAACAGACCGCCCCACAGACTTGACGGCACCAACGGCATTTGAACGCTGAAGTCGAAACCGCGAATGATCAGAATGATGAGCGGGAAGTAGACGATGAGCGCAATCACCGCAATCCGGATTCTGGGCTTGAGGGGGATATAGCGGGTCAGCACAAAGGTGACCACGGCGACGGCGAACATGATCGCCAAATTCACCCGGGCCGTCATGGAAAGCCAGGGGAGTAGCATGAGGATCAATGGCACGGCGAAGGTGACGATCATGGTTGCGTTGATCGATTTACCCCAGGCCGCCCAGGCCAGACCCGCGACCGCGGCCAGCAAATAAAGGCTGAGCCAGAGGCGCCAGACTTCTTCTGCCGGGTAGGAGCCGCGCATAAGCAGATTCCAGTTGGCCGGGATCACCGCCCATTCGGCGCCGGTGAACACCCAGCTAACCAGCGGACGCAGCATCAGGATGATCAACGCCAGGGATACTAGGGTCAGGATCGAATTGAGCCAGCCGTTGAACAGGTTTCTACGCATCCAGCCAATCGGGCCGGGGCGTTCGCTGGGCGGCGGCGGTAGTTCCCGTGTGTGAGTCGGTGCAGCAGTTGTCATTGTCTGTTCCCCCTACCGTTCCACCAACTGGATGCGCCGGTTATAGATATTCATCAACAGAGACGTTAGCAGGCTGAACGCCAGATAGACGCCCATGACCAGGGTGAAGACTTCGATGGCCCGCCCTGTTTGATTGAGAATGGTGTTGCCGGCCACGGCGAAGAGATCGGGATAGCCGATAGCGATGGCCAGGGATGAGTTCTTGGTCAGGTTCAGATATTGGCTGGTCAACGGCGGGATGATCACGCGCAGGGCCTGGGGAAAGACGATCAGGCGTAAGGTCTGGAACCCGCTTAGCCCCAGTGCGGTGGCAGCCTCTTTCTGGCCCTTGCCCACCGACTGGATGCCGGCCCGCACCACTTCGGCTACAAAGGCCGCAGTATAGAGCACCAACCCAGAGAGCAACGCCATGAATTGCTGGCTGAAGATCCGCCCGCCCTTGGTGTTCAGGCCTTCCAGCGCCGGTTTAGTCATCGTCAGCGGCTGCTGATTGGTCATCGACAGGAAGAACCAGCCGAAGACGGCCACCGCAAGCCAGGTGACCACGAACCAGAGCGATACGAAGGGCATACGTCCGGTTTTGCGGCCATGTCGCACCAGAAGCACGGCGACGATGATGGCCAAAATCAAGCCGCCGACCAGGAAGAGCAGGAAGGTCGCCCAGGTCTCAGACGGAATGCCCCATGGTGCGGCGATGCCGCGATTGCTCAGGAAAATCGGGAAATAGGGGTTGAACAAAATCACGGCTTCTTTGACCCTGGGCAACTTAAAGAAGACGGCTTGGGCCCAGAAGATCAACAACACCAGTAATGGAATGTTGCGAAACAGTTCGATATAAACCAGAGCGATGCGACTGACCAACCAGTTGGTGGAAAGACGCATGACGCCGATAATGATGCCGAGGATAGTGGTGAAGATGATACCCAGGAAGGCGACTTGCAAGGTGTTGAGCAGGCCGACCATAAAGGCGCGCGCATAGGTTTCGGAGCGGCTATATTCGATCAGGCTTTCACCGATGTCGAACCCTGCGGTCTGTTTCAGGAAACCGAAATCGATGGCGACGCCCATCTGTTCCTTGAGCGCGTTAACCATGTTGTTATAGAAATAGAATAACGCGCCGACGACAATGGCGACGACAATCACCTGGCTGATGATAGCCAAAATGCGTTCGTCGCGCCAGAAGGGGGGCCGTTCGTTGGTGGCTTGGGCAGTATTTTGCATGGCTCGATAGGGTGGACGTCTGGGCAAATAGGAGGGCTGGACGGGGCTTAAGGATCAGCCTCGTTCAGCCCCCCCTGATGCGTCAAACGTTAGCGGATGGGCGGGGCGTAAAGGATGCCGCCGTCGGTGTACAGGGCGTTCAGGCCGCGAGGCAGGTTGAAGACCGTGTCGGGACCCAGGTTGCGGTCATAGATCTCGGCGTAGTTGCCAACCTGTTTGATGATGTTATAGGCCCAATCGTTCTGCAAGCCCAATTTCTGGCCGAAGTCGCCTTCCTGGCCCAACAACTTGCGGATATTGGGATCTTCGCTGTCCATGAAGTCGTCGACATTCGCCGAAGTGATGCCAAACTCTTCGGCAGTGAAGGTCACGAAAGTGGCCCAGTTGACGATGTCATACCACTGGTCGTCGCCCTGGCGAACCATGGGACCTAGAGGTTCCTTGGAAAGGGTCACGTCCATAATTACATGGTCGGCGGGATTGGCGAGCACAGTCTGGCGGGAAACCAGGCCGGACTTGTCGGTGGTCCAGGCGTCGCAGCGGCCTTCTTCGTAGGCGGTGGTGACTTCGTCGGCGGTCTCGAAGACAACCGGCTCATACTCGACGCCGGCCGCAGCCATCTGGTCGGCCAGGTTCAGTTCGGTGGTGGTGCCGGTCTGCACGCAGATGGAACCGCCGTTCAGATCCTGGAGGGTCGTGATGCCGCTGTCCTTGCGGACCATGATGCCCTGGCCATCGTAGAATGTGGTGGCCGTGAAGTTGCCGCCCAGGTCCGTGTCGCGGGTCAGGGTCCAGGTGGTGTTGCGGATGATTACGTCACCTTCGCCGCTCTGGAGGATGGTGAAGCGCTCTTTGGCGGTAGCCGGGCGAATTTCATAGGCGGTGGAGTCGCCGAAGATGGCGGCGGCGAGCACGGAGCAATACTCGACGTCGAAGCCGGAGAAGTTGCCGGACTCATCGATGAAGCCAAAGCCAGGCAGGGCGTTGTTACCGACGCAAATGACCTTGCCGCGATCGAGGACGGTCTGCAGGGTGGAAGCAGTCTCCTGGGCGGCGGGTGCGGCTTCGGTCGAGGTTTCAGCTGCGGCCGCGGGGGCTGCGGTCGGCTCGGCTGCGCTGGGGGCCGGGCGGCCGGCGCAGGCGGCGATGATCATGCCCACGACCATAGACATGAACAAACCAATGATGTAGTACTTCGGTTGATTCTTCATACTTTCTCCTTAGAGGTTACTAAATGTGGTTTGACTGACGAGCCGATTTATTATTGATGTAGACGTCGTTGTCTAACGACGGTCATCACATCCAAAACCAGTTGGCGCCCCATGGTGAGATGGAATGGTTACCTGGGGGGACGCCGCCACGCGTCCGATGCGTGTGAGCAATACCTGCTGCATATCGCTAAATTTAGAGTGGCGTTTCGTGCTGCGCTGTCTGATCAATATTGACGTGTAGCAACGGATTGAACAACGGATTGAACAATGGATTAAACAATGGATTGAACAGTGGATCCAGTGTGACATTCATGTGACTAATGGTCAGCGACCGTTAGTCAACACCCTGCGACTGCGATATTGTTGTAGTTTGCGATGACTCTGACATTTGGGGCAGCGGTCATTTTCAGCGGAGGGTATGCTGAAGGAACATTCCGGGACGTCCACTTATACGCTGCATAACTTTCGATATTACGAGTTTCGACTATAGCATGGATCAAAACAGGTGTCAAAAAAAGATATGGATTCCGACGAGTTTTTGTCAAATTTGGAACCATATTGGTGATTCTCCGGTTTCTAGGCTATAATCGGGCGACGTTTCCCCGGCCTGTCGAAATCCGTCCGGACGCTCACGCACCCGGATTTTGAGGAGATTTTGTTTCATGTCACCAGAGTTCGTCAACACCATCGCCACCATCGCCGGCGTCATTGTCGCCGTGCTGGGTGCGTTTTTATTCGCATTCTGGATCGCCATGGGGATATGGACCTTCAACGATATCCGCACGCGCAGTCGCGACTGGCTGTCCATTTCATTGGCTGTTACGCTTGTGTTGGTCTTCCCCATTATTGGCTGGATTCTGTACATGATGATTCGCCCCAAAGTCACCTTGGCCGAGATGTACGATCGCGCTCTGGAGGAGGAATCCCTCCTGCGAGAACTGGAAGAGACTCTCACCTGTCACACCTGCGGGATTCCGGTCAAGGAAAGTTGGGTTTATTGCCCGAACTGCCACAGCCAGTTACAGCACGCCTGCTCCACCTGTGGTGCGTTGGTACGTAATGAGTGGGACATCTGCGTCAACTGCGGCGCACCCCAGCGTCCCCCCAAAACGGCGCAACCAGCACAACCTGCGCCGCCTGCTCAACCTCGCCCCCAACAGATGGCGCGCAAGTCCCCTGCCAACAGGCAGCCCGCTAACAAGCAGGTCAGACCGCTCAGCGGCCAGCCTCAGCCCGCACGCGTACAGACGTCGTCTTCTGGATCTCCCCCGAAGACAGTGGATGACAACGCCTATCGCCCCCAATAAAATTGGGGCGTGTTTAAACGAGTGAAAGGCGTCACCTCAATATTGCGGGGCGAGTGCGTTGCATTGACCAGGAACAATTCGATTCACCTCAGTACGACAGGCCAATGCGATGGACTCGCCCCAGGCTATTGAACAGATAGAGTGAAAGCATTTCGGAATTCGGCCAGGCCATCTCCCATTGCGGCGCATCCTGGGCGCCTGCTCAATAAACCGGGGAAGTCCGTCGCACTGACCGGGCGTATTGAAGGAATTCGGCCTGTAGTGGGTCAGTGCAACGCACTCAGCCCCAAAATATTGAGCAGATACCATCCTGTGGTCGAATCCCGGAATGCGATCCCAACTCATTTTGGATGCGCCCAAATAGCTCGACCGACGTTCCAACGGACAGTCAAATAATCTATGACTCCCAATTCACGACGGGCCGCCTTTTTCGCAGCCGTCATTGGCGCTGTATTCATTGCTCTCACCTGGCCTGTATGGCAATGGTTGTGGGGGGAGTGGATGGGCAACGACTACTATAGCCATGGCGTGTTAATTGCGCCTGTGGCCCTGTACCTCGCCGTCCAGCGTTTTCGACATGACGATGCTCTTCCCTGGCCTCCGACTAGCGGCAGCAACTATGGCCTTCTGCTGCTGGTCCCCGGTCTGGCCCTCTACCTCTATTTTCTAAACGGAAAAGCGTACTATCTTGCCGCGTTCGCGACTGTCACTATGATCGGCGGTCTGGTCTGGACCCTCGCCGGAGAAGTGAGTTTGCGCAAACTGATCTTCCCTATTTCCTATCTCTTTTTTATGATCCCCCTTCCATTCATCGAACGCACAACCCTGCCCCTGGCTCTTTTCACTGGCGTTTGCTCCTCCGGTCTTGTGCGCCTGATGAATCTGAATATCACGGTAATCGGCAATGCAGTCAAACTACCCAATGTGGACCTGGTGATCGGCGCCCAGTGTAGTGGCATCAATTCACTTATCGCCCTGACCGCCCTGACCGCCCTGGCCGCCTATCTGCTGAAAGGCCCCCTGTGGGCGCGGCTCCTGCTGGTGGCGTTTGCGGTTCCCCTGGCTATGCTGGGCAACATCCTGCGCGTCACCTCGCTGATCGTGATGGCTTACGTCCGGGGTGTGGAGGCCGCCTTTACGTTCTACCATGACTACTCCGGCCCCATCTTCTTTATTATGGCCCTGCTGCTCCTGTGGCCATTGGCGCGTTTGCTGCAATTGCGCTCCCTGCGTACAGACGTGATATAGTAACTTAGATAACGACGCATCACGGATAATGGTGTATACTGTGGCGGGATAGCAGACATCGCCGTTATCCTGCGTCGGTTTGAGTTATTTGAGTGGATATTGGGATACACCCTCCATGTCGAAAAGCATGCTTCGCACCGTTCTTGTCATTGCCGCGCTTATCATCGGCTTGAGCGTAGTCTATGCGCCGCGCATTTTTTCCTCCACGCCGGCGCCCATAGAGGAGTCTGCCGAGGGGGAAGAAACCTACACCTACGTCACTGATCTGGATTTCTGGAAGCGCACCCCGCGCGAGACGACGGTCAAGACCGTAGCGCGCTTCGACTTGGATGCAGACCTGAACAATGTTCCCCTGACCGTGGGCGACTGGCAGGGCGAGGAACGGCCGGAAACCAACCAGGAAGTCGAAATTCTGCTCAACCCAGAGCAATATGTGCGCCGGCTTTATCAGAATCCAGAAGGCCAATACATCTGGCTGACCATGATCGGCGGGCGCAGCTCGCGCCCCTTCCACCCGCCCGACATCTGCTACAGCGCAGACGGCTGGCAATACGATCTGGGATCGCGCAGCGTCTCGCTCCCTGAAGGCGGTGAATTGTACGGTCTCTGGCTGGATGCGGACAAGCAGTTCGCCGACCGCAGCGACCCGACCGAGCACGTGGTCTACTACTTCTATCTCTTTCCGGATAAGCAACGCGATCTTTCCGACGGCATCGTCCTCTTCAAGCTGACCTCCGCCCAATATGGCAGCATGGACGAGACGCTGGAGATGCAGGCGGACTTCATCCGCAATCTGTTCCTGAAGGCCGAATAGACGCGAAGCCATGTTTGTTCGTGTGACCGTCCTCCTCTTCATCATCGCTGCAATGGCCGGCTGTCGCGCTCCGCTGGCGCCCGCCGGACCGACGCCCACGCCCGCGCCGCCTGCGGGATCCTGTTCATTGGGATTGACTGATGGGGTCAGTGACGAGGACGCCATTCGCGCCGTGCTGGCGGCCGAAGGCAAACTGGTCGTCGCCCAGGATATCGAGCCGCTCATGCAGTTGTGGGCCGAGGAAGGGGTGGTGGCCGACGCCGGCAACACGCCGGAGCGGACGGACGATGATCAACGCTGGATTGCAAAAGACGCCATCCGCCACCGCTATGTGCGCACTGTCTTCCCCGGCGCGCCCAGCGCCGTCCAACCGGCTGATCTGGAGATCACCATCGACGGGGACGCGGCCACTGTGCGCGCCACCACCCACATTGGTGATGAAGTGGCCCCGGCCGGCGACCGCTGGGAACTGGAAAAGCGTGACGGCTGCTGGGTGATTAAGAGCTTGACCTACAATCTGGAGCCAGCCCAATAGCCTGAGCCAATGGCCATGCCTGCACTGCCCGAACTCTCACCCAGTCTGATGCTCCTGGGGGGCTTCACCCTATCTTTGCTCGCCCTCTACTGGATGAGCCAGCAGGTGGCCTATCAGATCCAGGCCCTCCTCTACCATCTCACCCGCTCCGAAGACATGGTGACCGTGGGCATTTTTCTGGCCTATTTGCCCGGCGTTTTCATCCACGAGAGCGCACATTGGGCCATGGCCCGACTACTGCGGTTGAAGACGGGCAAATTTCGGGTCTGGCCCCAGCGGCGGGGAGGCTCCATCGGCATGGGCAGCGTCAACGTGCAGCAGGGCGGCGTCTGGCGGGACAGCCTGGTGGGCATGGCGCCGCTGATCGTCGGCTCCATCCTCATCACTTTGATCGCCCAGCAGACGTTCCTCGCCTTTCGCCTGACCGAAGCCTGGGCCCGGGGCGCGTGGGGGACCGGATTACACGCTTTCTGGCAGGGGCTGAGTGGCGAAGACGGCCTGCTCTGGGCCTACCTCCTCTTCGCCATCGCCAACGCCATGATGCCCAGCGCCAGCGACCGCCAGCCCCTCAAGTCCCTGATCCTCTACGGAGTCGGGGCCGCGGCCCTCTACCTCATCCTGGGCCTGCCCGCCAGCCCACTGACCTCTGTCCTCGACTGGAGCGCGCCCTTCCTGCTGCAACTCACCGGCGCGCTGCTCTTCACCCTGCTGCTGGACGCCATCGTCATCGTTGCCCTCTGGCTGCTGACGCGTGTGATTCTGATCTTTCGGGGGTAGGCTCTATCCTGTCTCCGAATGTTCCCTTGTGACACCCAACTTGATCGCACGCCAACCCTTGTGGTAAAATACATGCAGATGACATTTAAATGCTGGTTACATGTGTGAGGAATTTACTATTATGGCAGGAACACCACAAATTGTCCCTATCAGCGAGTTGCGTCAATCTCATCGCGCTGTACTTCAGCAGTTGGAGAATGGGCCGGTCTACCTTGCCCAGCGCAGCCGGCCGGCGGCGGTGCTCCTCTCTACTGAGCAGTGGGACAGGATCGCGACGCGAATGGAAGATTTGGAGACTATGGTTGACATTCTTCAATCCAGGCTCGAAGCGGCCACGGGCGAAGCCACATATGTAGACATTGACCTGGAAACCCTCGAGACGACCCCCGATGCGCTACCGGCTTAGGTTCCATACCACGGCGTTGCGTCAATTTCGGCGACTTCATGGACGGCTCAAGGACGATTTTGTCGCCGAAATCCAGGGGCTGTTGGCCGATCCCTACCCGCCCTATGCCAAGGCTATGCGAGACGAGTGGGCAGGCTACCACCGAATTCACGTCGATGGTTGGCGGCTTGTCTATCGCGTCGATGAACGAACTCGGATCGTGATCATCGAGCGCATCCGTCGTAGGGATGCCAATACCTATCTCTGAGACAAATAGAGGGCGGAACGCTTAGCGTTCCGCCCTCTATTCATTCCCCTCACTCACATCGTCAGATTGACGCCTCACCCAACCTGGGGCAGGTGAGCCAGGCTCTCCTCGATCTGTTCTTTAGGATACTCGTAGTCCACCAGTTCGCCCTTCAGATAGGCGTCGTAGGAGGCCAGATCGAAGTGACCGTGACCACTCAGGTTGAAGACGATAGTCTTGCTCTCGCCGCTCTCCTTGCAGGCCAACGCCTCTTGCATCGCGCCCCAGATGGCGTGGTTGGTCTCCGGAGCGGGGAGGATGCCCTCGGAGCGGGTGAAGCTCAGGCCAGCGTCGAAGATGGCGCGCTGGGTGGTGCTGACCGCATCGATAAATCCGGCCTTCTTGAGCGCGCTGACCTGGGGACTCATACCGTGGTAGCGCAGGCCGCCGGCGTGGATGGGCGCGGGCACGAAGTCGTGGCCCAGGGTGTACATCTTGACGATCGGGGCCATCTTGCCCGTGTCGCCGTAGTCATAGGCGTAGACGCCCTTCGTGGTGGAGGGAGCCGCGGACGGTTCGACGGCGACGAAGCGCGTCTGCTTGCCGTTGACCATGTTCTCGCGAATGAAGGGGAAGCTAAAGCCGGCGAAGTTGCTGCCGCCGCCAATGCAGCCCACCATCACATCGGGCCAATCGGCGCCGGCGACTTCCAGTTGTTTCATCACTTCCTGGCCGATGACCGTCTGGTGCAACATGACGTGGTTGAGTACGCTGCCCAGCGCGTATTTGGTGTCGTCGCGCGTGGCCGCCTCTTCCACCGCCTCGGAGATGGCGATGCCCAGGCTGCCGCTGCTGTCCGGATCCTGGGCCAGGATGGCGCGACCGGAGTTGGTCTCATTGCTGGGGCTGGGGATGACGCTCGCGCCCCAGGTCTCCATGAGAATGCGGCGATAGGGCTTGAGATCGTAGCTCACTTTCACCATGTAGACCTTGCATTCGATGCCGAACATCTGGCTGGCGAAGCTGAGCGCGCTGCCCCACTGGCCGGCGCCCGTCTCCGTGGTCAGCCGGGTGACGCCTTCCTTCATGTTGTAGTAGGCCTGGGGCACCGCGGTGTTGGGCTTGTGGCTGCCGGCCGGGCTGACGCCTTCGTACTTGTAGTAGATCTTGGCCGGCGTGTCCAGGGCTTTCTCCCAGCGGCGGGCGCGGTAGAGGGGCGAAGGCCGCCATAGCTTGTAAATGTCCTGCACCTGGTCGGGAATTTCGATGTAGCGCTCCGTGCTCACCTCCTGGGCGATCAGGGCCATGGGAAAGAGGGGCGCCAAATCAGCGGGGCCGATAGGCTCCCCCGTCCCCGGATGGAGCGGCGGGAACATCTCCACGCCGGCCGCAGGCAGATCGGCGTTGATGTTGTACCAGTGGGTGGGCATGTCGCGCTCGGTGAGCACAATCTTCGTAAAATCAGTCATGTGATTGCTTCTCCGTGTGGGTAGAATATACAAAACTCAGTGAACATGGGGTGAAAGCGTTAGTCGCTACAGTACAACGAGAATAGTACAACGAGAGTGGGCGAAGGCCAAAAATTCAACCCAGGGACGTAATTTTTAGCGCAGAATTCTCACCACACGGCCGCCGGTCATGGCCGCGAGCTCGTCAGGCGTGAGGCGGAAGAGCGCGTTGGGGTGGCCGGCCGCAGCCCAGATTTCGTCATAGCGCCACAAGTCCTGGTCGATATACGTTTCCAGCGGATGCGCGTGGCCCAGGGGTGGGACGCCACCGATGGCGAAACCGGTCTGCTCGCGCACGAAGTCAGCGTCGGGTCGGGAGAGGCGTTCGCCCACATAGGCCTTCATCACCTTCTCGTCCACCCGGTTGGCCCCGCTGGCGATGATCAGGATGGGCTTCTTGCTGCGCTTGCCCTTGAAGATCAGCGATTTCGCGATCTGTCCCACCTCGCAGCCCACCGCGGCCGCGGCCTCCGCCGACGTACGCGTGGACGCCTCCAATTCGATCACCTGATTGTCAAAGCCGCCCGCGGCTAACGCATCCTGCACCCGCTGCGCACTGGCTTTTAACGTCCGCGTCATGTAGCTATCCTCCTCATCCTGTCATCTTGTCACGATCGGCATGAAAATCTCCACCGGCTCGCGCCAGAGGGTGGTGAAGCCCACCCGCGTGGTCTCGCCGTTGGTTCCCGTCATCTCCAGCCAGTAGATGGGCGTGGCGTCGCCTGGCGCGTCGCCGTCCGTGACCGCGTAGCGAGCCGCGCCCTGGCCGCCCTGGGCCGGGACCCCGTCCGGCGTGATCAGGACTTCGCCGTTGCCTGCGCCGTCCTCGCGCCAGATGTTGAAGTGGTCGATATTGGCTTCCTCCGCACTGGTCCACCTGACGGAGACCGCGTCTGTTTGCTTGTCGTACGCGGCCTCGAAGTTGCACAGGCGCACGAATGGCTCTTCCCCGGCCGCGCGCAGGGCTGCGTTGTCGAAGCTGGCCGCCCAGTTGGCCGGCTCGCCGCCGAAGCCGGTCAACGCTGTGCGCTGGAGAGCCGCGCCGCCGCCGGCCGCTTCCACGGGCCAGGGTGCTTCCGCCCCATAGGCCACCGTATCCACCGGGATGTAGGGCGTCAGGCTGTCGCCGCCGGGCGTTCCTGGTTCGGCCAGGGTCAGGGTCATGCCGTCATCCCGCAGGCCGCCGGGGAAGTTGCCCACCACTTGGACGTCGGGCTTGAGCGCGTAGGTGACGCAGACGTCGCCGGCGTCCGCAGGCGTGATCAGCAGCGAGCCGTCCGGCGGCAGTTCCAGCCCGCTCGGCAACTGGAAGCGCGCACCCTCCAGCCGCCAACCGTTCTCCACATGCTGGGGATCGTAGAGCTTGACGGTCTGGTCGCTGGCGTTGGTCAGTTCCAGATATTCGTCACCACTGGTCGGCTGGTACATGATGCGGCTGATGACCACCGGTCCTACATAGGGTTCGGCGTTGGCTCGACCCAGGGTGGGGGCCTGCTGGCGCACGAAATACACCTGGCCGTCGCTGCTCACATAG